>SPJK01066872.1_pt1 | contig 27447 bp, 27 predicted proteins | sample 3741771 | NCBI WGS metagenome assembly SPJK01 (sample SAMN10925997, study PRJNA522277) | cold seep metagenome | isolation source: Elba SIP-enriched marine methane seep metagenome, extraction at timepoint T2 | place: Italy: coast of Elba, Mediterranean Sea
AGATGACCAACATGCATTGGCTTGGCGACATTCGGGCCGCCAAAATCAACGACCACTTTCTCGGGCCGCTCGGCGACACCCCCGCCCGCGCGATCATCCGCGCCGATCCAGGTGGCCTGTTCGGCGAGAGCTTCATTGCGGACGATAATGTTGAGAAACCCGGGACCGGCCACGTCGACACGATCCACAGACGGGTGATCGGCCACCCGCGGCGCGATCTTCGCCGCCAGCTCACGTGGATTCATGCCCGCTTGTTTGGCCGCGCCCATGCAGCCATTACACTGAAAATCTGCAAGTTCTGGGCGATCAGATTGTTTCACCGCGCCCCAGCGCGATTCCAGGCCTTCAGCTTCAAATGCAGCGCTGCACGCGCGCGCCAATTGCGTCGCGAGATCTGTCATGTTTGCTTCCACCCCTCGCGACTATTGACCCGCACCCAGGCGGAAGCGTCGCCCTTCCCGGTTGTAAGTCAATTGATCCTCGGTGAGATCAAAGCCGATCAACACTTCAAAGTTCGCGGCCGAGACTGAATCATCGTTGCGCGGAATAATGATCCGCTGCAACACCTCGGTCTCGCCGGTGACCGGACCATCAGAGAAATCGGCTCGAACCGTGAAGTGTTCCTTGTTGAGCACTTTTCCGCTGCGCCGCGTCACCGCGACCCAATAGCCGTAATCCTTGCGATTTGACGTTCCTGCCGGGCCTTTGCCAAAGGCAAAATCTATCTCGACCTCAGCCCGCACCGGATTGTTGCCAGCATAGCGGCAATAGAGGCGGACTCCGACAATTTCACCGGTAAACTGGACATTGGGGAACAATTGTTCTGCACCGTCAAACTCCACCAGTCGGGCAGACTGGTACATGGCGGCCGCCGGCGGGCATGTACCCGCGTTCTGGCGCGTATCAAATGCGTCACCAATGCTCGATCCAGATTGGCAGGCTGCAAGCCCGAGGAGAGCGGTGGAAAGGGCGAAAATTCGCATGTGTGATGCCTTGTCACTCTTGGCCCCGATCCCGAGGCTATCCATTTATCGCTGAGAGTGTTACCGGGCCATGGCGGGGCACGCAACGCCCTATCTGCGTCGCAATCATGAGGACACTGTAAGGTATGCCTTCATTGACAATCCTACTTGCCGCACCGCGCGGATTCTGCGCCGGGGTCGACCGCGCCATCCAGATTGTCGAGGAGGCGCTGAGCAAATGGGGTGCACCGGTCTATGTGAGACACGAAATCGTGCACAACCAGCACGTGGTTTCGCGGCTCGAGAACCTCGGCGCCGTGTTTGTTGAAGAGCTTGATGAGTGCCCGCAGGATCGCCCGGTCGTATTCTCAGCGCATGGCGTCCCGAAAGCCGTGCCCGCCGCGGCGCAGGCACGCGAGATGGTGTTTGTCGACGCAACCTGCCCACTGGTCTCAAAGGTCCATGTTGAAGCCGAACGCCATCACAAGGCAGGCCGCGAGATCGTCTTGATCGGCCATGCCGGCCACCCGGAAGTCATCGGCACCATGGGCCAGTTGCCGGACGGCGCGATGACATTGATCGAAACGGTTGAAGATGTTGCAGAATTTTCCCCTCGCGACCCAGCCAACCTGGCATTTGTCACACAGACCACGCTGAGCGTCGACGACACGGCTGAAATCGTTGCGGCGCTTCAGGACCGTTTCCCGGCGATCAGTGCGCCGCACAAGGAAGACATTTGCTACGCCACCACCAATCGCCAGGAAGCGGTGAAAGTGATGGCCGAGCGCGCCGAACTGTTCCTGGTCATTGGTGCCGAGACCTCCTCCAATTCCAAACGCCTGGTCGAGGTCGCCAAGCGCGCCGGATCGCAGGATGCCCGCCTCGTCGCCAGCGCCGAGAATGTCGATTGGTCATGGTTTGAAGGCGTGGAAACGCTGGGCCTGACCGCAGGAGCGAGCGCGCCGGAGGACCTGGTTCAAGGCCTCATCGCGGCTTGTCGCGCGCGGTTTGATATCACGGTTGAAGAGGTCACCACCGCAACTGAAAGCGTGGTGTTCAAGCTGCCAAGGGTGCTTGAACGCACTTAAGTCGGCGAAACGCCGAGACGCTCAACCGTGCTGACGGTGAGCACACCGACTGGTAGGTCCTGTTCAAGCTGAAAGGCTTTCATCGCCGCGAAGGTTTGTGGACCAAATTTTCCATCAATTTCAATCGGGTGACCGGCCTCGGTCAAAGCGGTCTGAATTTCAGCGATCTTCGACGGACTTGCATTGTCCTCGCACAAGATCGGCACCCAAGCCGCTGTTCCGCCACGCGCGATATCGCGCTCAACTGTCTTATAGGTGGCCGGGATCTCGATCCGCTCTTCGCGGGCCGGTGCAATCAGTTTCTGCACGTCGATCACGTCGTATTGCGGCTCAATCACATCCTCGATGACGCGGGCCGGTTCGACCAGGACCTGTTTCATCACGGTTTTGGTCAGGCCCGGTTCGATCTCAATCTCTTCAGCGACGGTTTTGAACACAGCCGGCACCGACCTGTAGACCGTCGTGCCTTCGCGAACGAGGACTCTTTCCTGCACGGTTTCGAATTGCGCTGGAATGGTTCGGACCTCGACCCTCGCCTTGGTGTCGATCACGCGCTCGGTCACGCGCTCGACCGCTTCAGGCGTTACGACGCGGGCGAAGCATGCGCCGGGCGCCGCATCCTCAGGCGGGCCATCCGACGCCTGCGCCCAGGCGCCGCCCGCCATCGCGAGGACCAATATTGAACTCAGTGCGATCTGTTTCATCCCACGCTCCTATCTGCACATTCTAGCGTGGCGGTTTTGATGCGAGGTAAACCGGTTCGATCGAGTTTGAGCGATCTCCGAGCGCATGCGACAGCGCTGCAATTGCGATTAGTGGCAGAGCGGACTATAGCCCGGCGCATCACACCCGCCTTCAACGCTGGAAGCCTTGCCATGATCCCTCGCTATGCCCGCCCCGCCATGACTGCCATCTGGGAACCGGAAAGCAAGTATGGCATCTGGCTCGAGATCGAGACCCTCGCCGCCGAAGCGATGGAAGAGCTCGGCCAGATCCCCGCCGGCACCAGTGCCGTGGTTCGCGAGAAAGGCGCCTTCGAAGTCGCGCGGATCGATGAGATCGAGGCCGAGGTGAAACACGATGTCATCGCCTTCCTGACCAATGTTGCTGAACATGTCGGCGAACCCGCGCGCTTCCTGCACAAGGGCATGACCAGTTCCGACGTGCTCGACACCTGCCTGAATGTCCAATTGGTACGGGCCACAGACCTGATGATGGAAGGCCTCGACCGCGTCCTTGCGGCGCTGGAAAAGCGCGCATTTGAGCACAAGATGACGCCGACCATTGGGCGCAGCCACGGTATCCATGCGGAGCCGACCACGTTCGGGATCAAGCTTGCCACGTTCCACGCAGAATTCCAGCGCGCAAAGAAACGTCTCGAAACCGCGCGCGAAGAGGTTGCGACCTGCGCCATTTCCGGAGCGGTTGGCACATTCGCCAATATCGACCCGCGCATCGAGGAATATGTCTCCGAAAAACTCGGCCTGACGCCGGAACCGGTATCGACCCAGGTCATTCCACGCGATCGTCACGCCGCCTATTTTGCGGCCCTCGGCGTAATCGCCTCCTCGATTGAACGCCTCGCTGTCGAAATCCGCCATTTGCAGCGCACCGAGCTGTATGAAGCCGAAGAGTTCTTCTCCAAGGGCCAGAAGGGCTCCTCGGCAATGCCACACAAGCGCAACCCGGTGCTGACCGAAAACCTGACCGGTCTGGCCCGCCTCGTACGCATGGCGGTCGTTCCTGCGATGGAGAACGTGGCGCTTTGGCATGAGCGCGACATTTCGCATTCCTCGGTCGAGCGCGGCATCGGACCGGACTCCACCATCCATCTCGACTTTGCCCTGCATCGCCTCGCCGGCGTCATCGAGAACCTGCTTGTCTATCCCGACAATATGCAGGCGGTGATGGACAAGATGGGCGGTCTCCACAATTCGCAGCGTGTCCTGCTGGCTCTGGTTGAAGCCGGCAACAGCCGCGAAGACAGTTATCGCATGGTCCAGCGCAATGCGATGAAGACCTGGGCTGGTGAAGGCGCCTTCCTTGACCATCTGAAGGCCGACGCGGATGTCACCGCGAAGCTTTCCGACGAGAAGCTCGAAAGCCTGTTTGACGATGGCTATCACTTCCAGCGGGTCGACTATATTTTCACCCGCGTTTTCGGACGCAGTTCATAACGCCACTGTGATCGCCGCATTGCCTGCTTCCATGCTAGGAGATGGGCTATTGCGGAGATAGACACCGATATGCGTACGTTGCTCACAGCCCTGTTCCTTAGCCTTGGCGCCACCCTGTCGGCAGCGGCAGCGCCATCTGTGAAAGTCATTAACTTCACCGCCGACTGGTGCCCCAATTGTCAAATCCTCAACCCGCGGCTTGAAGAAGCCATGGAGGCCTTCGACGCAGGGTCGATTGAGCGTGTGGATCTCGATGTCACCCGCATCCGGCCAAGTTCGACACCGGTCGAACGGGCCGAGGTGCAGACCGAGCTGTTGCTGCTCGCCGACGAGCACCAGGTCGCCTATCTCTGGGACTGGTATGGCGGCGTGACCGGCATTGCCGTTGCTGTGGCGGCTGACAATGGCGAGCCGCTGACCTGTTTCATGCGTCCGATGACCGCGAAAGCGATCAAAGGGCAGTTGCGCCTCGCCAAAATGCTGGCCGAACAAGGCACCCCTGGCGAACGCGCGCCAGACGGCCCGAACTGCCCGGTACTGCGATAAGTTGAGCGGCCTGGCCGCTAAGTTTTGGTTAAACTCTTCGCCTTCACCCTGCCTCAATTTCTCGTCAGTAAGCCAGCCTGAAGGTTTACGCGAAAGGTGAGCGGGCGTGAAAGCTTCCAATGGAAAACCGGGGCTCAAGAAACAGGCCCCCAAACGCGCTGCACCAAAGCAACGGGGATCATCCATGCGGCTTTTCCGCGGTCGACCCATCTTGAAATGGGGCCTGATCACAGGCTCCGGACTGACCGTGATTGGCCTGCTGGCCGGGTGGATCTACTGGCAGAGCCTGTATCGCGGCATGCCGAGCTTGCCGGAGACGGCCGCGCTCTGGGACGCAAATCGCGAACCTGCCATCGAGTTTGTTGATCGCAACGGAAAAACGCTGGCGATCAGAGGACCGCGCTATGGCCGCGCTGTCACCCTGGATGAGTTGCCCCCGCACGTCCCACGCGCCTTCATCGCGGCCGAGGACAAGCGCTTTTACGAACATGACGGCGCTGATACCCAGGCGATGGCGCGTGCGGCCATCTCGAATGTCGTATCAGGCAAAACCGTATCCGGCGCCTCCACCATCACCCAGCAACTGGTCAAGAACCTGGTCCTGTCGCCGGAGCAGACGCTGAAGCGAAAGGCTCAGGAAGTCCGCCTCGCACGGCAGCTGGAGGAGAAGCTCTCCAAGAGCGAGATTCTCGAACTCTATCTGAACCGCGTCTATTTCGGCTCCGGCTTCTATGGCCTCGGCGCCGCCTCACGATTCTATTTCGACAAGGATCCGCAAGACCTGACCCTGGCGGAAGCCAGCCTGCTCGCGACCTTGCCCAAGGCGCCATCACGCCTCGCTCTGGATGACAATATGGAAGGCGCCAAGCAGCGTCAGGCCTATGTCCTGTCCGAGATGCTGCAGGCCGGGTTCATCACGCCTGAAAGCGCGCAAATTGCCCTCTCCGCGGACGTCAAAATCGCCCCCGAGCCGGAACAGGACCCGCAATACGGCTTCATCCTCGACGCCGCCACCGAGCGCGCCAATGAGCTCCTGCCCGAACTGCCTGACGATATGGTCGTCCGCCTGACCATTGATGCGGACTTGCAGACCAGTGTCTCGCAAGCCCTGGAAACGCGTATGGAAGCGGAGGGCGAAGAGTCTAACGCCGGTCAAACCGCCGCTATCCTGATGAATCGCCGCGGCCAGGTGATCGCGCTTTATGGTGGCCGTGACTATACGATAAACCAGTTCAATCGCGCTACGCAGGCGCGCCGCCAGCCGGGCTCAGCCTTCAAGCCCTTCGTCTATGCCGCCGCACTGGATATCGGCATCAGCCCTTATGATGTGCGCATCGACCAGCCGGTGACCATCGACGACTGGTCGCCGAAGAATTTCACCCGGGCGCATATGGGTCCGGTCACGGTGAACGAGGCGATGCGCGACAGTCTCAACACGATCGCCGCCTTGCTCGCCCAGGAAACCAGCGAAGAATCGATCATCAACCTGGTCCGCAAATTCGGTATCAGCGCAGACATGCAGCCTTTCCCATCAATTGCGCTGGGCAGCCAGGAGGTGACGCTGTGGGAACTGACGCGCGCCTATGGCCCGTTCATGACCGGCGGCCGGCGGGTCGACCCGTATCTGATCGAGGCGATCGAAACCACGCGCGGCGATGTCATCTATCAACGCGCCGAGTATGAGCCTGCCAGCGTCTATGATCGCGGCAATGCCGAGACGATGACGGCGATGATGGCCGATGTCATTCGCTCCGGAACCGGCAAAGCGGCGCAGATTGATGGCTGGCCGATCGCCGGCAAGACCGGCACCAGTCAATCTTCTCGCGATGCCTGGTTTGTCGGCTATAGCGCTGAGCTTCTTGGCGGTGTCTGGACGGGCAATGATGATGATACGCCGATGAATGATGTCACGGGCGGCGGGCTACCAGCGCGCCTCTGGTCCGACATGATGACCATCGCGCATGAGGGCCGCACGCCAGCCATTCTGCGCGGGGCGGATCAACTCATCCAGCTCAATCCGGAACAGCAGGCGCGGGTCGGCTATTATCGCGACCTCGGCATGGCGTTTGCGACGCTGGCGGGTCCGGGAGAGCAATAACCCAGTTTTTACTGGTGCCGCGCGTCGGCGCCGCGTAACAGGCGGCATGTCCGCCGCTTTGCGTCTTTTCCTGATCACGACCCTTGTCATGATTGCCTTTGCCGCCAATTCGGTGCTCGGGCGCCTCGGTCTTATCGGCACGGAGATTGGCGCCGGTAGTTTCGCACTTGTCCGTCTGGTCAGCGGCGCGGCGATCCTGGTGCTGATTTGCAGCGTGCGAGGCACGCGCATGGCCGGAAGCTGGGCCGGCGGCGGCGCCCTGCTCGTCTATGCCGGGTTCTTTTCCTACGCCTATATCGCGCTCTCGGCAGGCATGGGGGCGATCATCCTCTTCGCCATGGTTCAGATCACCATGCTGGGCTGGGGCTTGCTGCGCGGTGAACGATTGTCATTGGTGCAGTGGGCCGGGTTTTCGATGGCCGTCGCCGCGCTGATCTGGTTGGTCTCGCCCAGCCTTGAAGCCCCGCCCGTGTGGGCCGCCGCGTCTATGGCGCTCGCGGGGATCGGCTGGGGGGCATACTCTTTGCTTGGACGAGGGAGCACGGACCCCACCGCTGCGACCGCAGGGAATTTCCTTCGAGCCAGCCTCCTGGCGCTTCCAATTCTCGCCGCCGCACTCTGGCGCATGCCGGAACCGCTTCCGCCTGCGGATGGCGTGCTCATCGCTGTGGTCTCGGGCGCCATCACATCCGGGCTGGGCTATGTCATCTGGTACCAGGTGGTGAAACAGATTTCGGCCAGCCGTGCCGGGATTGCACAACTGACCGTTCCCGCCATCGCCGCGATTGGCGGAGTGCTCTTCCTGTCCGAGCCGATTACACTTCGTTTTGCGCTGTCGACCGCGCTAATTCTGGGCGGTGTCGGGCTTGCTGTCTTGACCCCGGCGCCGGGCTCACGCAAAGCCTCTGAATGACCGAGACCGAACCGACGACCAAGCCGCCCGGCAAGAACGCTTTCTTCTTCGTCGTCGTGGCGGTGATCATGAACATGCTGTCGTTCGGCATCATCATGCCCGTCATGCCAGCGCTGCTGGAAGACGTGACCGGCCTCGGGGCCGCACAATCTGTGGTCTATGGCGGCTGGCTCAGCATGACCTTTGCGATCGCGAATTTCTTTGCCATGCCGATCCTGGGCGGCCTGTCGGATCGCTATGGGCGGCGCCCGGTTCTGCTCGCCTCAATCGGCATGCTCGGCATTGACCTTTTGATCATGGGCCTGGCACCCACTCTGTCGGTGCTGTTTCTCGGGCGTTTTCTCGGCGGTTTGTTTTCCGGCACCTATTCGGTCGCCAATGCCTATATTGCCGACGTCACCGAGCCAGAAGACCGCGGCCGCGCCTTTGGCATGATGGGCGCCGCGTTTGGCATCGGCTTCATTCTCGGCCCGGTCTTTGGCGGCCTGCTGGGTGAGGTGAATGCCCGCCTGCCTTTCTTTGTCGCTGCTGGGATTGCCGGTCTCAACTTCCTCTATGGCCTGTTCATCCTGCCTGAAAGCCTGCGCAAGGAAGACCGGCGCGAGTTTAACCTCGCCCGGGCCAATCCGTTTGGCAGCATGGTGCATTTCGCCAAGGTGCCGCGCGTGGCCTGGTTCATCATCGCCATCGGCCTGTTCCAGATCGCGCATGCTGTTTATCCCTCGACCTGGAACTTCCATGGCGAGATTCGCTATGACTGGTCTGAATTCGAGATTGGCCTCTCGCTCGCCGCCGTGGGTGTCGGGTCTGCGGTCAGCCAGGCCCTGCTGACCGGCTATCTGATCAAACGGTTTGGGCCGATGCGCGCTGGTCTGTTCGGACTGGTCGCGAATGCCATTGCACTGCTCCTCTTTGCCGCCGCCGACGCCCCGTGGATGGCGTATGCGATCATCTTTGTGTCGGCCGTTGGCGGCGTGGCGATGCCCGCCATCAACACGATCACGTCGACCCTGACGCCTCGCAATGCGCAAGGTGAATTGCAGGGCGCACAAGCCAGCATGATGGCATTTACGCTGATTTTCAGCCCGGTTCTGATGACCCAGACACTGAAATATTTTGCCAACCTGCCCGTGGATCATCCGCTGCATACGGCCGGCGCCGCATTCCTGCTGGCCGGGGTCATCACGGCGCTCGCGGTGATTCCCTTCCTGATTGGCGCGGGAATCAATCGCCGCGCGATCGCGGCATCCGCAGCAGAAGACCCAGCCCCTGCCGAATAGAAAAAGGCGGCCCAGACTGGACCGCCTTCCTGTAGTCTCGGATATCGGGGCCTAGCGCCCTTTGGTGACCAGGCCGAGAATGCCGCCAATGATGCCGCCGCCAACGCCGCCATTGAGGAAGCTGCTGAGATGGCCCATCAGCGCCTCATTGCCGAGCAGAGACTGGAAGCCAATGTCGGCTGCGTTCATGCCGTAGCCACCGGCGAGGCCGCCAATAATGCCTGCAATTGCGCCCGTTCCGCCTTTGCCGCCAAGCGCTTTGGAAACGATCGGTCCGATGACCAATCCGCCGACAGCGTTCAAGATAAGAGGAATATATTGTTCCATTTGGTGCCCTCCCAAGGCTGTTAGGGGGGCCTGTTTTCAGGTCTCCCCAACGTCAAGGCACCAGAATTTTCTTTTTCTGCCAAGGGCTCTCGCGCAGCACGGGACTCTGAGTTAGGCAAGGAGATGGCCGCGCAGAAACCTGCTTTATTCCTTGACCGAGACGGTGTCATCAATGTCGACCACGGCTATGTGCACCGCGTTGAGGACTGGCAATGGATTGACGGCGCGCGATCCTGCGTCGCACGGTTCAAGGCGCGTGACTGGTTCGTCTTCGTGGTCACCAACCAGTCCGGGATCGCCCTTGATCATTACACAGAGGACGACATGACAGCGGTGCATGATCACATGATCGAAGGGTTCAAAGACGCAGGAACCGCGGTCGACGCAATCTATGCCTGTCCGTTCCATCCGGAAGGCACCAATCCGCGGTTTCGCAAGGACAGTTTTGATCGCAAACCGAAGCCTGGAATGTTGCTCCAGGCGATGGCGGAATTTCCCCTGAAACGCGAAGCCAGTTTCTTGATTGGCGACAAACAAACCGATATTGACGCCGCTCACGCGGCTGGAATCGGTGGATTCCTGTTCTCTGGTGGCCGCCTGGATGAATTCGCCGAATGGGCGCTGGCCAGTTTCGAGGATGGCTCAAGATGAAGACGATCGGGATGATTGGCGGCGTCAGTACCGAAGCGACGCTGATCTATTACAAGACGATCAACGCATTGGTGCGCGAACGCCTGGGCGGCTATCACAGTGCCGAAATGCGCATCCACTCGGTCAATTTCCATGACTATAATGGCGCGCATGACACCCGCGACTGGCCGTTTATCCGCTCTGGCTTTGACGCGGCAGCTAAAGGATTGAGAGCGGCGGGCGCAGACTTTCTCGTCCTGGCCTGCAATACGCTGCACACGGTCGCAGATGCGATTGAAGGGGCCACAGACCTGCCTTTCCTGCACATCGTCGATGCTTGCGGTGCCCGTTTGCTCGCGGATGGCCACAAGCAACCCGGCCTTCTTGGCACCGCCTTCACGATGGCTCAGCCCTATTTCAAGGAACGCCTCACTGAAAAGACCGGATTGACGCCCACCCTGCCGGACACCGAGACGCAAGCCGAGCTCAGCCGGATCATCTTTGAAGACCTGACCCATGGTGTGGTCCGCGACGAGGCGAAACGGTATTATCAGGACAGCATCCAAAAGCTGAAAGACCAGGGCTGCGACAGCATTATCCTGGGATGTACCGAACTCGGCATGCTGATCACCAAGGAAAACAGCCCATTGCCGCCTTATGACACCGCGCTCATTCACTGCCAGGCTATTGTCGAGCACGCATTGACCGACTGAGATTGGTCGATGGCATGTGCAATCGAATCAATTCCTATCTCGCTTTTCTGGTTCGATCAGTGTACGGACCGCGTCGTCCGGATCTGTTGGGAGGAATAGATATGCGGTACGCGACCATTGGAATTGCCTTGTCCATTGCGCCTGCAGCCATGGCACAGAACACGAGCGGCGTGGCTGGCCCGGTCATAGATGCGGACGATCGCGCCTGGGAATATCGCGCCACATTTGATCCGGATGATGACGGTTTGAAGCAGCGCCTGCACTATCAGCAAGCCATCAATGGCGAGATGCGCTGGCGGGTTGTCGGCCAGCTCCGCGACACTGATGATTCAGATTTTGACGCAGATTTCGTACGCGCTGAACTGGTCTGGCAGGTTACGCCGGATGACCAGAAATATCAGTCCGGTTTCCGCTTTGACGCCCGTTATCGCTTTGACGACCGACCGGCTGATATTGCCGTGCACTGGCTGCATCAATGGAAGCATATCGAGAACTGGACGCTGCGATTCGAGGCCATCGCCACCAAACAGGTCAGCAATGGTCCGGCGGATGGTGTTCTGGTTCAGACGCGCGGCTCGGCGACGACCAAACTTGCCGAAAGCCCAAAGCTTGGCGTTGAATGGTTCGGATCTCTGGGCTCGACCTCGGACTGGCGCGATCTGGACGAGCAAACGCATGAGATTGGTCCCGTCGCGGTCTGGGGCGTGAATGACAATTGGGACTTGTCGACCGGTGTCCTGTTTGGCGTGACCGACGTGTCACCAGACAGCCAGTTGCGCTTGAAACTCACGCGGAAATACTAACGCCTAAAGCGGTTTCAGCGTTTTACCGTTCAGTCCGCCCATGCGGCAGACTTCCATCCACTCGTCCTCAAGCACCGGCTGCACAGACAAGCGCATGCTGGTCACCAGAGACATGGCGGCCAGCGCTTCATTGGCTTTCACAGCCTTCAGCGTCACAGGGGCCGGCATGTCGGCCAGGGCGCGAATATGTACGCAGTCCCAGCGCTCGTCATCAGTGGTCGAATCCGGTGCGCTTTCGGCGGAAACCTCCACAATGCCAACCACTTCCAGGCCTTCATTCGAGTGATAGAAAAAGCCGCGATCGCCGATTTTCATCTCACGCATATTGTTGCGCGCCTGATAGTTGCGAATGCCGTCCCATTCCTCGCCGGCGTCACCTTTGGCTTTTTGCTGATCCCAGCTCCACTTGAAGGGCTCGGATTTGAACAACCAGTATTTCATGCAAGCTCCATCGATCTGGCGCTTATCTAGGTCGCTTTGTCAGCGTCGTCCATGTCCGGCTGGTCATTTCCGTCGGTTTGCTGCAGGCGGCCTTTGGCACTGCGGTTTCGCCCGGTTGCGGGTTTCAACCCGACGGCAGCGCCGAGCCCGACCGGCGGCATGTTGCCATACACGGTTTCATGCGTCCCGGCCTTGATCAGATAGGTCTCGTGCCAGATGCCGACATCGCCAGTTGTGCCGACCGCCTTGTTGAAGGCCTTCCAGGCCGGCAAATGTTCCAGGCTGCTGTCGACCGAATAAGCGTGCAGGTCTTCAAAACTACGCCAGTATTGGACGAGGTATGGACTGCGCAGGCTGAAAAAGGTCTTGGTATGCAGCAGACCAAGCTCTGGGTTCTTGCCGAGCTCCATGAGCATGCGCGGCATCGCCATGAAGACCGGCACCCATTTCCAGACCTTCCACAATTTGTGAATCCGCATGCCGATCATGAACAGGACAAAATCGCCTTCGATCGCGGCCGTCATCCGGCCTGGAACAGGTTTTGGCATCGTCGCCTCCGTTACAAGATCTGCCCCGCATTCTGCGCCTGGCGACAGGCTTCGGCAACCAGCGGCTCGAGCTCTTGCCAATGCTTGTAGGCTCGAACATGCGCAGGCGCGCCGAGCCAGGCATCCTCGAATGCTTCGCGCGTTGCTCCGTCCTCCAGGATCGGCAGCAATGGATCAAGGCAGATCCGGATGGTGAACACCACCGCACCGCTCTCCGGCAGTTTGCGCAGCGTCTGGCGTTCAACCCGGAAATGCAGGTCGCGCGGCGACTTTCCAGCTGTGCTCGGTCGGTCAGGCGTGTAGCGCTTGTCGCTGGCCTGCACGGTCCAGTTAAACCGCTCAAGCACAACGCCAGGCTGCAATCCGGTGAAAATACGACCGATTCGGCTGGCAAGTTCCGGATCGCCGTCAGGTACGGGGCCGTGCAACCCACCAAGGTCAAGGCCGATACGTTCCGGCAGTGTCCAATAGGTCGGCGCGCACAGAACCCCCGCGGTCAGGCGCCAGTCCCCCGGGCGGCGCGCCTCCAGAATGCAAAGATCATCCGACACCAGCGCGGCCGCTTCTTCGAGCGCCGACGGCATGCTCTGACCAGGGACGCTGCCCGTGGCCTCCACCATCATTGCCAGGAGTTCTTCGCAAGCCGCGCTGTCCAGCGTTCCGCCGGACACTTCGGGACGCGTCATTTTCATGATCAGACATTTGTCCCGCAGCCAGGCGTCGGCTTCCGTATCAGGCGTCAGCCATTGCTCTGTCGGAATTGGATCAAGGCCAGGTTCGAAGCCTGGCACACCGTTCAGGAAAGGAAGATGCGGTGGGCGCGCCTCAAGCGACACGCGCACTGCCCCAGCTCGCAAAGCCGGCAATTTTGGGCGTGTTCGGCAGGTACATGGTGTCGTGCTGGTCGACACTGAAGCCGCTCGATTCCAGCATCGTCTTGGTATCGCGGGTCAGGTGACAGCCGCCCGCCATGCGCTTCCACACCGGTTCAACCCGGCGCTGCCATTTGGCAACGCCTTCGTCCGGCGCCAGGCCATGTTCAGAGAACAGCACTTTGCCACCCGGCTTGAGCACGCGGCGCAGTTCGGTCAGCGAGCTTTCCCAATCCGGGATGGTGCACAATACAAACGTCACGACAGCGGTATCGACGCTGCCATCCTCCAGCGGCACAGCTTCAGCGCCGCACAGATGAATGTCACACGGCGTGTCGCGGCGCCCCTCTGCCCAGGCCGCGCGGGCACGTTTGACCATGCCTTCGGCGGGTTCGATTGCGTGCAGGTGGCTGACCTTGGTCTCATCATAGAGATTGAAATTGGTGCCTGACCCACAGCCGATCTCGAGCACCACACCTTCGGCTTCCGGGACGATCTTGGCGCGCTGTTTCATGATTGGTTTGGACGAACACGCGCATGAAATCAGAGGCGGCACCACATATCGTTCCCATAGTCCAAACATGTTTTAGTTCCCTGATAGCATTCTTTGCCGTGTGCGATTGTCCTCGGGTTCGACGACAAGTGCACTCTGCGTGATACGAACCTTGTATTTCAAGCGGTCACCCATGGGAAAGAAGACCGCGGAGCCGAACGGCGCAGAACCGCCCGCATCCTTGGATGACAGCATCCCCGCCGAAAACAGGCTTTGCACATCCTCGCTGTTGGGTTCGAGCTCTTCCTCAAGTACCTGGTCGAGTTCTGACTCGCCGCCATAATTGACCAATGCCCCATAAACATCGAAGCCAATTTCCTGGTCGAAAACTTCCAGCTTGCCATCTTCGCTGACGCGGCGGCCGTAAGAGGTCGAGGTCGACAGGCGCGTGGAGTCATAGCGCTGCGCGTAGCGGCTCTCGATGAATTCGAGCCGGTAGAGGCTTTCATAGCCGAGCAGCTGCTTCATCGGCGAAAAGCGGATGACCTGTGCGCTGACCTGGAATTCGTCGCCGACAAATCCCTCCTGCCGGATGATTTCACCCTCCGGCAGCGTCATGGTCATTGTGTATGTGTCTTCAGCGCCATCTTCCTGCGCGAACTCAATCTGTGCGACGTCGCGTTCCTTGGTCAGCGCCTTATAGGTTTGCAGGTTGAGCCCGGCGAGGACGCCGAGGCCCGCACCGCCAATCAGGCCGATCCCCAGCAGGAAACGCAAAGCGCCTGCGGCCAGTCTCATTTTCAGCAAGCGCCCGAGTCCGGCAAAACTCAGCACCAGTCCAATCACACCTGCCAGAGCCGGTATGATCCACCATATCAAACCCATGCGACATCTCCCAAGGCTTCCCCATTCGCCCTTTGAGGAAGACTATATCAGCGGTTAACGAATGCGCGAGGGCTTAGTTACAGGGCTCCCCAAATCGTCTGGTTCATAGTAGCAGACCCGAATGACCGATTTAAACGCCCTGATCACCGCCCTGCCCAAGGCAGAACTTCACCTTCACCTGGAAGGCAGCCTGGAACCTGAACAGCTGATGCTGTTTGCCGAGCGCAATCAGGTCGACCTGCCATTCAAGACGCTGGAGGAGGTCAAGGCCGCCTACAATTTCTCCAATCTGCAGGATTTCCTCGATATCTATTATCAGGGCATGTCGGTGCTGCAGACCGAGGCGGATTTCCACGACCTGACCGACGCCTATCTCCAGCGCTGCCAGGCCGATAATGTCCGCCATGTCGAGGTGTTCTTCGATCCGCAAGGTCATACCGAACGGGGCTTACCGTTCAGCACACCGATCAATGGCATTCTCGCCGCCCTCGACGCGGCAGAGGCGAAATACGGCATCACCTACAAGCTGATCATGTGTTTCCTGCGACACCTTCCCGAGGAGGATGCGTTCGAGACCCTCGCTCAGGCCGAACCCTATCTCGACCGTATCCACGGCGTCGGGCTTGATTCCAGCGAAGTCGGACATCCGCCCTCAAAATTCGAACGTGTCTTCGCGGCTGCTCGCGAGAAGGGTCTGAAACTGGTCGCACATGCCGGCGAGGAAGGTCCACCGGAATATGTCTATGAAGCGCTCGACCTGCTCAAGATTGACCGCATCGATCATGGCAATCGCCTGCTCGAGGACGAGGCCCTGATTTCACGCGTGAAAGACGCCGGGCTGACGCTGACCGTCTGCCCGCTCTCCAACCTGTCGCTTTGCGTCGTCGACGACCTGCAGGACCATCCGATGAAGCGCATGCTGGACCTCGGCCTCAAGGCGACGATCAATAGCGATGACCCGGCCTATTTTGGCGGTTATGTAAACCAGAACTATGTCGAAACCGCCGCTGCGGTGGGCCTGACGGGCGAGGATCTTGTGACCCTCGCTCGCAACAGTTTTACCGGCTCCTTCCTCACGCCTGAGGAACAAGCCGTGCATTTGAACGCCATTGACGAGGTTGCTGCCGCGTTCGCTTAAGGCCCAACCAGGCGGACCTGTTCGCGGCTACCGCGCCCGACTTTGGCCTGCTCTTTCCAGCCGAGCGCCGTATAGGCTTCGATCGCGGCCGCGTTCTGGATGTCGACATCCAGCTTGAGCGGCCGGCCGACAAAATTGCGCGCCACCTGCAAGAGGCCGCTGCCGACACCGCAAAAACGCCAGTCGCCATCGACAAAGACATGCGGGACATAGGCCTTGCCCTGCTCCAGGGTGAGGAAGCCGACCACGCCGGCATTCTTCTCTTCGGCGACAAAGGCAATATTGGCGGACAGAGCCTGACGCAGCCGGATCACCTCATCGCGCGCCGATCCGCGCCACGGAAAGGCGGCGAGGCATTCTCGAAAGATCACCTCGATTTGCGGATAATCGTCGCGCCGCCAGTGGCGGATCGACCATCCCGCACCCGGATGAGAATACAGGCTCATAGCGTTAATGTAATGATTTCTTGTGGCGAGGAAAAGGCGGTGCTTGGCCGGTTTCGACAATTAGTGCTAGGCCTGACACAAATAAAACGGGAGACAAGGTGATGCGTGCATCAAAAACGCTGGGCGGCCTGTTGGCGCTCGGCCTCGTTGCCGGACCGGCCCTGGCCGACGGACATGAAGAAGATACCAGCCGAAAATTTACCGCCGAGCGTGTGTTCGACATTGAATATGCCGCTGATCCGCAAATCTCGCCGGATGGCCGGACGATTGTCTATGTCCGCCACTCCATGGACAAACTCAAGGATCAGGATCGCGGCGATCTGTGGACGCTGGATGTACGCTCTGGCGAGCACCGACCGCTGATCACGGGCGGCGCTTCTGCCGGCTCACCGCGCTGGTCGCCAGATGGGACCAGGCTGATCTACACCACCGCCACCGATGGCAAGCCGGACTTGCGGCTCTATTATCTCGACAGCGATCGGTCGGTGTCTCTGGCACAATTGCCGAGCGGTCCAGGCAACGCGACCTGGTCGCCGGATGGCTCGCATATCGCTTTCACCATGTTCACAGCCGGCGAAACCCCAAGTTTTGCCAAGCCAATCGCCAAGCCAGAGGGCGCAGAATGGGCCGACCCAGTCCGCGTATTTGATGACCTGACCTTTCGCTTCGATGGCCAGGGCTATCTGAAAGAAGGCGCCACCCACGTCTATACCGTCTCGACCAATGGCGGCACGCCGCGCCAGATCACAAATGGCGAAGCCGATTTCGGCGCGCCAGCCTGGCTCGGAAATGACGCGCTCCTGGTGGTCGGCAATGATGTCGAAGATCGCGACCTCGACCCGATCGAGAGCGAGATCTATCGCGTCGACCTGTCGGACCTGACCCGCACGGTTCTGACCACGCGCGATGGCCCGGATACGAACCCGGTCGTCTCACCAGATGGCAGCAAGATCGCCTATCTTGGCTATGATGACCTGCTGAAATCCTATCAGCAGGCTGACCTCTATGTGATGAATGCGGATGGCAGCGGCTCGGTCGAACTCGCCGCGGGTTTTGATCGCTCCTTTGACGATATGGTCTGGCATCCAAACGGCCGCAGCTTGATCGCGCAGATCGAGAATGCCGGCGTCATTGATTTGGTCTCGGTCTCGATGGACAGCGAGGTTGCGACACTGGCCACCAATCTCGGCGGCACCTCCATTGGCCGTCCTTATGCTGGCGCCAGCTTCAGTGTGTCTGAAACACGTCGCCCGGTGATTGCCTACACAGCTGGTTCGCCGGATCGTCCGGCAGAGATTGCGGTCATGGGCCGCAATGTTACCGACCGGGTCCTCACCGATTTGAACTCGGATGTGCTCGCTCATCTCGATGTGGCAACGATCGAAGAAATCCAGGTGCCGTCGCGGGTCGATGGTCTCGAAATCGAAGCCTGGGTGGCCCTGCCACACGGATTCGAAGCCGATGGCTCCTATCCCATGATCCTGGAAATCCATGGCGGCCCGTTCGCCATGTATGGCCCCTTCTTTGCCAGCGAGATCCAGCGTTACGCCGCCGAAGGCTATGTCACCGTCTACGTGAACCCGCGCGGCTCAACCGGCTATGGCGCCGACTTTGCGATGGCCATCGACAAGGCCTATCCCGGAAATGATTATGAAGACCTGATGAGCGTCGTCGATGCGCTGGTCGAACGCGATTATGTCAGCGAAGATCGCCTGTTCATCACGGGCGGCTCAGGCGGCGGCATCCTGACCGCCTGGACGGTTGGCAAGACAGATCGTTTCGCGGCTGCGGCCAGCATCAAGCCGGTGATCAACTGGATGACCATGGCGCTGTCGGCTGACATTGCGCAATTCGTCCGCCGCCACTGGATCCGTGAGGACCCATGGGAAAATCCGGACGCTTTCCTCGACTTCTCACCAATCATGCTGATCGAGAATGTCGTGACCCCAACTCTGGTCATGGTCGGCGAGGAAGACTGGCGCACGCCGACCTGGGAGGCTGAACAGTTCTACACCGCCCTGAAACTGAACGGCGTGGACACCGCGCTGATCCGGGTGCCGGGCTCGTCACACTATATTGCCGGCCGGCCATCCCGCCTGATCGCCAAGACCGACAATATCATGGGCTGGTTCGCGAAATATGATCCGGCGAAGCAGGATGAGGAAGACTAACCAGTAACAAGCCCTCGGCTTTGGTCGCGGGCGGCAGCTGGGTGTGTATGTCTGCTTTCGGCGTCGGAGGGGACAGAACTCATTCGTTTCAAGATGTCTTACATGTAGCCCACGGGGACTAGCCCCTCTCCCGGTTGCGGGAGAGGGGTTGGGGTGAGGGCAAGATATTTTCCAGGATGCGACTCCGGTGCTTTCGCCGAAACATTGGTGCCCTCATCCCCGGCCCTTCTCCCGCAATCGGGAGAAGGGGGCGCGTGAGGCGAGCGCGTTCTCACTCCGACTGTCCCGGACTTGATCCGGGATCTTGTGCGATGGAGACCGGGATAATCGGTCGATCTACTCGATCCCCGACCCCGCCTGCGACAACTTTACGTTGCGTAACAAGGCTGTAAATGGTAAAGAAAATCCGCCAGGGGACGATATTTCAACCATAACCAGACGCCTCTGGCGCGCCTGAAACAGGCGTATGGTGGGAGAATACAATGAGTAAGATTACGACACGCTGGGCCCTTGTGGCGCTGGCTGCCGTCGGCCTTTCCGGGCTGGCGAGCGCGCAGACGTTTACGTTTGAATCGACGACGACGGATCAGACCATGCTGGGCATGGCGCCAGGGACCGGTCCGTCGGGACAGCACTGGACTGCGGATGTGGTTACGACATTTGCCGACGGATCAACCGCGACCTCGTCGACCGAATGTGTGGCGACCTCTCAGCCACCAAACAATTCCATCTTTGCCATGCATGGCATTTGCGAAGGGTCGGCAGACAGCGGCACCTGGGCCTCGATCATGGGTTGCAACCCAATGGGCGAAGGCAGCATGAGCATGGGCTGTGTCGGTGGCCTGTACGGTAAGACGGGCGACTTTGAAGGCATGCAAGGCGCCTTCACCGCGCATGTCAGCGGTGGCACCAGTCACGGCACCGGCGAGTGGTACGAAGCCGAAGCCGCCGACGAAGAATAGGAACGCGGACGGCCGTTCGCCTGATGCAGGTCAGGATTCATGAGGGCTGAGGGGACCTATTGGTCAGCCGCCATGGATGCCAGTTAAAATTGGCAGAACGGTGCTGGGCGTTGCATGTGCGCTAAGCGTTTGCGGCTTTGGCCGCGCGCTTGCGCTCATGCGGATCGAGGTGGACCTTGCGGAGCCGAATGCTCTGCGGGGTCACCTCTACCAGTTCATCATCCGCGATATAGGCGAGGGATTTTTCCAGCGTCATTTGCAGCGGCGGGGTCAGGCGCACGGCTTCATCTGTCCCCGAGGCGCGCACGTTTGAGAGCTTCTTGCCCTTGAGCACATTGACCTCGAGATCATTGTCGCGCGTGTGTTCGCCAATGATCATGCCCTGATAGACCTTGTCGCCGGGGTGGATCATCATCGGGCCGCGATCTTCCAGGTTCCACAGCGCGAATGCGACCGCTTCGCCCTTGTCCATGGCGATCAGCGTCCCAGTCCGACGGCCCTGAATCTTGCCTTTATACTCGGCATAATCGAGGAAGACGCGGTTCATGATCGCGGTCCCGCGCGTATCCGTCATTAGCTCGCCCTGATAGCCGATCAGGCCGCGCGTCGGGGCGTGGAACACCATCCGGGTGCGGCCAACGCCAGACTGTTTCATCTCGACCATTTCGGCCTTGCGTTCGGAGAGTTTCTGCACGACCGCGCCGGAAAACTCGTCATCGACATCGATCACAACTTCCTCGATCGGCTCCAGCCGTTCGCCGCCATCGCCTTGCTTGAAGACCACTTGCGGGCGCGAGACGCCAAGCTCATAGCCTTCACGGCGCATGGTTTCGATCAGGACAGCCAGCTGCAGCTCGCCGCGCCCGGAGACGATGAAACTTTCAGCCTCGGTCGACCGCTCGACTTTCAGCGCGACATTGCCTTCGGCTTCCTTGAGGAGACGGTCCCAGATTACGCGGCTGGTGACCTTGTCGCCTTCGGTCCCGGCCAGCGGGCTGTCATTGACGCGGAAGGTCATGGACAGGGTTGGCGGATCGATCGGCTGGGCCTCGATCGGCGTATTGACGCTTGGGTCAACAAATGTGTCAGCCACGTTCGCCTTGGCGAGGCCTGCAATGGAGACAATGTCGCCGGCTTCCCCGACTTCAATTGGCTCGCGTTCCAGTCCGCGAAAGGCGAGGACTTTCGAGACCCGGCCATTCTCGACCAGGCTGCCATCGCGCGACAGGACTTTCACAGTCTGGTTCGGCTTCACGGTGCCGGAGGTGATGCGGCCGGTCAGGATGCGACCGAGGAAATTGTCAGCGCCAATCGTCGTCGCCAGCATCCGGAAGGCGCCGTCTTCGACCTTGGGTTCCGGCACATGCTGCACGACCAGATCGAACAGCTCGTTCATGTCCGTGCGCTCGTCTTCATACTGGGTCGACATCCAGCCATTCTTGGCCGAACCGTACAGGATCGGGAAATCGAGTTGGTCATCATCGGCGCCAAGCGCATCGAACAGGTCGAACACTTCATTGATGACTTCGTCCGGGCGGCGTTCCGGCTTGTCGATCTTGTTGACCGCGACAATCGGACGGAGGCCAATTTTCAGCGCCTTGGAGACCACGAACTTGGTCTGCGGCATCGGCCCTTCAGCGGCGTCGACCAGCACGATGGCGCCATCGACCATGGACAGGATACGTTCAACTTCACCGCCAAAGTCGGCGTGTCCGGGCGTATCAACAATATTGATCCGTGTATCGCCCCAGACGACGCTCGTAGTCTTGGCGAGAATGGTAATCCCACGTTCCTTCTCGAGATCGTTGGAATCCATCATCCGCTCAGCCGTCGCTTCATTCTCGCGGAACGTGCCGGACTGTTTCAGCAGGCAGTCGACCAGTGTCGTCTTGCCATGGTCAACGTGGGCGATGATCGCAATATTGCGCAGGGATGTTGGCTCAGTCATATCGTGCGTCCTGGGGAGGGAGGGCCGTTTTCGGCATATATCTTTGCGCGCGCCATACACGCCGCCACCCGATTTGGCTATGGTCGAACCGCAACTGCCGGAAGCGCGCATGGATCACGCACCGGTTGCTGGCATGTTGCTGCGCTTTGTTGGCGTGGTTTTTGAAAGCGAAAGCAATGATCAATATGGATGCCCGAAACCGGGACTTGAGGGAACAGACATCGTGAACGGGATCGTCAAAAAACTTGGCAAGAAAGTCCACCAGTACCAGCTGGACCAGATCAGCCGCCAAAGCCGGTTTGATCCGCGCGACTCGATCCTGGTTTCCGCCAATCCGCGCGGCGGGTCGACCTGGTTGTTTGAGGTTTTGACCAGCATCCAGGACACGGCCACACTGTACGAACCACTGCATCAACGTTGGGTGCCGGAGCTTTCAGAGATCGGGTTTGACTGGCATCAACGCATCCCCGAAGACGCCGACTGGCCAGAAGCACGCCAATTGTTCGAAGACATTCTCAGCGGCCGCAAACTCACGACCGATGTCTGTCAGTACTCAAGCGTGCAGGACTATCGAAACGCCAACCGCCTGGTGGTCAAGTTCATTCGCATCAATGATTGCTTGCCCTGGCTGTTGAAACAGTTCGACTTCAAGCTGAAACCGGTGGTGCTGACACGGCACCCGCTTGCCATTGCGGCGTCAACGCTGCGCCACGAAAACTGGCAGGGTCGTCCGTCTCACTATGTGTTCCCGGAGACCCGCTATAGCGACTATTCCGACAAAGATCGCGCTTTCCTGGAGTCGCTGTCCACCGTCGAAGAAGTCCGCGTCGCCAAATGGTGCACGCGCAATCGTTCTTTCCTGACGCATGAGCGGCACAACAAGGACTGGATTACGCTGCACTATGAAGACATGCTGCTGAACCCGGAGACCAGCCTGCGGCATCTGTTTTCGGCCTGGCAAATGGATGTGCCGGACGCTGCCATGTCGCTGGTCGACAAAGCCAGCCGCACGTCGCGCGAAACAACCTTTTCTGACGACAAGCAACAACAGCTGGAAAAATGGCAGACCCGGTTTTCTGCCGACCAGATCGATCGCATGATTGCCATTCTCGATCATTTCGAGATTGATCTTTATGGCCGCGAAGCAATGCCGAACATGGCCTCGACCATGGCCGCCAGTCTCGACCAAGGGTAAACCGCCGGACAGTTCCCCCCCTGACAAATCCGCCCGTCACGGTTAATCGTGATCAGGAGAGACCGTTCGGAGGGACACGATGCGTCTGATTTTGTGTGCGCTCATCGCACTGGTTGGTTTGACCGCGACGGCAGTCGCCGAAAAACGGATCGCGCTGGTCATCGGCAATAGCAATTACGAGACGGTTGGCTGGGACCTCGAAAACCCGGTCAATGATGCGGAGCTGCTTGCAGGAGCTTTGGAAACCGTTGGGTTCGAAGTCCACACCGTTCTCGATGGCACCAAAACCGGCATGGAAGAGGCCTTCCAGGCTCACGCGGATCGATTGAAAGATGCTGGCGAGGATGCTGTCGGCTTTTTCTTCTATGCCGGCCACGGCGCCCAGCATCGCGGTGTGAATTATCTTGTCGCGTCCGACGCCAAACTGACCTCAGCGCTTGATCTGATGCGGCAGCCCCAGCTCGATCTGATCATGGATTATCTCGAATATGCGGGAAACCAGACAAATTTCATCGTGCTGGATGCCTGTCGGAACAATCCACTGCCCGCCTCTATGCGAAATGCGCCGCAAGGCCTGGCGAGCAGCCAGCGCGTGCGCGGCACCCTGATCGCTTACTCAACAGCACCGGGCATGGTCGCCGAAGATGGCAGCGGGTTGAACAATAGCGCTTACTCAGCAGCGCTCGCGGCGTTGATGACACAGCCTGGCTATTCGGTGGAGACCCTGTTTCGGGTCGTCGCGACCCGGGTCGAGGATGTCACCGGCGGCTTCCAGATCCCGTGGACCGAAAGTGGCTTGCGTGGCGAAGCGGATTTCTGTTTCGCCGGATGCGAGCTGGTCGCGGCAAATGACGAGGAAGCGGCGGCGCTGGCCGAAGTGGTCGCCAGCGACGATCCGTTGATGATGGAGGTTTTCCTCGATGTATTTCCGGAAACCCAACATCGCAACTATCTGGAATCTCGCATGCGCCAGCTTGAGATTGAACGCAGCGCCGCCGACGAGATCGCGCGCTCCAGAGAAAGCGCGGATTTCCTGCGCGAGCGGCTCGGTGTCACCACCCTGATCTCCGAAGTTATCACGCCGTGGGCCGACAATGCCCAGCAAATCACCGCCCGCCTCGGCATGGAGGCTCGGATTGCTGAAAAGGATCCCGCCCACGCAAAGCTGGATGAAAGCCTGTTTGTCTTTTTCGACGAGAATTCATCGACTTTGTCAGATGAGGCGATCGAGCATCTGTCTTTGTTCGCCACCTACACCGCACAGCCCCATCTCAGTGACAACGGGCCCGCCAGCCTGTCCATCATTGCCAGCTGCAGCCCGGACGAAACAGATATGACCATCTGTCAGGACCGCGCCTTCACGGTGCGCGATCAGCTGGTCGAGCACGAAATCTATGACGTCGCCATTCGATTGACCGAAAACTGGGGATCGATCCGGCAAATCTCCCCGGGTGATAGCGGCTTCGAGCCGGATGCGCTTAATCGCTATGCCGCGATCATGTTGCTCAGTGATGACGGCGAAAGCGGCATAGCACCGTCAGAATAGGACGCTGTATCACGAAGCCACATTCAAATTTGCTTGACCCCTAATTACCTTTTTTGCTAATTAGCAGAAATGGCAAATGAAGTGTTCAAAGCCCTTGGGCATCCGTTGCGGCGCCAGGTCATGGCCCTGCTCCGGCAAGGCCCCAAAAGTTCCGGCGAACTGGCCGAGGCGTTTGACGCGGCCTGGCCGACGGTGACACGGCATCTCAGTGTTCTCAAAGATGCTGACCTGATCACCGCCGAGCGCCAGGGCACATCGATCATTTACCGCACCAATACCAGCGTCGTCGAAGACGCCGTCAGCGCCCTGATGGGCATGATTGGCAAGGATGATGGCGATGACGATTTGAAGGAGGCCGCAGAATGATGCGAACCGGACTGATATTCTCAACCATTGCCGTGATCGGCATGTGCGCCGTCAATTTATGGGCGATGCCACAAATTCCAGATGCACAAGTACCGGTGCATTGGGGGCTGGACGGTACGCCTGACCGTTACGGCGATCGCAGCGAAGCCCTATTCGCCTTATGGATGATCCCGGCAGCGACGGTGTTTGTCAGCCTGCTCCTGGCGATCGCCCCGCGGCTCGATCCGAATGGCGACAACCTGATGAAGAGCCGCAAGGCCTATGTCGCGATCTGGTGTTCGGTGATGATCATGCTTCTGGCGGTGCATGCCGGAATTGCCATGCTGATGGTGCGCAGCGTCGTCGCTGATCCGGACGCCAACGAGTTCGTACGGTTCGTCATCGCCGCGTCGGCGGTGCTGATCATCATCAAGGGCAATTATCTGCCCAAGACCCGATCGAACTGGTTTCTTGGCATTCGCACGCCGTGGACGCTGTCGAGCGACATCACGTGGGAAAAGACCCACCGCCTGGCGGGTCGACTGTTCATGTTGTCCGGCTTTGTCTGCCTCGTCGGCGCCTTCGCCCTGGAGGGCGGCTGGCTGATCGTAATGTTCATGAGCACGCTGGTGCCAACCGTGCTGATCAGCGTCGCCTACTCGTACATGATCTGGCGCAACGCCCCCGACAAACGGATCGGAACGGAATATATTGTATAGTCGGAATGGGGTGTCTGTTTAGTCGACGGTTTCTTCAGCCTGCATCACAACGGCTGTTTCGCCAGACTCCAGGGTATCAATTGTGGTCGCGACCTGCGCCTTTGACTGAGCCGATTGCCAGTCGCCAATCTTCACCGGGACGGCGTAAGCACGGCTCTCAGAGTACCCATCGCTCATTTCCGCCGTCGCCATGATGTGGATGTGATAAGCCCCGTCAGCAGCTGACGCAAAGTTGATGCGCCACGTATGAGTCGTGACATCAGCCATATCGAAGCGAGCGCTGGTTTGTGCGCCAAACACGTCGAGTCCCTCTTCTCCGCTGGCCTGAAGAGTCAAGGTTCCGTCCGGATAGCCTTCATTCACCGTCAAAGTCACCGTACCGGTCTCATTCACCGCAATCGCCGCCACGGTATCGTGCGAGAAGGAGACGGATGCACCAGGCTTTACCGTCGTGATCGGCGGCGCCAGTTTGACATCGCTTTTCGTTTCCGTGATCGCGGGTTCAACACTCTCACCAGGCGCATCAGCGACCACCGGATCGGCGGCGTGTCCTTGCGCGCAGGCCGCGAGCAGAGTGGCCGCGCTGATTGAAACCAAGAGTCCTGTTCTTATACGCATCATGTTCTCCTTGTCCGACTAGTTGACGGTGAAGTCAAAGCAGCTGTCACCCGCGGCAGCGCCGCCGCACTCGGCATTGTTGCAATCATAGATCTCAATCGCATAAGTCCCCGCATCGAGGGTACCGGTCCAGCTCTCGCTACCATCAGCGCTTGAAAACGCACGGCGATCCTGACCGCGGGAATCCCTCGTGAATACCGAACCGCGCTCCCAGATGATGAAATCCGGGTCGGTGGTCGTTGCCGGACCAGATGTTTCGGTCGCCGTCATCGTTACAGCCCCAGTGCTGGGAAGAGTGACAGTGATAAACTCGCGAACTCCATGTTTATTCGTATCGCCATTCGTTGCGGTTGAACAAACATTTACGGCCGCGCCGCCGACAGTAGCCACCTTGTAGATCGGCAGGATCTGCGGCAACCCGCCATCATTGGTTTCGCCAACGCCGCGCGGATCCGTGGTGTTGATGTCCTCGGCGGCCAGCATCGCATCAAAAGTCGACGCATTGATCCCCGCTTCATTCCGCACCCGGTTGGCAAACTCGAATATTGTCGTGAAATTGACCGCGTCCCTATAGGCAGAGTCTGTGAAGGCATTGTAGAGCGGCCCCAAGCCGCCAGATATCGTGTCGGCACCATCATCCGCGCTATCAAACAAATCGTACAATAGCTGTTGCGTGGTCGCCTCATTGAACCATCCCGGAACCCGCGGTCCGGCGGATGACGTCAGGTCAGTTTCGACGCTAAAAGTAAATCCAGTGGCTTGTCCGCTACCACCGCTGTCGCGGTAATTCGGGTCGCCGAGTATCATGCCCGCAAAAGCATTGCCCCAGCCTTCGCCAAAGGCGAGGCGGGAATCAAGCCGATTGCTCAAACTGTGCGATCCTCCTGGCGAATCTGATCGCGACAATTGGTCTTCGAAATAATGCCCAAATTCGTGCACGATGACATGGTCGTCATATTCGTCCGTATCATTGTTCGCATCGCCGAGTATACGGATCGTCGGTACACCATTGGTACGGGTATAGGAGGAGGTCCCGATCTCACCTTGAGCCACGTCACCGCTAACAGGTACGTTATTCACGCTCCAGAATACTTGCAGCGTTGGAAAACTGACATTTGGATCGACAATCGCAATTCCAGAGACTGCCTCATAGATGGCGTCGAGAATATTGAACGGCGCGGCGGCGCGCGTGCTTGTATAGCTGGCGCCACCCCAGCCGGAAGCAGCGTTCAGGTCGCGAGTTGAATTCGCGGTACCAGAGTCGGCAAGCGTGCCCTGCAATATGTAAATTGCATTGCTGCTCGTATTGTCGACCACCGAAATGTCCCAGCTTGCGCCGGTGGTTTGCTCAAGCTGACTCCGCACTTGGATGCGGACATTGGTCGAAGAATTGACGTCGACCGAATAATTGCCACTGGCGTCCGTGATATCGCGGTCGAGTTCTGTACCGCTGCCGTCAACCGCCTGAACGATGACGCCGCGCGCAGGCACTTGCGCAATCGCCGAATAATCGAGCCCGGTGAAATCACTCTGACTGGGCACTTTGTCAAAGGTCACCGCACCGCTAATCGTCACCGAAGATG
>SPJK01085982.1_pt1 | contig 27386 bp, 27 predicted proteins | sample 3741771 | NCBI WGS metagenome assembly SPJK01 (sample SAMN10925997, study PRJNA522277) | cold seep metagenome | isolation source: Elba SIP-enriched marine methane seep metagenome, extraction at timepoint T2 | place: Italy: coast of Elba, Mediterranean Sea
ACGTGGGAGAAACTCGCGGTTGATACGCCGAGCTTTATCGTTGAATCAGATGCGACCATCGTGGTGCCCCTGATCTTCGGGTATGTGCTTGGTTGGTGATTGAGTGGGGGTGACTTGGCGGATATTTTGCCTATACTGATTTCCCCCGCTTGGAGAGGTGGCAGAGCGGTTGAATGCGCTGGATTCGAAATCCAGTATGGCCTTCGGGTCATCGGGGGTTCGAATCCCCCCCTCTCCGTTGAACTGAATAGACCCTCGTTTCTGATTCGGAAACGAGGGTTTTTCAATGGGCTTTGAAATCGGGTCACTTCCTGAACACCTCGCTGGGCACTCCTGACCCTCGAACCTCCCGCAGCTTCACCTTGAGCACTCTTCAAAAGTGCTCACCTCTGACGTCGTGGAGTAAACCTTGTTCGAAATCCCGGATCCTTCATGCTGCCTATTGCGCGGATCCGTTGGCATAGCCGAAGCTCAATCAGTTCAATATCTTTGGTTCTCATGGCGTGTTGTAGTGGCTTTGCCATAGGGGTTGTTGGCCATTCTGTTGACTGATCTTGTGCTTTGTGAAACCAGCTCGACCAGCTTGTGTTCAACTCTTCAATCCGATGTCCAAAGCCATGGTTATCCAACTTGGATAACACATGCCAACTAAAGGGTGACCAAAGCCAACAGATTGAATCGATCGAATATCCGTGGTTCACGTGCTCGCTTAGAGAACCAGTCTCCTCGTGATGAGTTCTCGTAACGTCCGGGAGTGCGATCCGAAAAGAACCAGAGGCCGTAGACTCCAGGATTTCGCTCTGCTCAATGAGGTTTGAGATAAGCTGCCCATAGTCTGTAGGCTGATTTGGATCGTGCGGATGATGATCCAGCATAAGAACACGCATCGCATCAAATAGGACCTGGTCCTCTGCAACATCTTTTATCGAGCAACTCCTACCAGTCGTGTTCCCGGTCTTGCGCAGTATCTCAACTGAAGGTTCTGCTGCCGCCTGTAACTGTTTTACGTAGAGATATTGGCTCAGCCATACTGCCCCATCAGGAAGATCTTGGTTCTTTTGGTGAGCTTGAATCGCGACGAGCACTGCGGCTTTCTGAGTGCTCGAGAGTGAATCTAGAAACAACTCAGGTTGATTGTTCCTGCACACAATTTGTGTATACGGCCATTCGATGTCTATGAAGCTCTCCACTCGCCGCAGCTTGGCGTACTGACTTGGCAGTACAGACATCGCTTGAAGCCGAGCAAGCTCACACTGTAGTTGCTCGCATGGGCTCAGCGTAGCGTAGACCGGGTGCGCGGGGTCATGCCACGGGAGGAACGGATCGGACCAGCATCTTGTATACACGCACAAGCGATAACACGAGGTTGGGTTGATGTCAATCGCACTCTTCGCTGCCTCCGGTGATCTCTGCGATCAACGCCTGGTACTCCTCCATCGAGACACGTATGTGGCCTTTGTCAGCGATAACTCCCATAGCTTTGAGTATGAGGTCAAGATCAAACCGGTCGTACCGCCCCATGAACACAGGAGACAGTTGCGACTTAACGAGCATGACCTGAGCCGCGATGCGCAAGAACTTGTCCTTTTTGTACTCAGGGGAGCTCTTGCCAACAACCTCTAGGCGGTTAGGTCCCAGCTCATACCCTAGGTCAGCGAGCCGCACAAACGCCCAAGCCCGGATCGTGTCAGATATGTGAAGCGGGCTGATCGCTGGCTTGAGCTTGACTGCTTGGCGAAGTTTCTCATGTGACAGTCCTGTATTACCCATCCTGAGATGAATCGTGACAGATGCGAGTAAGGCGTTTGCCCGCAGCTCTTCGTTTTCCGAGTTGCAAGCCAATCGGATTGACTTCGCGGAATCATCAAGCAGCCCAAGCGACTCTTGCATAGCAGCGCAGTTCATCGCGAGCGTATCGCTTGATATGCGTGCGTTCTTTGATTCCTTCTCTGTCTTTGCTTCTTGAAGCTGTCGTTTATAAATGTCCAGTGATTTTGAGAGACACCTGAGTGCTTCCTCGTATCCAAGACGTGCTGATTCATTTCTTTCGATACTGATTGCGGCGGATAGGTTGAGTGTTGCGGCTTCTTGGTCTTCTGATTCAGTGAACTTCTCACACTGTTGGACCCAATGGTGTGCGGTTTCGAGTTCCGACATATAGAACGACGCCGTAGCAGCCCATCGAGCAAACTTGTACCTATTCTTGGAATCGGTATGGGCATTCTTAAATCCTGCTTGTGCCGCACGAAATGCTCCGGCATACTTCCCGTTTGCGATCAGGGTCGAGAACAGGCAGTTGATCGGATGGTAATCGGTCGTTTGGAATCGGTTATCCGCACGCGCCTCAAAGTCGGGCATCAAGTATGGGAAGACAGGCTCCCAGGTGTGTGCCGGATCCCACGAGGGAGTTGCGATGCCGAGATCAAGAATGCCTACTGGATCGAGTTCTACAAGTTGACTCACAACCGTGGATAGACAGTCCGGGTATCGTTTCGATATCCCTGAACGGGTATGTTCACTTGCCGAGTACTCACCGAGGAAGTGATGGATCAAACCATGACGATGCCATGAGTTGATCATTTTGCTTGCCTGTGCCTCATTCAGTCCGAAGTGCGACTGAATCGTGGACAGCTCGAACTTGAGCGGAGTAAGTGCGAGCATACACAGATGCTCAGGGGACACTGAGTGAGCGGCTTCATCTAGACACGCCGCGTCAACTCCGTCTTTGTCAGATGTATACTCGTACAGATAATCTATAAATTGTCGCACGACTTTGAAATCATCTGATTGATCATACTTTTTTTGAATTAATCGACCGATGCGAATGAGTGATGATGGTTGACGCAAATGATTGTGAACTACCTGATCAAGTCGATCTAAATCGCGCACCGCTATGGCCAATCGCGTGTCCCAGTGCTTACTCATCAGTTGCCATGCTTCAGATGTCGCGTCGCAGTCGCTCGATTGCGTCTTTGGATCACGAGGTGCATGTGCGATTTCAGGAACTTTGATCACGCGTTCTTCTTCGATTCCCAAAGGCTTAATGGCCCCAAGAATGACAAGGCATGATTCGGTAGCAATGAGATGATGCAGGAGTGTGATCAGGTTATGTGTTGGGGAATCAGGACAATCCAAAATGAGTAGGTCGACCGAGTTGCGGATATGCTGCTGAATCCTGATCATCGATTCACACGGTTCGTACGCTCTCTGATCGTTGGGGAGCAAGATGTGGTGAAACCCTGCAATCGTGCACGCTGTAGGGAGTGTGTAGAAGCCGGTGGCAATCGCTGTGTCGGCATTGAGTTGATCAAACAGCCCTCGCAAAATAGTGCTCTTTCCAGAGAGCTTCGGTCCCATGAGTGTCGTTAAGCAGTGACTGGAATCAATTGAGTTGATTAGCTTCTGCACAGTCAGTTCTTGAGTTTTGAGCAGCTCGGTCTTGCCTGCGTGAATAGGTACTTCCATCGGTGCATCGATCTGGATTACAGCGATGGTATTGTTCTCAACACGCCGGAGCCGAAGCATCGGATTCTGTGCTGATAGCAGCTTGTTGATGTGACTGACTCGCTCTATCGTGATATTCAGTTTCTTCGCTGGGACTCTGGTTGTCTCTAGTTCAGCCACTAGCCTGATATGTCTCTGGAGTATCTGGACGATTTGATTCCAATGCTTGGCCGCATACCCCATGTGATCTGGGCAGGCCGCTTCAAGGAGCGGGAGCACATAGACCTTGAGTTCGTTGAGTAGAGCATCACGCATGAGTCGTCCCCAGGTCCTCCTATTACGGAAGAGCCCTTCCTGTCATACAAGCGAGAGGCATATGGGTTTCGCCCTAGGACTCAAGTTGGAGCGGGTTGAGTTGATCTATTTGACATGCTCAGTTGAAACGAGTTGAGAGTGGCTCCGGTGGGGTTGAACTCGATGTGTTCAGCAGGTTTAGTGGTTATGTCGGGGTCAATCCTGACCCCATGCTTCAGCTCGCGATTCGGTGAGTGAGGCGCAAACTCAACCACGTTGTTCTCTAGAACAGAAAGTGAATTGAACCATGTCAGAATCCAAATCTATTCGCGAAGGCATGACGACGAATGAAGCCAAAGACAGTGGCTATCACGAGAGTCATTCTGGCGAGATCGTCACAAGCTACGGCCAGTCTACGGGATTCTCGTCAGATGGCGGGACCGTTCGGCCAACGAAGTAAGAAAGGAGATCCAGAGTGAACCCGAAGTATCAGGCGACGGACATCCGCGATCTACATTCCTTTGACACCTCCGAGTGCTTCAGCTACAGCGCCTTCGCTCCTCGCATCTGAGGGAACACCGCCGCTGCGGGCCTGAGAAGGCCCGCGGCGGCATTCACGGGCGGCGGCAACGCCCAGCTACGACAACCACCGATTCCTTTTGAGGTTCTTTGATGCCGAACGCATCAGCAGTTATCGTGCGCGCTCAGTGCTGCACCGTGATCCTGAGGATCATGGCGCTGGGGTTCGCGCTTCTCTTGTCCGCATCGACGAGCGCGGAGCCGGCGGCCCCGGCCCGGACTGATGCGGGTGTTTCATCGGTTACAGGGTCGCCGGAGAAGGCGGTTTCGCCGATGCCAATGTTTAAGCCGAAACATACGAACTCAAGGGGCTTCTTCTCAAAGCTCTTTGGCTCATCGTGTGCGGATCCACCTCTACCCCAACTCCCACTTGGTCACCCAGATCAGGTCCTCTTGCAGCTGAGCCCATCGGATGCGTTCACTGTTGGGGACTCATACTCACATACCCAGATCATGGGTCGGACTGGCTGCGGGAAAACGACCACGCTCGGCAATGCGATTGGGCTCTCTATGCTCGCGCAGGGCTATGGTGGTCTGGTGTTGAGCGCCAAGCCGGAGCATGAGCACTGGCGGCGACTCTGCCGGGCGGTGGGCCGCGAAGACGACCTCATCGTCATTGATGCGCATGGCCAGACACCGTTCAACTTCCTTCAGTACTTGATGGAAACTGCTGGGCAGGGCGCTGCGGTTGAGGCAGCGGATCTCCTGATGGAGGCGTGCAAGGCTTCTATCCCGATCCACCTGCGCAATACACCCTCGGATCCGTTCTGGACGACATCGCCCACGCAGCTGCTGACGCATGTCATCCGCACAATCCACGCTGCGAAGAAGCCGGTGAGTGTGAGCACGATCATGGATGTCCTCAACTCCCTGCCAACGTCGCCGGAGGAAGTCAGGGACGAGTCCTGGTGGGAGCACAGCCTGTGTGCCCAGCTCATCCGCGAGGCAGATGCCACACTCTCTCAAGATGACCCAGGGCGTCAGGACTTCGAGCGGACCTCCAGCTTTCTTCTTCGAGAAACGGCTTCATGGGGTGATCGCACCCGCGCGTCCATCGTGGCTTGCATCAGTGCGCCCGCCGATGCCCTGGTCTCCAGCCCACTGCGTGAGGTGCTGTGCGGCGATCTCACGGCCAGGCCGGAAGACGCGCTGCATCACGGCAAGATCATCCTCGTTGATCTTCCCACGCTCCAGCACGGCGTGGCCGGTCGTATCGCCAACGCAGTCATAAAACGTTCGTTCTTCGATGCGGTGCAGCGGCGCGATCCCAGTGTCGGCCCGCCGGTCTTCGTCTGGTCTGACGAATCACAGGAGACGCTCCTGGCCAACAACCGCGACGCTTCGTTCGCGGCAACAGCCCGCTCGCAGCGTTGCGCGCTGGTCTACCTGAGCCAGGGGCGCACCAACTACGACGCAGCGCTGGGGAAGGAATCTGCGTCGAGCCTGCTGGGCAACTTCGCTACCTACTTCGCGATGTCCAACGGCTGCGTGACCACGAACCAGTGGTTCTCGCAGATGATCGGGAAGACCTGGCAAGCGCACACGGGCATCTCGCGCAATGACGCTTCTGGAACTGGATCTCAGTCCCAAGCCAGCAGCGGCTCGAACATCTCCGAGTCGTTCGACGATCAGTTCCCCGCCCAGCGGTTTACGACGCTCCGCACAAGCACGCCCCAGTCACCGTTCGCGGATGCCGTGTGCGTGCAGTCCGGGCGCGTATGGCGCTCTAACGGACTCAACTACCTCCAGGTATGTTTCCAGCGTGTGGAGCTTCCTTGACGCGCGTTGTCTCCACGCTCAACTTCTGTGGGGCGGGTCGATGCCCGCTCCCCGTTTCAAGCTCTTTCCCTCTACGACACCTTCACGAAAGGACAATCACATGACAACCTCTCCTGAACACCCCAGCGACGACTACGGCATCAAGCAGACAGCCCAAGCGCCGGGTAAAGCCATCGCTTCGATTGTCGGCAGCCACCAGCAAAGCAAGCAGGCGATGCAGACCCTCCGTGAGTTCGTCTTTATGGTCGCGATCTTGTTCTGCTCGGTCTACTCCTTCTTTGCGGAGGTCGTGCTCCACCGGACGCACGGGATGCGCTCGATCACGCTCGCTCGGTTTGTGCTGTCGCTACTCGTGTTGCATGTCACGGTTGGCATCCCGCCGTTGCTCACCAAGAGTACGCCCGCCTTCAGTCTCGCGGGCAGCGGGCTCATGATGCTCGTCTCGGCGGTCTTGTTTGTGATGAGTTTGAGGCACGCGCGTCGCGCTTGTGAGCGGTTCAAGAATGGCGAGCGCGTGTACTCCAAATCCAGCAGCGATCCGTACAGACTCTGGTACCGGCTGCCGTGGATCGAAACCCCCTGGGAAGTGATGCGCTGGGCCGAGCCGCTGGCGTTGATGCTCGCGGGCGGCCTGATGTTCATGGTGTTCGGGTCCTGGATCGGGGTTTACCTCGGGATCGCGGGGCTGGCGCTGATGCTCAAGCATGCGCTGACGCAGAAGCAGATCCATCTGCGGCTGCTGGATGCGATCGATGCCGAGATTGAGGCGTCGGAGATCACCACAGCGCTCAAGCAGGGGCGAAACAAACCGCACGCGGAGACCAACTTCGTGGTGCCCATTGTCATCCCGCAGGCAGGCCAGCACCGGTCAATGAAGTCAAAGCACTGAGCCTCCACCTCGCGTCCGGGGAAACCCGGACGCAGGGCTTCGCTATCTCTGCGGGCGGCAACCGTCAAGCCGTCCTCAATCTTCCTCACATCTTGATAAGGAATCTCCAGTCATGACACACCAACCACACGACCCGAACTATCCGCATCACGAACAGCCATTCGATCCCCGCGAGCCGCTCTTTCCGCGTCAGCACCCCGGCCTCGATCCAGATAAGGACACCAGCCGCGACTTCGAGCTCGACCCGGAGTTTGTGCCTGAGCCCGAGCCGATGCCACGTCCATACCCGCTCGAAGGCGACGATGATGGACCTGATCTTCGCGCTTCCACAGGCCGTCATTGGCACCCGGACGAGGGCATGTGGGGCGGCGGGCTCATGGATGTCCGCGCCGTTTCACGGCGGAGCGGTTACGGCGTTTCGACGCTGTACCGCTGGGTGCGTACGGGCCGCTTGCGTCAGTCGGTGATCACACGGAGCCCGCTGCGGTTCGACTGGGATGAGTTGATGGATGAGCTGCGGGACCACCGCTGGCGCGACTGATCCCCAATGGACTGTTCCCATCGCGGTAACGCCCCATTGTTTTCGGTGGCGATCTGTGCGATGGGGATGGTCGGGGGCGCTGACGGGTCTCTTCTCTCCTTTTCATCGTATGGCGTCAGCGTCCCCGACCATCACATTCTTCATTTCTACGCAACCTACGAACACAAAGGCACACGCATGAAGACCCTCAACAAGGTCGAGCTCGGCGGCGGCTTTGCCGTTGCCCGCCGGGTGTACTACCGCAAACGCAACGGCAAGTCCGTCCAAGAACCCTCGGATACCTTCTCGCTCATCTATCGTGATGATGATGGCATAATCCGCACGGAGAGCCTGAACACCACCAGCCAGACCGAGGCCATCGATCTGGGACGAGAGCGGATCCGTGAGAGATCTGCTGATACGCAATCGATAGACCCTTCATCTCCTTTAGTAAGCAGGAGCAGGATCACGCTGATCGAGGCCGTGCGCGGCTACCGCGAGTTCTGCGCGGCGAAGGGGCTCACGCCGAAGACACTCGCAAAGTACAAGGCCGAGACCGATCGAATTTTGCAGTATGCCGCCGAGACTGGGATCACGCACCTCGATCAGCTCGATGAGCGGGCGTACTACGGGTACGGCGCGTGGATGCGAGAGAGGCCACATAAACAGAAGAGGCTCTACTCCAGCAAATCCGTGCACACCGCCTCCGTCGTACTCAAGCAGTTTCTTCGCTATGCCCATCGTCACCGGCTGATTGACCACAACCCGCTCGAATCGGCGAGCACGCCCAAGGCGCTAACCCGTAAGCAACCGTGCCCATCACCCGACCAGGCCGAGATGATGGCCGCAGCCATGGACACCCCGTACCGCGAAGCGGTGCTGATCCTGTTCTATACGGGCATGCGGGTGGGTGAGCTGCTGGCACTGCGCTGGTCGGATGTGTTGTACCGCGATTCTAAACCCATGAAGATCCATATCCAACGCGGTGGATCGGCAGGTACGACGAAGGACAAGGACACACGCCTGGTCCCGGTCCACCCAAGGATCGTCGATGTCATCAAGGGCCTCGACCGATCGCACCCGACGGTGATGCCTCCGATGCGGGACCGGATGATTCTGCTTCGGGTGAAGAGGGCCGCCGAGGAGGCGGGCATCGAAGGCCGCATGACCACCCACGCATTGCGGCATGGGTTCGCGTCAATGGCCGCCAACAGCGGGATCCCGTACCGGTTGGTGACGTCCTGGCTGGGGCACCATTCGAGTTCTGTCACGGACATTTACTTTCAGCAGTTAGAGAAGAGCAGTGAAAACGCCATGCGGGTCATGGCTGAGCACACCCAGCGTGTGTGGGGAGCGCATCAGCGATGAGCTGTTCTTGCTCCCTTACAGCAGGATTCCCCTCAGGCGTTTCGCCTGCCGGAGCGGGATCGGATCGGGGCTCACCCGAGCACCCCCGATCCGATGCTGCGGAGGTGATGACACGCCGATCACGGCTTCACTGCTCACAAGCCTGTACTTCTTCCACCCCGCCTGCCGGACGGGCTGAGGTGAGGGGCTCTTGGAACACCCATGTCTGTGCCCGCATCGCCCCGGTATGCGTGGGTTTCCGCCCTGGCAACTCGCTCTTCACTTCGTCCCGCAGACTGTGTACCCACACTGATCCAGATACACACCGTTTCAAACCAACACGAACCACTTCAATCAACTACGAAAGGACTACCAACATGAAACTCGCCGATTGGCTGTACGACTACTGCGTAACACCACAGGGATTAATGAGAAAACTCGGCATAAAAAACCGCAGCACGACTCACCGTTGGATTTATGGCGAGCGTGTACCTAGGCCAGAGTACATCTTGAAAATCGAAGAACTTACAGGCGGACAAGTCTCGCTGGCGGACTTCCTCGATCGCGAATCGGCACCCAAGTGCGCGATCGTCGTTGAGCTCCCGAACGGTAAGACCAAGTGGATCCTCCCCTGGTCACGCACTTCTGAGGAGGAAGTCGAATCAATCCATGAGCCCGATGATGATCATGATGAGCTGAGCACGCCGGTGCGAAGAGCGCTGGCGACGCTCGGATACCGGGCACTGGAACTCACCTCCGGTATGTATCGAGTCGATGGCCGGATGACGGACACCGCCGGGATGATCAGGGCCGCCAACGAGGTCCTTCATCGCAACGGCCAGGAGCAGGTGAGCTTCCCTGGGGTCAAGAAAATCGGGGGCGACGATGACCGGTAGGCCGCCCCGCAAACCCAGCGTGCGCGCGGATTTCGCGCCACACCTCCTCACAAAGTCATCGAAGTTGAGTCCGCCGGGGTTGACGATCGCGTCCCGGCGCAGGCCAGATGGTGAACAAGAAACGATAACAGGAGGAATAGACACCCATGACCACACCGATCAACACCCTGAGCTACGAAGCCACGCTCGATCAGATCATGGCCAAGCGGCTTACACAGATCCGCAAGTCAGCAAGCATGACTCTTACGGAGATGTCCACCTTAACCGGCATACCGGAAGAGATCTTGGCGGAGGGCGAAACCGGCAGCGAGCCGATCTCGCTCAGCCGCTTGCGGACCATCGCGATCGCCTTCGACACGAACGCGGTGACGCTGATGACCCGCTTGCTGTTCGCGGGTTGATGACCACGCGGGAGGTCGCCGACCTCCTGCGTGTCCACCGCAACACGATCGATAACGAACGCCGTGCTGGACGATTCGGACATGTTCGTATCGGCACACGCGTCCTGTTTACCACACACCACATCGAAGACTACATCCGCCTGCGTGAGCACCGGGCAACCCACGACTAAGGAGATACCGCACGAACCATGATGAATGAAGACTACTCTTTCTACCAACCGGTCCATACCTACGAAGGGTACACGCTGGTCAAGCGACCTGATACGCCCAACTACTACATCGCATGGTGCCCCAAAGGGCAATCGAGGTATCGGCGGGAAAGCACCCGAACACCTGATCTGGAGCTGGCGATCCAGCGGCTCAAGGATCATGCCCACAAACGGAACCACCGCGGGCCCCACAAGCCCGACGCGATGCCGATCGATGAGGTGCTGATCGACTATGCGAATAAGGATGGGCCGATCGATCATCGCCGATTCGCGATCCCCGCGTCTATTAAGCACTTGCGGGTGTTCTGTCAGCGTGAAGGCATCGTGGTCGTCGCAGATATGACCCACGCGTTGCAGGACTTGTACATCCATTGGCGTCGGGAGACTCTCATCAAACAAGGCTACTCCGGGTCAAACGGCACGATCAAGCGTGAGCTGGGCGTGCTCAAGGCCGCGATCAGATGGGCATGGAAGCGAGGCAAGCTCAGCGAGGTCCCGTACATTCAATCGCTGCCGTCACCTCCGCCTCGCCAGCGGTACCTTTCGGAGGAAGAGGCCCAGCGGCTGATCGCGGCCTGCCATCTGCCGCACCTCAAGCTCTATGTCTTGATGGGGCTGCACACACTGCAACGTCCCAAGTCGATCCTAGAGCTTACGACCCAGCAGGTCGACTTCGAACGCAACCTGATCGATTTCCGCAAGCCCAACGAGCCGGAGCACAACAAACGCAGGCCCGTTGTACCGATCACGAACACTTTGCGTCCGTATATGGTTCAAGCTGTCGAACAATCACTCACCGGTCGTGTAATCGAGTACCACTGCAGGCCAATCAAGGGGATCCGGTTGGCGTTCAATACCGCACGCGATCGAGCAGGACTTGGGTCAGATGTGACCCCGTACACACTCAGACACACCGGGGCCACACTGATGGCAGCGAAGGGTGTGAGCATGAGGCAGATCTCCGGGATGCTGGGGCACAGCCACTCGAAGACCACGGAGCTTTACGCGAAGCACTCGCCCGATTTCCTCGGTGAGGCCGTAAACGCACTCGACAACATGTTTGGGGAACAGAAGTTGCTGCCGCCCCCGAGATAAGAATCTAAGGTAACTCTAACCCGTACTTCTCGACTTCAGGGGCGATCTGCACCCAGTGCTCAAAGATCCTGCGTCCGCTGATGAGTAGAAGTTGTTGCTCCTTGAGTATGGGGTAGAGAATCTCGTGAGGAAGAACTCCGGTCTTGCCAAGTGAGGCCACAACTCCAAGTGCTTCCAATGTGGCTCGACGATCTCGGTAGAACCAGCTCAGCTTACTCCTTCGCTCTAACTGTGCATCCACTTGCATCATCCGCACTGTGGGATGCGGGTAGATCCTAGATCGATCAAAGGTTTCATCTGATTCGCTTCCATCCTGATTCAATCCCAGCTCGTACATCTCCATCATCGGTTCACCATTCGCGATCACTGCGAAAGTCACCATGACGGAGAATGAAACCAGCTTGAGCATCTCTTTCCTCTTCAAGCGGTAGTACCTGGAGTCTTGGTGCTTTCGAAGGATTCGCTGGAACCTCCAGATCATAAGGATGGCCTGCGTATCGGCAGAGAGTTCACACGCACGCAGGTCGTAACTCGAAGGACGGGGCAGTGGATTCTTTGTTTGAGCTGCAAAGTCAAGACTTGATCGCTCACTCAGGCCGCAGATCCCGCGGGCGTGAAGATATCGAACATGCCCGAGTACGTGGTGGAAGATCTCGTGCCACACGATGAAATCCAGTGATGCTCCTACGAGGAGTTCAAGGATCTCGTGTTGGGAACGGCCCTTGATAGAAAGAAACTGACGAACCTGTGGGATCTGAAGGCACATTCCGAACATCGTTGTGAGTTCGATCAAGCAGTGCTCGTCAACTGAGACGATATTCATGCCATGCCGGTCAACCGTGGCAGATGCGTTAAACTCATTCTGAAACGCGGTCACGAATCGGATCTGTTTCAGAATGGGTTCGAACGCGGGATCTCGCAATGCGAGCCCGAGGACAGAGTGACTTCCATACGCCATCTCTAGTACAGTCTGTTTCGGATCTGATGACATCTTAAGAATAGTAGATGTTGACTGATTGCCTGGACTGTGCCACCCTGTGTGGTGAGTGAGGGCGTGTGGATTCGAGCAGAAAAGCGGCACTAGGTAGTGTGCAAGTTATTGAGATCACCAAGTCTGGTGGGATCACAGGGAAGACACATGCACTAAGGGTCGATTTGGGGAGACTGACTCCCAATCAACAACAGGTGCTCCGAACTCAACTCCAGCAGATCATGAACGAGCTCGCCCACGATGGGCCAATGGAGTTTGGAGATCGGGCGTACTGTATTCTGATCGATGGAACTGAGCTGCTACGAACAGCAGTCTTCTCAGATGTGCCCGTATCTGCACAGAGGCTGTGGGCGACGGCACAAGACCTGATTCATACAAATCAATGCACGAGTGCTCGAAAATCCCGTGATGATCATACACGATGAGTGATGCGCCAATACATGCGCCAAACGGACTCGCTGACAAGGAACCGTAAGAGGTTGCCATATGAGTAAGTCCCTTACGAGCTGGCGGAGACGGAGAGATTCGAACTCTCGATGGGGTGTTGCCCCATACTCCCTTAGCAGAATCGGCAGTTGTCTTGAATGTATGCGCCTGAGCCACAGTAAGCCATATTACGCGCGATAAGAATATCTAGAAGTAGAGCCAGAGACTTACACGCAAAAGCTGTGTCTGTAAGATGTTTCCATATGCGGCTATTCCTGTATAATGAGGCCTAGTGTAGGTTCGGCAAAGCCCTAAAATCAGAGGCGACGTAAACGGCAAAGTGGCCTTCACGCATTGGTTGTACGATTCAATGAAAGAGGCATACTCTTGACTAAGCACATAAATCGCTTGCCAACGGTAGACGAGCTGAGAAGAGAATCTCCGATACTAGCAGAGGCGCTTGACTCTCTTGTTCGTGGCGATTTGCATGATTTATCAGGTTGCCTTGTTGATCACAAAAGTGATCTTGATTTAGATGATACAAAAGGCGTCGCTCATGTCATGCATTTGGCGCTAGATGGGAATGGGCGGCCCTGCACAGAACTCCTTGCGCAAAATGTCGCTAGTTCAATTGTTGAGTATGCAATACCACGAAGCACTGTAAAGGCTGCTCTTGACATGGCGTATAATTTTAATCACACGGGAGAAGTCGCCAAGCTGTATTCTCGTGCACGCGAGCTTTTTGTAGACTTGGACAGAACAGGTGAGGGTGGGGAAGCTTTCCTTTTCGCGCTATGTGAGCAGCTTTTGAGTATGCCGCAGGTGCTATCCAAGATGTCATTAAAGACAAATACTAAACTACACTATAATGGAAGCGATGGAATACACGCCAAAATTGATAAAGAAACAGGCAAGCTTCTTTTGTATTTTTGCGAATCTAAAATGTATACAGATGTGAACAGCGGCCTTAACAGCTGCTTTGAATCCGCTGCGCCGTTTCTGTTAACCCCACCAATATTGGGGACCGCACCTGATCACGAGATGTATTTGGTTTCTGAGTTTAATAAGATTGGAGACGAGGAGCTTGCAGAAAAGCTCGTTGAATCAATGAGGCCTGGAAGCATCGCTTTTCAGTCTACAGAGTTTTGCTTGGCGGTTTTCGTCGGTTTTGATTCTGATGTATATCCACCAAATGTAGATGCCACCCTTGATGCAGTAAAGGAGGCGGTGGAAATCCAGGTTGATAAATGGGTGTCGGCGAGTCGCGCAAAGCTGCTTACTCATAAGCTAGAAGCATTTCGAGTAATTGTTTTTCTTCTTCCCTTTGACTCAGTACAAAATTTCCGAAACATCTTCCTCAAGTCAATAGGTGTACGAAGTGAATGATTTGATCAGCAACGAATTAGTTTCTTCCCTGGTTATGAATGTGGCCAGCTTGACTGCAATAGGTCAATTTCCGATGATTGAAAGTGATGAGGCCTTAGATGTAGCAATAAACTGGCCGTACGCAATCAGTATCGCAAGCATTCTCGCATGCGGCCAAGGCGAGGCCTCTCAAGAGGCAGCTCTCCAACTTGCTTCAGGGTGTCTACTTGCCGAAGATTCGAGTGATGCCACTAGATTTGGAGCCTCAACCGTATTGGATAGGCTTGCAAATAGCATTGCCGTCGACATGGCTAGACAGAGAGGAAAACTACCAGAGTACTCTGATAGCGACATGTCGATATCGGCAAGAATTCAAGCGATGCGTCTTAGCTTGGAGTACGAAGTCTCTAGGCATGACGGATCTCCAGTGCGAGTCAATAAGTTTCAAAAAGACTTGTTTGAGTCACTCAAACACTCATCTTGGATCTCTGCCACAGCCTCTACTTCAGTTGGCAAGTCATTTGCAATGGGATTGTGGCTTGCCAAAAAGCTGGCTGCTAGTGAGTCAGAGGTCGTCATTGTTGTAGTTCCCACAAGGGCATTGATCTACGAGACGGAGCAGAGGCTTCGAAAGCTCCTGATACAAGAGGCGGGCTTGAGTGTGGATGTGCGTTCAATTCCGCTTCCACATAAATCACGCCACCAGCACCAAGTGTTCGTATTCACACAGGAGCGACTGCATCTGTGGTTGTCCCGCCTTCACATTGGACTAGATATCAGCACTCTTATTGTTGATGAAGCTCATAAAGTTGGCGATGGGGCACGCGGCGTCCTACTGCAGCAAGCTCTTGAGATGGTGCGTAGCAGGTCGCCAGGTGCTCAAGTTGTTTTCCTTAGTCCATCGACCTCAAACCCTGAAGTACTGCTGCAGGATGCACCAACGGATATCAGGAACTCGGCAACATCATCGAGCTCTGTTACGGTACTTCAAAATCTACTATGGGCTACTCAAGTTCCACGTCACCCCAAAGAATGGAACTTGGAACTGATAAAGGGGGATGTGAAACAGCGACTTGGGGGTTTAAAGCTCCCCGCAGATCCCAGCCAAGTAAGTAAGAGGTTGCCATTCGTGGCATTTTCATTGGGAGATTCCTTGGGTGGAAACATTGTGTACTCAAATGGCGCAGCAGAAGCAGAGAAGTACTGTAAGCAGCTGTATGATCTAGCTGGCCCCGCCTCAGAAGAGACGTTTAGAGAGGAAAGAGCAGATTTAGCTGAGCTAGCCAAAGCTGCAGTGCATCGAGAATACTTGTTGGTGCAACTCGTGAAGCGAGGAGTCGCTTACCACTATGGCAATATGCCGCTCATACTTAGAACTGAGATTGAGCGATTGTTTGAAAAAGGTGGCATCAAATATCTAGTGTGTACTTCAACATTGGTAGAAGGGGTAAATACAGCATGCAAATCTATTTTCTTGCGTGGGCCTAAAAAAGGCATTCGTTATCCGATGTCTGAATCAGATTTTTGGAATCTAGCAGGTAGAGCAGGAAGATGGGGGAGAGAGTTTCAGGGTAACATCGTTTGCGTTGATGCAAGAGATAAGAAAGTCTGGGGTGAGAGTCTTGCTCCCACCAAGCGATCAAAATACTTGATTAAGCGCCGTGCCGTAGAGCTAGTAGCGGAAGGCAACGAACTCACTGAGTTCATTCAGGAAGGAGCTCCACGCGATTTAGCAGCGGCAAAACCAGAGCTAGAGTCTACAGTTGCGTATTTGAGTTCATGTTTGATAAATGGCCAGCAACTAAAAGATCTATCATGGGCATCAAGCATTCAGATACAGACATTGGAGCAGATTGAAAGAGAGCTCCTGTCCGCAATTCAAGAGAGTGGGTTAAGTAATCGTACTATAGAGTCCAACCCAGGCATAAGTGTTTTTGCCATGAGATCGTTACTAACCCGCTTTAGGGAATCTGAGCATCATGCGGAAGAACTTGCGCCAGTTCTCCCATCAAGTGAAGATGCAGTTAAACAATATGCGGCCATTTTTCGAAGAATTAGCCAAGAGATGAATCCAAGATTTGGAGATTCAAAGTTTATCTACGCGATGGCAACGCTGACAGTTAACTGGATGAGGGGTTATCCGGTTGGCAGACTAATCAGTAACAGAATACAATCTCTCATTAAGCGAAACCAATCATTCGATGTCCAGGCGCAAATCCGGAAAACCTTGGACTTAGTAGAGCAATTCCCAAGATTTTTAGCGCCTCGATATATTGCTTGTTACTGTGATGTGCTTAGGGATCATATGGTTTCGTTAGATATGCAGGACCAAGCGGATCGCATCCTTGATGTCGCTGTAAGGCTTGAGCTTGGTGTTAGTAGTGATACTCAAATATCACTGGCAGGATTGGGGTTGTCTCGGACGACATCACTAGCTGTCTCTGAGTTAATAGCTGCAGACGATTTGGGTGAAGGAGCTGTTCTGCAATGGCTTTCGGATAGGCAGTGGATGACTGCATCTTTGCCGAAACTCGTTAAAGATGAAATAGCTCGATGTTTAGAGCTATTCGTAACTCGAATAAGATAAACAAGAGGGCAGTGACTACATCAATATAGCTCATCCAGTTCGGCTGTTGCTTCCTGCATGTAATCCGGTTTGTACTTGGCGTACCGTTCTGTGGTGCGTGACTGTGTGTGCCCCATCATACCGGATATTTGGTAGAACGAAACGCCTGCCGCCGCGAGTAGGGTAGCGCCAGTATGCCGAAGACAGATTGGTGTGAGTTTTTCAAAACCAGCTGATTTTGCAGCTGTTGTGAACCCAGCTCGCACAGATTTGAGTCGCCTACCGTTGTACTCAACCACATATCCAGACTGACTCTTCTGAACAGCATTGGCGAGGTGAGGCCACAGGTGATTCGTAATTGGGATCACAGGTCGTCGCTTCGTCGTTACAGGCTGATCCAGCCGGCGAAAATCGATCCGGTTGTTTACGAAATCGACTTGCTCACACTTCAAATCCAGGATTGCACCAGGTCGCTGAAGAGTGTGAAGCGCAAGGAGTGTGAAGAGGTGAATGTGCTCTTCATGGCAGTGCGCTAGTAGTTTTCGGCATTCATCAGCAGTTAGCACTAGTTCCCGCGGAGGTGGTTCTGGCAGGAGCTGAACAAATGGCACATCCACCGTACGACCACATCTTTGTGCAAATCGAAACGCAGCCCTGAGAACCACAAGCTCCCTATTAATTGTTCCGTTTGATCCCCTGAATCCAGCTGCTTGTAAATCTTTGCGGCGCCACCTGGCATAGTGAGCCTGATGATCCATGGTGAACTGGGAGACATATTCGATTTTGCTATTGCTCGCGAAATCCATGAGGTGCTTTGCACAAATCTGTGTCGTCTCTTCACTCGCAGTCCCGCGTTTGTTCTCTTTATACAGATCAAGTGCCGTCTCGAGTCGCAGCCACACAGGTTCGCGAACAGGCGATAGTTCTCGCCTACCGGCAAAGCTCAGTAGAACTTCTTTTGCAGCATCCAGATTCGATGTTTTCGTTGATTTCCGGTGTACACGGCGGGATCCTGGCAAGCGCCAAAACACTTGCCAATGGGGGCTTTCGCTTCGATGCCCTAACCAGTATCCGCGATACTCAAAGATTCGTTCGTTTGTCATGGGCACATATGACCATGCGAATTGCACAAAGTCAGTAGTGTGTTGCCAGCGAAGATTTGCTCGCCAAAGTGCTGGGGGCGTAAATGCTTTCCAAACGTCATGGCTCCTCTCTTGTTTTTAGTTGCAGCTAGCGCAAAACCCGCTCGCCACTACAAGCGCAGATTTATGCTGCTTGCAGAAGATCAGCCCGCCATGTTGTACCGATTCATTGTGATATTCACAGAGAGAGAAATTCTCTGTAACCCTTGTGAATGGCGGAGACGGAGAGATTCGAACTCTCGATAGGGGGTTACCCTATACTCCCTTAGCAGAATCGATATTGCAGGTGAATAAGTTCCATCAGGGCCCATAGAGCACATGAATGGCATCATGCCGCACATTACTACTCCGCCAGTTGATGCTCAAAGGGGCCTTGATTCTGCACAGCCGACTCTGAAGCGATCGAGATTCATCTGTTTTTGCACAAAGCAAGAACAACGCGGGAATCTCCTCAATACAGTTCGCACGCCATTCTTGATAAGCGTTCTGATGTTCAAGTGATGCCAGAGGGGTATGTGTGCTCTATTTCATTACTTGGGATTTCGCCCAGCGCTTCCAGTCTTCATTTGACCTTTGAATGATCTCTTCTAGGAGCTCGTTCGTCCACTCATCACGCTGACCTGAGCGAATCTGTAATCGAGCGTAAGCTTGGATAGATGGGAGATGGCCTGGAAACACATCGATCGCAGACGCATATGCCTCCAGCGCGTCGTCGACCTTTCCTCCGCGCTCGAGTGCGAGGCCAAGGTTGATCCTCGGATCAGGATGCCCGGGCATGAGACGGCGTGCCCAGTCGAACTCCTCAGCTGCCTCGTATAGCTGACCAGCATTCAGCAGCACCACACCCATGTTGTTGTGCGCGGGACCGTAGAAGAGATCCGCCTGAACCGCGAGCCGGAGAAGCCGCATTGCTTCCTCAGGATCAGACTCAATCAGGTCCGAAGCCGCGTGAGTCAGCTCAGCGGCGAGCTGTTGATTACGCTCTGCTTGAAGGTCACCCCTATTGGAGTTCTGGTTGGTCGTGCTGCACCCAACGTGACCAAGCCCAAATACCATAAGAATCAAACAACAAGAAGTACGTATCATTAAACTACTCACTTCCTTGAGCGTGATATACAGCCAGGCATTCGAGCCGCAAGCTGTAGATGTCTTGTTCTGATCGCTGATCGTGGATCAGCTCTATTCGTTCGGGTGCCCACATCTGTTGCGAACTATCCCACTGGATCAACAGTCTTCCAATCTGATCCATTGTCAGACCCGGTATCTCAACTGTGGCTTGCTGTTGACGCAGCCCAGTCATCTGCTGATGATCGTCGCGATGCTCCCGATCCGCGTTGGTTCGAACAGTGTATCGGGTCCGGGGATTGAGACCCGCCGCTTCAAGCGAGGAGCTGATTCGCAGCTCGAAGTCTGCCTGTGGCTTGGTACCGTGGATCGTATCAGGTTGTTGTCCACGAAGCTCGATGTACCGCTTGACCTGCTCGGCCAGAGTGTCACGCTGGGAAATCGCTGAAAGAGCATCCTCCCGTTTCTTAGCAACACCCAGCAATGAACTCCCAATGACCAACAAGCTCGCACAAATCACAAAGCTCGCGATCAGTTTCCATCGATTACGCATCCAGTCCCCCTTCGCCCTGTCGGGAGAGCTGAACGCCCAGTTGCACACGATCGCCAGCAGGTGAGATTTCACGCGAGCGCACGGCCCAATCTTCCTTCCCGCTCAAGAAGCTGAGCATTGAGAGCACGAGCTCATTGTTGGGAAGCCTCATCTCAAGTCGTATCGTGTTGTGATCAAGGCTGATGGATTGGACTCGTGCCTCGGCGCTCTCGGGCCAGTCCGCCAGGAGAAGGGCCAAGTCTTGAACGAGTCGGTGTTTTGCCTGATTCCTTGTTCCTGTTCGCGTGGAGCTCACCTGATTGAGCAGCGTCGCGAACCGGATTGGATCGGGCTGCTCGCTGCTGCTCGTCGGAGGTAGGACTGAATCGTACATCGCCTGCATGTGCCCTCGGGCTTCAGTAGCCTGCGACGCCCATGCGCGTGTCTGGCGTTGCGAAGCAACATACACGATCCCGGAAATAAGCACAGCAACGATGCTCACCATCAGCAACGTTTTGTTCCGCCGGTTGATACGAATCAGGGACTCCATCTCATCAGTGAGAAGATTGAGCTGCGCTCGGCACCGAGCCTGATCCGATGTCGGCACCCACTCTGGAATCTCCCTTGGGATCGCTGTCTCGTGTGTCGACCTGTATGATGCTATCAATGACTTACGGACTGCACAACCGATGATGCACTGATCGACTTCCGCAAACGCCATCTGACACTGATCTACAGGTATCGGAAGTATGGCCTCAAACGCATACTTGAGCTCTTGACGCTGCTCACGCTTGCTGCCCGATGAACGGGGAAGCTGCGCGAACATGCATGATTCGTATGGGATCTCCGCACAACTCATTGGCGCGGCTCCAGCAGATCGAGCTTGAGCACCGCGACCCTTGGTCCATCCTGCAGCTCGACGGCGCGCTCTGAAATCTGTCGCACTCTGTACGGACCAATCTGGGCACCAATGCGCACATCATGCACCTGATCGTTATCCTGATCATAGATCACCGCGTAGCGGTCCGGCTGCTGCTCGTCGCCCGCCCCCATCGAAATCGCCATCAGCTGGAGATTCGATCTTGCGACCTGTACAACCGGATGCTGTACTTCCGGTTGTGGGATCTCTGGCATGTGCCAAAGCTCTAGATCAAATACTTCCCTACTGATGCTCTGTCGTCTACCTTGGGGAGTAGAAGAGGATAAAGCCGGTGTCCCTGTCTGGAACACCGCATCTATGTCGAATCCTTCCAGCTCTTTCGGCTTGGCACTGATCGCCCACAGCAGAGTCGCCAACAGTGAAACAACCAGTACTGATCTCACGGCGAAGTGCGTATTTAAATGCTGGTTACTCACTTGGCTCACCGATCACCGTCCTTTGTACGAGTTGCCACTGCCCGCCCTGGCTTGCGTATACGCTCCACACACTTCGTGAGACATTGCCAACCTCAACTTGGGTCCTGAACGCCCACACCCTGCTGATACTCACGAGCTGAACTTCCTCTCCTTCTGCGTTGCTCACCGTCTGGTTCATAGCGACAAACTCACTCCGCTGCCGGCTTTCGATGAGGATGCCGAGTTCACCTGCATCATATCGCGCACTGACCTGATCCAGAAGGGCTTGCGGCGCGGTATTCACGTTGATTGAGGCTCTGCCTCGGATCCGGGTGCGCCCAGAACGTGTGGGCCAGGGGTTGTGCGTCGCGACCAAGCCTCCGATCGTGTCGGGCGATGATTGGGAAGGATACACGACCGAGTCCACTTCCAGGCTGGCAAGGTGGTATCCGATCTGGAGATCCTCATCTGGCTCCACCGGCGGAGTCAACCCGAGCGATTCGCTGTTGGCTGGCCACATGCCTTGCTGATCCCAGGCTGTGAGCTGAATGCGCACTCGTCCATCGGGATCACTGATCTCGGTATCGTGCACGATCACAACCGGCGCACCCAAATCAGGATCTAAGGTGGCACTGCTCGATACTTCGTCAAGCCAGTGTAGGATCGGTTGCTGGGATGCTCCGATCAGCTGATCGCACCGAATAAGTCTGCGTGCCTGCAGTGACGTGATCGCAGCGGATGCCTTCGCTCGGGCGATGATCGTGACACCGACGATCATGACCGTGCATGTCATGAGCACCAGAAGCATGGCCGCACCGCGTCGAGCACTCATAACTGCACATCCTCTGGCCGAAGCACATACGTTCTGCGATGGCTTTGGCCTTCGTCGGAACGCAACTCGACGCTCAGGACGGGAAGAACCCGCTCGTTGCTTGGGAGAACGAGTTCAAGCTGCAGGCCGCTGACCTGCCCGAGCATCGCCGGCTGATCTACTGGTCGTAGCCGCTGCCCCATGATCGATCGCAATACAACTCCCTCGGCTGGATCAAATACGTATTGCTGAGTGACCGGCTCACCGCGGTCAGTAGTCCGGATTGACAACACCTCATCATCGATCCACACACGCGGATTGCCTCGCCGCCGAGACTCATCGATCATCTCAACCTGTGAGAGATCGCGACCGATCTGATCAAGCACCATGTACGCGGCCCGATCCCATCGTGACTGCTCCAGGTCTTTGCCCTGCCGAGAGAGCGTGGACGTCATCCACGAGACCGCGACGGTCACCAACACCGCGAGCAGCGAGAGCGACACGAGCATCTCAATCAGCGTCATGCCCCTTTGATTCGTGTGTCCATTCGATCTCAGCATGATCATGGCAGTGTCTCGTTGGGCGACGATACCCATAGCAGACTGTGTGACGATCCGTGGCTGACTCTCACCCAAGAGCCCGCTGTTTCTGCTTGAATGGCTGATTGACGCTGATCAACGACCTGCTCGACAGTCCAGCCGTTCGATCGTGCCCACTCGGTGAGCTGTACTATGCTCATCCGATCTGAACTTGATTGAACTTCTCTCGCGAGTGACTCACTTACACGAGCGTGAAAATAGCTTAGATCTCCAACCGCTCTCCCAGCATGCATCGACCTGAAGTAGGGAACGCACACCGCTACCACAACCGCAAGCAGGACGATGGCGATGAGGACCTCCAGTAATGAAAAGCCTTGCTTACCGCGCATCGGTATGCACCTCATACCAACCGCTCAGCCCATTGAACTCGATACGTTGTGTCGTTCCCTCACCAAGGATCAGGTACCCGTACCCCTGTGATTGTCCATGCCCGTCGAAGACCACGGAGTCTTCGAAGCCGAATGACTCAACATTGAATCGCTCTGGAACTGGCATGCTCTGAATGATCTGGGGCCGATTACGCCCCTGATACAACCGGATGGTCTTCTCCCCAGCATACATCCGCAGCACGACCTGACTGCCCTGCACGGCAAGCTGCCGCGCGCTCGCATCCATCTGGATCAGATCGGCTTTCAGTCGCTCGATCTGTGACGCGCGAGAAACCCGCGCGAGCGAGGGCACAAGCACAGCCGCGCCTAAACCCATGAGCACGACCACCGCCAGCACCTCGGTCAAGGTGTACGCTCTTTGGTCATACCTTGCGAAGTACCCCTGCATAAGGCTTAATCTCGCAATTTTAGGGAACTCAGGTCCGCGTTCTCGTTCGTTCCGCCCGGTTGCCCATCCGCCCCGTACGAGACAAGTTCGTAGGGATGCCCGTCAGGCCCCGGCACAATAATGTAGAACCGGTTGCCCCACGGATCGAGCAGCTGATCCTCGGTCATATAGAAGGCATCGGACGGGCTCGCCTCAGGTCCGGTCAAGACGCCAAGACCCCGATCGGCCGGGGGCCAGGCGCTTTTTTGAGTGTAATAGGTCTGCACCTGCCCATCGATCAGCCCGAGCTGCGACTTGGCGAGTTCCCGTTTGCTCTGATTAAATCTTCCAGCGATGCTGACCGTGAACACACCCGCTACAAGCCCCAAAATCACCAGTACAGCGAGTAACTCAACCAGCGTCATCGCACGGCGAGCACTGTATATATTTGGATTAAAATTCTGATTCATCCAACCATCTCCTGCAGGCGGATAAGGGGCAAGACCGCGGCCATCACGACGATCCCAACGAGCGCAGCGAGCAGCACGATCGCGGTGGGCTCCAGAAACGAAGCGATCCTGTCGATGAGTCTACGCGAGGCGCGAAGGTCGAGTTCACCGATTCGAGCCAGCGTCCTCGGGAGCTCCCCTGCGGTTTCGCCCGCGAGCATCACCTGGCGGTGCTCCGCGCTGAACCACAGCTCGTCATCGAACAGGCACATCACCGGGTCTCCCTGCTCGATCCGATCAGCGCTGCGCTGAAGCGATCGGGCGAGCAGTATCCCGTGCGCCCCCCTCATGGTGGGAGCAACCACCCGGATTGATTCTACTAGAGGCACACCGGTCTCCAGCAGCTCAGACAGCGAGAGCATCGTCTCGGCCGATTTCGTGCGACGGAAGACCTTCGGCACCCAGCCCGTCAAATGACCGCGCAAACGCACTCTGACATCACCCGGGAGCAGGCGGATCAAACCAACCGCGAGCAAAGGTAAGAGCATCAAAGCTACAAAGATCCAAAACCAATTCCCCCACACAAACTGTCCGAGTCGCATCACACCGATCGTGAGTGCAGGCGGTTCAATCTGGGCATCGTCCAGGATGCCGACGAGTTCGGGGAGCGTCTTAACACTCAGGAACAGCGTCACGCCGATCCCGATCACACCAACTAGCAGCGGGTAGGACATCGCCCCGATGAGCTTCGAGGAGAGCTCGCCCGATCTTGATTGCCGCTCAGCCAGCCGCCGAAGGATCGCGCCCATCTCGCCGGTTCGCTGCCCTGCATCGATCATGGCGAGCTCAGAGGCATCGAACCAGTCCGGGTGATCGGCCATGCAGTCACTGAGCCGATGCCCGTCTTTGAGTCCGTCAGCGATCGAGTGCGTCAGCACGACCACGCTCCGGCTCCCATTCCGCGATTGCCCCATCGTCCGCACGGCCACGGCGAGCGGCACTCCGGAATCGAGCAGGATTGACAGACTGTCGTAAAATTCCGACTTGCGATGCACACGCCGCGATCGCAGCTGGCTGTTCAGAAACTTAGAGATCGGGAGCTTGATGTAGCGCGAAGAGTGAACGGGCCTGAGCGTGATCGGGCGCAGCCCTGCCTTTCGCAAAGCCGCCCGTGCTGCAGCATCAGTGTCTGCCTGGATGATACTGCTCTGGATCCGCAGCGTCTTGGCGTCGCGTGCTTTGTATCGCCAGGTGCTCACGCTATTACCTCTTCCCCGAGATCCACCGCGACACGCTCGATCTCTGTGAGCGTGGTCAGCCCTTGATCGATCAGGCGCTGCCCGTCTACACGCAGCGAACGCCACCCCGAGTGATGAGCGGTCTGACGCAGCTCGCTCGCTGAAGCAGAAGAAGACACAAGCTCGCGGATTGGCTCGGTCATCTGCAGCAGCTCAAAGATCCCCGTCCGTCCAGAGTAACCCGTCTGCATGCACAAGTCGCACCCGTGCCCATGGCACTCGGCGTGTCGCTTGCGAACCAGCCGCTGGGCCAGCACGGCGCTGAGCGATGCGCTGATCAGGTACGGTTCGATCCCAAGGTCAATCAGCCGTGGCGGGGCGCTCACCGAGTCGTTCGTGTGCAGCGTTGAGAAAACGAGATGCCCCGTCAGGCTTGACTGGATCGCGATCTTGGCCGTCTCCGCGTCGCGGATCTCGCCCACCATGACGACGTCCGGATCTTGGCGAAGGATGTGTCGCAGACCCGATGCGAACGTCATACCCTTTTTGCGGTTCACCTGGCTCTGCGAGATCGATAGCCCCAACGCGTTGAGCCGGTACTCGATCGGATCCTCGATCGTCATGATGTTCAGGTCGCCGCCGCCGGTCGCGCCGCCAGACGATGCGAGCTCACGGAGCGTCGCGTAGAGCGTCGTGGTCTTGCCTGACCCCGTAGGACCAGTGAGCAGGATGATGCCGTTAGGGCGATTGGCTGCTGCGCGATACTTGTCGAGGATATCCTCTGGCATACCGATCGCATCGAGCGTGGCGAGTCGTTGACCCTGATTCGAATCGAGGAAGCGGATGACCACCCGCTCCCCGTCGCTCGTCGGCAGCGTGCTGATTCGCAGATCGATCTCGTGCAGGTTCTGCTTCTCACCCTGGCCGATCGTGACGCTGGCCCGCCCGTCCTGGGCGGTGCGGGTCTCTGCGATGTCCATGTGCCCCATGACCTTCACGCGGCTCGCAACCGGTGCGGCCAGACACGACGGCAGCGCCCTTGAATCGATCAGCGCTCCGTCAATCCGAAACCGGACCAGCAGCCCGCTCGAGGTCGGCTGAAAGTGGATATCACTCGCTCCACGGCGGATGCCCTCAAAGAGCAACCCATCGATCAGGCGCACGATCGGGGATTTGCCTGATGTGGAAAGTAGGTCAGTATCGGTCGCCTGCACCAGCCGATCGATCACCTCATCAACCTCGCCCAGTTCAGCCGGCTCGTTCTCGATTTGCTCATTCCGTATAGGTTCACGATTGGCATACGCTGCGTCGATGAGCGACGCGAGCTCGGCTGCATCTACCGCCACCTTGCCCGGCCATCGCTCCAAGGCGACCGATACATTGTGCAGAGCCGCAGGGTGCGTGGTCTCCGCGTACAGTGCGACGATATCCCGCTCAATCTCACACCACAGCACAAGATGTTCGCGAGCGAAGTCATGCGAGACCTGCTCAACATACTTCAGATCTGGCGAGCATCGCGAAAGCTCTATAGAAGCATCAGCGGTCGTCATCTGATGATCCTCGGCTCAACCTCCGGCCAGCCATCGTCCACACCAACCTCGTCGGCCAGATCCTCGCTGATGTACTTGAGATAATCGAAGTTGGCGCTGCGCATCACCGTCGCGCGAATAAACACGTAGAAACGTGATCGGCTCGTCGAGTCGGAGCGCGACTTGAACAACTCACCAATAATCGGCAATGACGCGAGACCGGGTGTTTTCGTCAGCGAGTCACCGATCGAAGAACTCTCTATCCCCCCAAGGGCGATGGTGTAGCCGTCAGGGATGGTGGCGACGCTGTTGAGCGAAGTCTGCTGGGTGGGCGGCTCAACACCATCAGATGAGGACTCGCCAACAAAGGCACTGAGCGTGAACGAGTAATCCAGCACGATGTGATCCCCCGCGGCGATCTGAGGGCTCACGTTTATCGTAGTGCCGGCTGAAGCGGCCCCACCGCGTGCTGTTGTGATGTTCGAGTCGGTGATCGTGGTGGTGAGGAACGGCTGCGTCGTGGTGCTATTCAGCGTAGCCGTCTCATTGTTGTTGACCACGATCGAAGGCATGCTCAATGATCTCCCGTCGTTCACAGTCTCGATCGCCCGGATGACCGCGCTGAAATCGCCGGGGCTCAGTATGACCACCGACCCGCCGTTTCCGGATGCCTGAGCGCTCGTGCTCGACGGGGAGACCGAGGAGAGGCCGAAGAACGAGCCCAGCCCGAACAGCGTGTCCCCGGTATCGATGTTTCCGGCGAGCTCGACACCAAGGTCAAGGGTCTCGCTTTCGGAGAGACTCAGCAGGATCACTTCCAGCTGTACTTGCGGCTGCCTCACATCGAGCTCTTTTACCAGCTGCTCGACCTGTTCGATCCGCCGCGGAGACCCGGTGGCGATGATGACATTCATTTCGTCATCCACCGCGAGTTCGAGACCTGATCTGAGGTTGGTGTTGCTGCCCTGCTGAAGCTCTCCCTGCGATCGCTCTTGGAGTATGGGCTGGTCGGGATTTTCTTCTGAAGGCACGCTTTGGCTAGTTCTAGTGGCCCCGAGCAGGCGAGCGGCGAGCAGCTGCCCCACGATTTCGCGGACCTTGCTCGCCTCGCGGTTGTGGACCTCGATCA
>SPJK01034317.1_pt1 | contig 27341 bp, 23 predicted proteins | sample 3741771 | NCBI WGS metagenome assembly SPJK01 (sample SAMN10925997, study PRJNA522277) | cold seep metagenome | isolation source: Elba SIP-enriched marine methane seep metagenome, extraction at timepoint T2 | place: Italy: coast of Elba, Mediterranean Sea
AAGGTCAGCCTCGAAAGAAGCTGGCCTTCTCACATTGGACCAGTCCGTTTTCTATGCAATACACTAATTTCACCATCCGTCAGGCCAAGCCCACAGAATTCGCCGCCATCGGCCAGCTCATGGTTCAGGTTTACGCCCAACTACCTGGCTTTCCCGGACCAGAGGAAATGCCCGCCTACTACCGCTTACTCGCTAATATTGGCGAGAAGACACAGCACCCTGCTATGGAGTTGATAGTCGCTGTAAATGCTCATGGTGAAGTTGGAGGCGCGGTCGTCTACTACAAGGACATGCAATTCTATGGCACTATCAGCGCTGCTACGCAGGTTCAAAATGCTGCTGGTTTTCGCTTGCTGGCCGTTGATCCCATATTCCGGGGGCAAGGATTAGGGCGTTTACTCAGTCAGGCCTGTATTGATAAGGCAAAAGCAGCCGGTTTGGAACAACTCATTATTCATTCCACCGAGTTCATGAAAATCGCCTGGGGCATGTACGAGCGCTTGGGTTTCATTCGCGAAGAAGCCTATGATTTCTTGCAGGATGGTATGCCGGTGTATGGGTTTCAGCTAGATTTAAAGCAAACAGCATAAACCAATGAAACACCTTTATCTAACAAACGCCCCCTATCAGCTCTCCACCGATCCGGCGCTGCTCCAGCTATCGACTATCCATCAATACCTCTCTGAAGAAGCGTACTGGTGCCGGGGCATCCCATTCGAGCGGGTGCAAAAAGCGGCCGATAACTCCCTGAATTTCGGCATCTACCTGGACGAGCAACAAATCGCTTATGCGCGGGTCGTGACCGACTATTCTACCGTCGCTTATTTGGGGGATGTGTTTGTATTGCCCGCTTATCGCGGGCGGGGTTTGTCGAAATGGTTAGTGGAAAGCATCATGGAGCACACGGAACTGCAAGGCTTGCGGCGCTGGATTTTGCTAACGGGCGATGCACACGGCCTGTACCAACAGTATGGCTGGGAATCGATTGCCCATCCAGAGCGATGGATGGAGGTTTATGACAAAGAGGTGTACAATACTTTATGATGTATCAAAACCGTTAGTTCATTGTTCGCTCAATTCCTAAAAACCCCTTACTATGAACCTGCAGCAGTTCTTGATCTGCCTGATCATTTCATTCTCTTTTGCTTGTCATACTCCTTCCGCGCAAACTAACCCAACCTCCACTACTACCGAAGATTTACCAGAAGCCACCCTCGAAGACGTAGGCCTCAACCGAGACACCATTGATCAACTACTCCATTTAATTCGCACCACTCCACCGCGGGACTTTCGCGGCCTGGTGGTCATAAAGGATGGCCAGGTAGTCATCGAAGAGCACTTCTTCACCTACTGGCGCTCTACGATTCACGACATTCGTTCCGCTGGAAAAAGCATTACGGCTTTGCTCATGGGCATTGCTATTGAGCAAGGGTTGGTAGAAGATGTCGAACAAAAGGTGTACGACTTCTTCCCACCTGATCGCTTTGATTATTCGATCACGGAAGAGCACCGCCAGATGCGCATCAAAGACCTCTTGATGATGTCGTCTGGCCTGGACGCGGATACTGACAATCCTGACTCGCCAGGCTTTGCCTGGCAATGGGTCCGCCGTGACGACTGGCTCACCTATGTTCTTAACCTACCGATGGCTTTCACCCCAGGCGATAATTGGGTGTACAACGATGCCACTTGCTTCCTGGTTGGTGCCATTATTGAGGAGACCTCCGGCATGTCGCTAGCCGAATTTGCGGAACTGCATCTCTTCCATCCCTTAGGCATTAAGGAATACTACTGGTTTAGCAGCCCACAGGGGCGAACTTCCGCCATGGGCAACCTCTACATTTCCGCCTACGACTTGGCTAAGATCGGCCAGCTCGTCCTCCAAAAGGGGGAATGGCAGGGGGAGCAACTCATCCCGGCCAGCTGGGTGGAAGAACTAAGTTCGCCGAAGATCACCAATGATTTATTACAGACCTTTACCGAGGCCTATGGCTATTTCTGGTACATCGATTCTTATGATCTTTCAGACGGGCCTATCTCCTACTTCTATGCTTCTGGCAGTGGTGGCAACCGGCTGCATATCGTACCGGAAGCCAATATGGTAGTCTGCATTTTATCGAGTGCATGGGGACCGGGGCATGGGCAAACTCGCTCGACCAATACATTCAACTATATCCTACGTGCCCTGGAGTAGTTCACTCAGAGTTAACCTGCTTCACTAAAACTTAATACCTGTTTAATCTGGGCCTAACACCTGACAGCTAGCTTCACCCCTTGAACTACACTTGGCGGTCGACCAGACCATGGCCAGGATCAATTAACCTGAAGCGCATAGCTAATGAAAAACCTTACACTCCTAGTCTTTGTAGTCCTTAGTTTAGGGCTACAGGCCCAATCAGGTATTCTCAGTGGACGAGTGATCGACGAAAGCAAGCTGCCCTTGGCAGGCGCCACTATTTTCATTGATGGCCTTGTTGGTACTGCCACGGATGCCGATGGCTTTTACTCGTTTGTTAACCTCCCGGCAGGAACGCACGAAGTAGTCGTTTCCTACATTGGCTTCGAAGAGCAAACTGAAACGATCGAAATCGCTGCTGGCGAAACGCTGGTGCAAAGCTTTGAATTGACGCCTGGCATCAGCCTCCAGGAAATCGTAGTGACCAGCCAATTGCGTGGGCAGGCTCGGGCACTGAGCAACCAGCGTTCCAACTACAACATCACCAACGTAATTGCTGCCGACCAAATCGGTCGCTTTCCGGATGCCAATATTGGCGACGCCCTCAAGCGCGTACCTGGCATCAGTGTTCAATATGACCAGGGAGAAGCCCGCTTTGGTAGCATCCGTGGCACAGCGCCACAATTGAACGCAGTAACGATCAACGGTGAGCGAATCCCTTCGGCAGAAGCTGAGGTTCGTACTATCCAGCTGGACCTGATCCCTTCGGATATGATCCAGGCGATAGAAGTCAATAAGGCGGTTACCCCGGACATGGACGCCGATGCTATTGGAGGGTCAGTCAACCTAGTTACTCGCGCTGCACCCAATGAACAGCGGATCTCTGGAACACTAGGTGGTGGCTACAACTTGCTGGCGGAAGAACCAACCTACAATGGATCTTTGATCTTTGGTGACCGTATCGCCAACGACCGCCTGGGTATCATTCTGAGCGCGTCATATTTCGACAACAACTTGGGCTCCGATAATGCAGAAGCCGAGTGGACCTACGACGATGCCAACGATAACGACATCTTCGACGAAGGAGAGGAATTCTGGCCAGAAGAAATCCAGATTCGTCAATACTACCTTCAGCGTATCCGTCAGAGCTATTCTATTGGTCTTGACTATCAGATCGATCCTCGCAACACCATCTTCGTGAAGGGTATCTACAACCGCCGTATGGACTGGGAGAATCGCTACCGGGCCGTGTATACAGACATCGAAGAGGATGATGGTCAATGGGTAGCAGAATTGGAGCGCCAGAGCAAAGGTGGCACAGAAGATGTGAAGTATGCCCGCCTGGAAGACCAGGAGATGATGAGCTTCACCCTATCTGGCAACCACCTTTTTGGCCGCTTGAAAATGAACTGGTCAGCCAACTATTCGGCAGCCTCAGAAGACCGACCCAACGAACGCTATTATGAGATCGCTACCGATGGAACGGTTCCAGTCGACGTCGACTTTTCGAATCCGGAAGAACCCTTGATCTCGCCAGTAGAGGCTGCTTTCCGCAATCCTAGTTCGTCTTGGGAGTTGAGTGAGATCACCGAAGAGTTCCAATACACAGAAGATGTTGACATGAACGGTCGACTAGATTTTGAACTCCCGCTGGCCTCCGGTCGCAACCAAAGCATCTTGCGTTTCGGTGCCCGTATCCGTACCAAAGAAAAGCTTCGTACCAATGATTTCTATGAGTACGAGCCCGTAGATGACACGGTATTCGACAATGGCCTGAACAACCTACAGGACGAGACGAAGGATAACTACCTGGCAGGTGACTATACGATCGGTTCATTCATCAGCCCAGAATATTTGGGTGGCCTAGACCTGACAGGATCGGGTTTTGAACAAGAGCAAGACCTAAGTGAACTGGCCGGCAACTTCAGCGCCAATGAAGACATCTATGCAGGTTACGCCATGCTGGAACAAAACCTGGGGGAAGACTTCTTGATCGTAGCGGGTCTACGCTTGGAGCAAACTCAACTGGAATACGAAGGCTTCCGCTATGATGATGATGCTGAAACCCTGGATGCCACTGCAACCCAAGAAAGTGATTATCTAAATGTTTTGCCAGGCCTGCACATGAAGTACAACCTGTCGCCACAAGCGATTCTACGTTTTGCTTACACGAATACCTTGGCGCGACCTAACTATTTCGACTTAGTCCCTTATCGCGAGATTGAGGACGGTGAAGAGTTGTCTATCGGTAATCCTAGCCTGGAGGCAACTACTTCAACGAACTTCGACCTGATGGCCGAATATTACTTCGGTAATGTCGGTATCCTTTCGGGTGGCTTATTCTACAAAGACATCAACGACTTTATCGTAACCCAAACCTTTGATGACTTCGTTTTTGAAGGAACGGAATGGGCCAATTTCTCCCAGCCAATCAATGGCGGCAACGCTACCCTATTTGGTTTTGAAGTCGCTTTCCAACGTCAGCTCGACTTTATCGCACCAGCACTTTCTGGCCTGGGGGTTTACTTCAACTACACCTATACCAACTCTGAAGTCACAGATTTCAATTTTGAAGGTCGCGAGAAAGAAGACATCGCCTTGCCAGGATCTCCTCAACATTCTTTGAATGCTTCCTTGGCATACGAAGGCAAGCGCTTCACTTCACGTTTATCCTTCAACTACGCCAGCGACTTCATCGACGAAGTAGGAGGCGAAGGATTCGCCGATCGTTTCTACGATGAGGTAACCTATCTCGATTTGAACTTCAGCTATAGTATCTCAGATCGTTTGGTCATTTATGCCAATGCCAACAATCTACTCAACCAACCCTTGCGCTACTACCAAGGATTTGTTGATCGGACTATGCAGGCAGAGTACTACAATGTTCGCTTCGACCTAGGTGTCAAATTCGACCTTGTTCGTTAATTATACTTTTGTCAGCGCAGCTTGGTGGGGCCTAACAAAGGCACCCGCCAGCTGCACTACAGTCGAATCAGTCCAACGGACGAACGAACCAACAGACCAACAGCCGAACAGTCTAATAATCGGTCCAAGGATCGAACCGTTCGCTATTACACTGCCAACTGCCAGCCACATAGCGACGTACTGCAAAACTGCATACTGCCAACTGGAAATCTGAAAAACGGAAACATGTCCAAATTCCTATCCTTCCTAAGTCTTCTCTTCTTGCTGTTCGCTTGCCAACAACAACACGAAACGAACGAACAACCAACTAGTCCGGCAATCGACCCTTTAACGACAGAGGCGAGAGATGATTCCATTGCACTCGTGCGAGCTTATGAGGCACAGGACCTGATTGAAGTAGGTGTTCCTGCCTCAGTAGAAACTAAAGCAGCTCGGGCAGATGCAGAGGAAGATGCTGCTGATGATCCGGCCATCTGGGTGCACCCCACGGATCCCGGCAAGAGCTTGGTTTTTGGTTCCAATAAGACAGGAGGGTTAGCCGTCTATAACCTGGATGGGGAAGAGGTGGCTTATTACCCCATAGGAAACGTCAACAATGTGGATGTGCTCTACAATTTCCCTTATGGAGATGGAGAAATCACACTACTGGGTTGTAGCAACCGCAGCGATCAATCCATCGATATTTTTCGAATTGACCCCGAAGACGGCCGCCTGGAAGATGTGGCTATCGATGCCCTCGCCGTAGACTCTAACTTAATCGACGACATCTACGGTTTTTGCTTTGCCTCCTTGGGAGATGGCCGCCACTTTGCCGTGATCAACGGCAAAAATGGCCTGATGCAGCAGTTCGAATTAGTGGTAAAAGAAGAGGGCATCGATATCAACTTAGCTCGCTCTATCCAGTTCGATACCCAAACTGAGGGCATGGTAGCCGACAATGAGCTGGGCTATTTATATGTCGGCGAAGAAGCGGGTGGTGTATGGAAGCTACGCATTACGCCAAATGATAGCACCCGGCAACTGATTCCACAGAGTAATGCGGAAAACCCACAAATCGTCTACGATATTGAAGGACTAAGCATTTACGCCTCCACCGAGACTACCGGCTACTTATTGGCCAGTATTCAGGGCAACTTCTCCTATGCTGTATATGAGCGCGAAGGAGATAATCGTTACCTCGGCAGCTTTAAGATCATTCCAACGGAGCAAATGGACGGAGCGGAAGAAACGGATGGTTTAGATGTTATCAGTGAGCCACTCGGGGCTAACTTTCCGCAAGGTTTGCTTGTCGTTCAGGATGGCTTCAACTACGACGGTGAGATTCTGCAAGCTCAAAATTTCAAATACATCAGTTGGGCGGAGATTGCCAATCTGCTTTTGCAGGACTCCGGGAATTAGCGTAATTTGATGGGAACACCTTATAGCGCCTTTCGGGGTCATTCATCCATCAAATTGCACGGCTATGAAAGAGTACGAAAAGGAAGACATCTACGTCGTTTGGGACAAAGAGAAGTGTACCCATTCCGGTAACTGCGTCCGTGGATTACCCAATGTGTTCCAACCCAAGGAACGCCCCTGGATCAAGGTCGACGGCGCTACTCGCGATGAGATCATTGATCAAGTCGCTCGCTGCCCTTCTGGCGCTTTGTCCATTAAGTACCGGGAAGAATAAGGCGTGCACGAGCTACTCCACTTCACCAGTCTCTACGACTATTGCCGGGGCATCAACATTACGCCTCCGAAAAGTGATCACTTCGATATCCGCAGCTTCGAGGAAAACATGAAGACGGTGCGGGCAAGCATGCCACAGTTCAAGCATGAATACTATGCGGTGGCCATCAAGCTAGAAGGCGGCGGTTTTGCGACTACCGGTGCTCATAACACAAAGGGCCTCGAAGCTACTGTCTTTTTCAATTCGCCGTATCAAATTCTGCATTGGGATATCGTACCCGATTGGAAAGGCTATTACATTATCTTTTCAGAGGATTTTTATCGGCAAGGGGATCAGCAGTTGCGCATTGCCGAACGTTACCCTTTCCTGCTACATGACAATACGACTCCGCTTACTGTATCCAATGAGGAATCCCAGCGGATTTACCAGTTATTCCATCACATCTACGTAGAACATCAACAGTTGCAAGCGCACCAAGAGGAGATCATTCGACACTATGTACACATTATCCTCTTAGAAACCGACCGCTTGTTCCGGCAGCAATCTATGCCTAGCACAGTAACGACCAAGCAACGCGATCGAGACCTGGACATTGTTGCCCGCTTTCGGGCACTCATCGAAACATCCTTCTATCCTGACAAGGTGTACGAAAACGATTCGCCGCATCAGGTGCAATTTTATGCGGACAAGCTTCGCATACACCCCAACCACCTTAATGCCTTGGTCAATCGAATCACCAATCGTTCTGCCTCAGATCTTCTAAAAGGTCATCTACTCAACTTGGCCAAATCCTACCTAAAGAACTCCAACTTGTCCGTTAAAGAAATCGCCTACGCGCTCTACTTCAACTACCCCAATCACTTCTCCACTTTCTTTAAACAACAGACTGGACTCTCCCCAAAAGCCTTCCGCGAACAGTAGTTTTCAGGGAGTACTTTGATTTCTGTATGTCTTGCTTTGAAATGTGTATTTCCTTGGGGGAAGTCACCCTATACCTTTGTCTTGCAACGAAAAAAGAGGACAACTCCTCAAGTACAAGACAAAAGTAGAGCGTCATGAGAACGATTATATCATTAGTAATTTTCAGCAGCTTGATGGCTGCTTGTGAAGCTTCCGAAAATCATCAAAAAGAAGAAAATATGACTACCGCTAGCACTTCCGCTATTGCTACGGAGCAAACAGCTATTGCCTCCCTAATCAACACCTTGTTCACCGCTACTGATGAGCGCGACTGGGCTGCCGTTAAAGGCACCATGGCCGATTCCGTCTACACCGACTACACCGCTCTCGGTGGACAAGCTGGCTTCCAATCACCGGAAGCTATTGTTGAAGGATGGCAAGCCCTATTACCAGGCTTCGAACGCACCATTCACCAGATACACAATGTCGCCAGCTGGGTAGCGGATGAGCGCGCAACGGCCACTTTTGATGCCATTGCTACGCACTATTTACAGGCCTCCGAAGGTGAAAACTACTGGACCGTATTCGTAGGGTACGACACGGAATTCATGTGCGAAGCAGGCCAATGGAAACTCGCTCGCATTGACCTGAGTTTGTACCAGCAAGTAGGGAATACGACGCTTCCGGGCCTAGCGAAGGAGAATGTTTCCAATGGCCAGATTCCCACTCCACCGGCCAGCTCACCAGCCACCGAGAGCGTAGAGGAATTCTTTTCCGCATTGGAAGCACAAGACCTAGATGCAGTGCTGGCTAACATGGCTGAAAATGTCGTTCAAGACATGCCGCTTGCTCCAGCAAACTTCCCAACTTCCGTTGAAGGAAAGGTTGCTCTTGGCGAGCTATACGGCAATATTATTGACCTAACGCAAAGCTACGAGCGTACCTGCTTCCCAACGCTGAACCCTCACGAAGTACTGGTCAAATTCCAGGGGACCGTCAAAACAGGAGCTGAGCAGGACTACCGCAACTACTACGTCAGTATTTTTGAAGTGGATGAGCAAGGTAAATTACTGCGTATCATCGAACAGTTTAACCCTACTATTCTCCTGAACAACTGGCCGGGTCTACAACCGGCCCACTATTCCGTTCACGATGCAGGTGCCCGCCGGGATGCCGGTGTAAGCAGGGAGATTGTCTACTTCATGAGCAATGGCATACGCCTACAGGGGCACTTGTTCTTCCCGCCCAACTTTGATGCCGACCGAAGCTATCCGACCGCTATTGTCACTGGTAGCTGGACCAGTGTCAAAGAACAAATGCCGGATGAATACGCTAGCCTGTTGGCACAGCAAGGCATCATGACACTGACCTTCGACTTTACAGGCTTCGGGCAAAGTGAAGGGCAACCACGACAGGTAGAGGACTATCAACTAAAGATCGCCGACATACAGGCTGCTGTCGACTTCCTTTCACAACATAAGAATGTGGATCAAGAGCAGATTTCAGGCTTCGGTGTCTGTGCAAGCTCTGGCTATATGGCACATGCGACCGCACAAGACAAGCGCATCAAAAACCTCGTCTTGGTGGCTCCTTGGTTACACAATCCTGCAATCGCTAAAATGATCTACGACCTGCGTCCCGGAGGAACAGAAGGATTGTTAGCTGCCGCAACCGCCGCCAAAGAGCGCTATGCGGAGACCGGCGAAATGACCTACGTACTTGCCGCAAGCGAACTCGACCCATTGAGCGCTATGTATGTTCCGGAAAACGCTTTTGACTACTACCTGAATCCGGCCAAAGCAGCTGGCCCCTACTACGACAATCGCTTTGCCGTAAGCAGTTGGGAACCTTGGTTGACCTTCGACGGCATCGCTGTTGCTGAGGATATCAATCAGCCTGTATTGATCGTCCACAGCGAGAAGGGTGCAGTCCCACAAGGTGCAAAGGATTTCTACGCCGGACTTAGCTCAGAAAAGGACATTGTTTGGCTCAACGACTACGACCAGCAGCAGCTCTACTTTGAGCAGGAAGCTGTTTCCGCAGCTATCGACCAAGTAGCTACCTACCTACAAAATCGATAGAACAGGGCTAGTCATCGACCATTGAGCTTGCGAAAAATGCCTGGTTCATGCACTTTGTTGGCCAGGCATTTTTTCATCAATTGCACCCAATGATCCTTCGATACTTTTCCATTGCTTTCCTTTTCTGCTTATTCTTTTCTTGCCAGCAGAAGCCCGGCGAATACATCTGCCCTCCCTGTGACTTAGCTTGTGATTCACTCACTTTCCAGCAAGCAGGCATTTGCCCGCATTGCCAGATGGAACTAATCCATCAAGATGAGTTGGTGGACCTAACGCAGCTTGTGCCCAATGACATCCAAATCGATAAAGGTTCGGGTGTCTTCCTGCTCGAAGGAGGAACTGGACGCGAGGATAAAACCATTCAGGTTTATTACCACGCCCCGGAAAGCTTTTCGGCCAACTCGCGGATATTGATCGTCGTACCGGGGGCTGGCCGCAATGGCGATAGTTATCGCGACACCTGGATAGATGCTTCCGAACGGCATGATGTACTCGTCCTATCGCCCATGTATCTGGAAGAGGATTATCCTTTTGAGGAGTATCATCTATGCGGACTCATCCAGGAAATCAATCTGCGAGAGAGCGTTGAATTCATCGATGGGACGAATATTGCTCAGCTGGATGAGGAGCAATTCAGTTTTCGCGTAAATGATCAGCCCGCAAGCTGGCTCTTCCCCGACTTTGATCGCCTATTCGATCAGGTCGTAGAAGCAACTGGGTCCACGCAAACAACCTATGATATTTTCGGCCACTCGGCCGGAGGGCAGATTTTGCACCGCTTGGCTTTATGCGATCCCGATTCAAAAGCTAAGCGTATTCTGGCTGGCAATTCCGGATTCTATACGCTGCCCGATCCAGACACCAAACTTCCTTTTGGCACCCAGCAACTCAATTTTACAGACGAGCACCTACAGCAGGCCTTCCGGCAGCAATTGGTGCTGTTCATTGGTGAATTGGACAATGCGGATGAACAAGGCGGCACGCTACTCCGCTCCCCTACTGCCGACCTACAAGGCTTACATCGCTTGAGCCGGGGACAATACGCCTTTCAGTACGCCCAAGGCCAGGCTAATTCTTTGGGCGCCGATTTTAATTGGGAGTTGGTGATCGTTCCTGAGGTGGGGCACGATCAGGAAAAGATGGGACAAGCTGCTGCGGTTTATCTTTACGGAGAATAAAAGAAAAAGCATCCTCGAATGCCGAAACCAAAAACCAAAGCCGAGCTGCTCCAGCAAAGTCAAGCCAATTTTGTTGCCTTGCAAAACCTGGTCGAACGCTATTCCGCTGTGCAGCAAAACCAGGAATTCCCTGCCGGCACACTCAATCGAAACATCCGCGATGTACTCGCTCATCTGCATCATTGGCACTTGCTCTTTTTGGAGTGGTACCGCCTGGGTATGATCGGTGAAAAACCGGCTATGCCAGCTGAGGGTTACAGCTGGAAAATGATGCCTGCCCTCAACCAACACATCCGGGAACACTACCGATCTGTGTCATTGGATGAAGCCCGGCGTGCTTTGCAGGAATCCTATGCCCAAGTGCAGCAAATCATCATCAGACATTCCGACGAAGAGCTTTTCGAGAAAAAGCGCTATTCTTGGACCGGCAGCACTTCACTAGGTACTTATTTGATCTCCAACACGGCCAGCCACTATGCCTGGGCCAGCAAGCTGATCAAGCGATCACTAGGGTGATTTGCCAACCATTTTTGTGATAAACTGTTGCTTAGGAGAATCTAAACTTGAACATACCGATAATGAAAAGACTCCTACTTCTCTTCTTTTTAGTTCCTTTTTTCGGCCAAGCGCAAGACAGCGACCTGGGCAATTGGTGGATCTATTTCGGCAACAAACAGATCGATTCAAAATGGAACTGGCACCACGAGGTGCAGTACCGGAACTACAACGCCATTGGCGACCTTGAACAGCTTCTGCTTCGTACCGGAATTGGCTACAACCTCTCGCCCAATAACAACAACCTGCTGCTTGGCTACGGCTTTATACGCAGCGAAAACTATGTCCGCAGCAGCGATGAAAAAGTTGTGGTTAATGAACACCGTATTTACCAACAATTCATCACTCGCCAGCGCTTTGGCCGGGTAAGTTTCCAGCACCGCTATCGCTTTGAGCAGCGCTGGGTAGAATCTGATTTCCGGGTTCGCTTCCGCTACTTCCTTTCGCTCAATGTGTCACTGGCGCCACAAGCGGTCACCGAGAAATTCTTTTACCTCTCGGCCTACAATGAGATATTCCTCAATGACGAAAACACCATTTTCGACCGCAATCGATTGTACGGTGGCCTCGGCTATCGACTCAGCAAAAACCTGCGTTTCGAATTGGGTTACATGAACCAATTCTTCTCTCAGGGAGGGCGCGATCAGCTGAATGTCATCGTGTTTGGTTCGTTTTAGAGTAGGCTGGTGGTCGACAGCCTGCACCAGATTAGGCAGGCTGTCGATCTCTATCTCGCTATTTTAATTACCACCGATCGGCATCATCGGGTGAATCTCGATCTTACTTGGGATATCCTGAAAGATTGGATTAGCTTTCGCAATAGCTACGGCTTCCTCCATATCCTGAGCCGTAATATGAAAAAATCCAGCCACCACCTCTTTGGTCTCATTAAAAGGACCATCAGTGATAGTTCCGTTCTGCTCAGCTACCAAGCGGCTTCCCTGATCGATGGGATTAGCATTCTTGAGTTTACCTTCCTGGAGCAGTTTACTGATATAGGTATTACCATGTTGTAAATGCGCTTGCAATTGCTCTGGCGACAAGTCCTGCCAAACACTTCCTTCTGTTCGAACGATCATCAAAAAATCTTTCATCATTGTCTTTTAAAGGTAATCGATTGGTTCACATCCCTATGACAAGTGAGAAGGCCCGGAAGGGACATCATCGAGCATTTTTTTTTGACAATCCTTCAAGCGTATCCGCAAGTAATTCTTTTCACTCTCCAATGGAGAATAATTGATCGCAGCTTCAAGCGCAGAAATGGCCAGCGCCCAATGGCCGAGTTGCATGTGAAAGTCGGCCAGGGTCGAATAATAAAGGTGATTCGTGGAAAGGCTTTCTTCCACGCCAATTCTTCCCAGCTCTTCCAGTGCAATAGCCGCATTGGTCACTTTTGCAAGTGCTATTGCCCGATTTAACCGCACAATAGGTGTATCCAGTATCCGTAACAGTTCATCGTAAAGTGCCAGAATGGTGGCCCAATCAGTTGCAGCAAAATCACGTGCTGAACAATGGCAGGCAGAGATCGACGCCAGCAGATGATAAAGAGAAATTTCGCCGTTCCGGATTGCTTTATCCAGATTAATAAAACCCTCTTTGACCATCGCATAATTCCATCGGCTCCGGTCTTGCTCGGCCAGGCTGAGTAAGTTCCCATCTTGGTCCTGCCGTGCGTCGAATCGCGAAGCATTTAATTGCATCAGGCTTAGTAAAGCGTAAACACTCGGTCGTTCGCCGAATAAGGGATGCTCCGTGATCAATTTTGCCAGGCGAATAGCCTCTTCGCAAAGATCATAGCGGATCAGATTTTTTCCAGAAGAGGCCTTGTAGCCCTCGTTGAAGAGCAGGTAGATCGCTTCCAGCACTGTTCCCAGGCGAGGTGCCAAGTCCGCCCCCGCCGGCACTTCAAAAGAAACTCGGTTATCACGAATCTTCCTCCGCGCCCGAACCAATCGTTTATGGATACGCTCCGGGTTGGTTAGAAAAGCCTGCGCAATTTCCGCGATGCTAAACCCACAAAGGGTCTTTAGGATTAAGGCCGCCTGTGATGCGCTGGAAATGGACGGATGACAGCAGCAAAAGATCATTCGGAGTTGATCGTCTACGATTTCCTGTTCGGAAAACATCGCAAGATCAGGCGTTGCCTGACGGTCCGGCTCCCTGCGGGAAATAGCCTCGTATTGTTGGTGATAACCAGCTCGTTTGTGCTCATTGATGGCCTTATTGCGCGCCACCTTATAGAGCCAGGCCACCGGGTTTTCAGGGATCCCTTTATAGCTCCAATTCTTTATTGCTTCAATCAAGGTATCCTGTACAATATCTTCTGCCAGGGTCATTTGATTGAGGCCGAAATGCTTGGTCAATACGGCTACCATCTTTCCCGATTCGTGACGAAAAAGATGTTCTACAAGATGATTGACTTCGCTTGAATGGGTCACAGTATCTCCTTTTCGATGCCGGATTGCCTGGTTACCTCAGATCAGCAGTGCTCCGGTAAGTTCCTTCAAGTAAAAATAGCCTAAATGTTGGAGACCAGGACGCTTAGTACCAGCTGCTCCTTTACGGCGAAATGGTGCACCTAGTAACCTTTGATGTAAGGCAACAACTCAGGCTTGCCGGGTCGAATGAATTTTATGTGGCCGATGTTCATTTGCTGAATCAGTTCAATTCCTCAAAGGCGGCCACAAAATTCTGATAGCCTTTTTCCTGTGCGATGGCCAGGCCTTTTTCAAGGTAAGCCGCCGCTTCTTCCAATCTGTTTTGCGCTTTGCGCACTTGATGCAGATTGTAGTAAGCCCGGCACATGACAATACCTTGCCCTAGTTCTTCCGCAAGCACCTCGGCCCGCATAAAGTAAGGTTCGGCTGCGGCAACTTCACCTTGGTCAAAGTAGAATTGCCCCAGGTTGCACAGGGCGTGCGCTTCGGTATAATTCTTATTGAGCTGGTGAGCAAGCTCGTAGGCGCGCGAGTAGTGAAACAGGGCCGAATCGAGGCGCCCCATTCGTTCCAATTCCGCCGCCTTGTGAATATCATTGCGAATGATGCCAGCAGTATCGCTAACCAAAAAAGAAATCTCCAATCCTTCCTGAAAATAGTTCAAACTTTGTTCTTCCTCTCCCCGAATCTGGAGTATCGTTCCGGAACGATAAAGGTTCTTGGACACCAGAGCTTGCTGTGAATTGGCCCTCGCATATTCCATTGATAAATCCAGAAAACCTTTGGCTTCTGAAAGTGCATCCTCCATTTTGAAATAGCTCCACTTGAGATAGTGCAAGTCACCCAATCCATAATAGGCTTCTCCCAGGAAGTGGGAAAATTCCACAGCATCCGGATTTTCCACCAGCTTGCGGAAATAGTGTTCTGCCGAATCGTACTGCTCACTGAAACGAAAGCTCTCCCCAAGTTTAAGTTGGTAGTAGCGCCGGCTATAATCACTTAGATCCGTTCGTTTCAATTCGATCCTGGCGACCTCGACCGCTCGCTGCCAGTCGCCACTGATCAACAATTGTTGGACCACCCCTCTATAAGGGGCGTCGCTGCCCAATTCAACTGCCGGTTCCGGATAACAACCAACGAAAAGAAGACTGATCGCAAGAGACAATATTCCACGAAAAAGGTGAGTTGGTTGCGTCGTCATTTGGTGCCGTTTATTTGCCAGTACTACGCTCTAAGATACAGGGTTTTCAGTCGAGCCTCCTGCCTTTCTTCTCGAGCGCCGTTTTGCTTACTTATTGTATTGCAAAGCCTTACGTACCTGTTCAAACACTTCTTCCTTGGAATCGACCACCTTCTCAAATAGGCTTTTTAATTCCTCACTGGATGCTACTTTAATCTGACCTTCCCTAGTACTAGAACTGATGATCGAAGCAAAGGTGGCATCCATCGAAACCAACTGGTGGTAGATCGCATCCAACTCATTAAACGCATCCTCACTTATCACCGCAATTTCAACCAACTCAGACAGGATCTCCGGGAAAAGTGTCCGAACGGCCAAATTATACTTTTCCATCACTTCCAGTGTCATTTCCTGCGGTGTGCCATAGGCGATATAAACGTACCAATTGATCGCATGCTGCAGCTCCAGTAGCTTCTTACCAGCACTAGCCAATTGTGACTGAAACCGCTTCCTGCGTTCCGCTTCCTGAGCCCGCAACCATTTGCGGTTTTCACTGCGAACATCAAACAGGCGATTGATAATACTGGGAACGATACCAATAATGGCACCAACGATGATGGGCAATATCTTTTCCATAGATAGGGCTTTGGTGAAGGATGATCTAAAGTAGTTACTTCCTTCAGCTCGAACAAGCCTTCCCTATGCTTTTGGTTGTTGTTACTTGGATCGCCTTCCCAGCACGCGTCGAAGATCACTGAGATAGTCTTGCCAGATATTTACTTTCGCTAGCTCGGGAAACAGCTCCCTTTCCAGGCGACGTGTATGGAAAGCGGCATAAAACCCGGCCAGCACATTAGCGACCGCCACGCCGATGAAAATCCCCACTACGCCCCAGAATGACCCGATTAAGGTCAGCGGTATGGTAAAAACAAAAGACTTCACTATACTCAAACGCAAGGATTTAGCCGTCATTTTCAAGCCGTTGAAGATCGCCGTCGATATGATAAACAAGCTATAGAAAACATACGACAAGCTAACGATGTAGAAATAATCAGCGGTATAGCCAACCACCTCCCCGTTATCGCTAAATATGCCTGCCAACGGCCGAATGCCCAGGTAAAGGGCTATACAAATCAAAATACCAATGTAGGTGGCCGATTTCCCACCAAACACAATAGCTTCCTCTATACGGCTCCCTTGTTGAGCACCTTGGTTTTGGGCGATAAAGGGCGTAGTAGCCGTGCTAACAGCCAGGATGCCGATCATGAGCAAAGTTTCTATTCTACCCGCTACGCCATAGGCTGCTACGGCTAGTGGGGTTTGCTGAGCAAGCAGAAAAGTCAGGTACATCAAGGTTAAGGGGCCAATGATCTGCGTGACGATCGTTGGCACTGAAAGTTGTCGAATCTCTGCTGCAATTTTTGATGAAGAATACTTGTTCGTACTGGAGAATCGTAGCAGGTTATCTTTAACAAGAAGGTACACCATCCCCATGAAGACAAATATCCAAGACAGTACTGTTGCGAAGGCTGCTCCCTGTAGTCCTAGCTCCGGCAATCCCCACTTCCCAAAGATTAAGCCATAATCGAAAACTAGATTGATCACACCAGCTATTCCCATCAATACTTCGGGCTTAGTCACATTGCCCGTAGCTCGTAGTACCCCTCCAATTAGCAGCCCCATATTCAGAAGCGGGATGCCGGCCAAAATAGGCACGGTATACATTCGAATAGGTAACAGGAGTTCTGCCGGTGCCCCTAAAGCAGTAAAGGTCGGGTCGATGAAGGCGATCGCTAGACCGGATAGTAGTATACTTAAGCCCAAGCAGATGAGTCCTCCAATACGAACCGTTGTGTAGGCCTTCTCGTCATCGCCTGCTCCTTTTGCCTGGCCAACTATAATAGACACCCCTACCGAAAGCCCCATAAACAAGCCAACCAGCAGGAAAAACAAAGTGGAAGAGAAACTGAGTGCCGCCAGCGCATCAGTCCCCAATTGGCCAACGAGATAGGTGTCCACGATCTGAAATAAAAAAGTGGACAACATGCCTAAACTGATCGGCACACTCATGGAGAAAAGGGCTCGCTGGGTCTTATCTTTCAGGATATCTGCCATAATACTTCATATTTACCTACAACAATTGTTTATACAATAGTTTGTCGAAAAAAACAACCTACCCCACACTTACTGCTTCAACAAATAGCTTCAACTGTTCTTGGAACGCTTCAGCAAGCTGGGCATCCTTTATTCCTTCATCTTCCGAAAAATTCTGCTTAAAAGATGGCAGTGAGAAGCTGGCAATCGGGCTATTATTTGAAAACCGGAAAGAATTGGTGGCTAACTCCAGCACCGACTTCCCGCCCCGCTTTCCTGGAGATGTAGACAATAGCAACATCGGCTTATGCTCCCAGGTACTCCCTTCTATGCGCGACATCCAATCCATAATATTCTTGAAGGCTGCCGTATAGGCGCCATTGTGCTCGGCAAAGGAGATGACAACACCATTTGCTTCCTTGATGTAGGCCTTAAACTGAGTGGCCGCTACTGGAATACCCGATTCGCGTTCACGGTCAATGCTATAGATCGGCATCTCAAAATCATTGAGGTCCAGCACTTCTACCGAAACACCCTGAATTTGTGCAGCAGCAAAAGATGCCAGGCGTTTATTGATAGAGGCGCGGCTATTACTTGCGCCGAAGGCAATGATCTTTTTACTCATTCTGCTCGTAGTTTTTGAATTAATTCTTTAAGCGTATCCAATTCCTTTTCGCCCAACTTTTCGGCATATGGCCGGTGAAAAGCTAGTACTTTCTCATCTAGTCGCTCCAGCAAAGCAAGCCCTTCCTTGGTAATGGTAATATCCATTTTTCGGCGATTGGTAGCACATTCTTTACGCTCCGACAGTCCCTTTGCCACCAACTTGTCGACGATGCGGGTAATGTTACTGCTGCGCTGTACCATGTTTTCCAGGATCGCTTGTACGCTAACCGGCTCCCCTTTTGCGCCACGTAGGACTCGCAGCACATTGTATTGCTGTTCCGTCATGCCGAATTCTTTCAATTCCCGACTAACCTGATCGGTGATCCAGTGGCCAGTAGTAATGATTTGATGGATAGCTTGCAAATATGCTTCACTCATACAATTACAACATTTGTACATACAAATATACAAGCTATTTTGTTTTCCTGCAACTAAGTTTGAGTTGAAATGAAATGATTAGCACCTTTGTATTCCGCAAAAAAGGAACCACATGCACCCATTCCAAAGCAAATTATTCGCCGAATTACAAGATGCATCCCTCTTCGGAAAAGCCGAAGCACACGGCATCCAATACTTGAGTGAAGCCCTGGATCGCCACGTATTTCCACAGCAAGCTGATCTGGATGCTCTTTCCGTTTTCGATGAAAACTTCCCGGAGGGCATAGGTAACGCCCACGAAACGATTGATCTGCTCCAGAAATACGGCTCCCCAGCCACTGTTGCACAAGTAGGTGGCCGCTACCACGGCTTTGTCAATGGCAGCATGGTACCCGCCGGCTTGGCCGCAAAGAATCTGTCTATTTTCTGGGACCAGAACACGGCACTACAAGTCATCTCCCCTATCGCTTCCAAATTGGAGTCGGTGGTACAAAACTGGCTGATTGATCTATTTGGGTTTCCTACCGGCACCGTAGCAGGCTTCGTGAGTGGTACCATGATGGCCAATTTTTGCAGTTTGGCAGCGGCTCGCTACCGCTTGCTCCAAAATCAAGGCTGGGACATTAGTGAACAAGGCTTGTTTGATGCACCGAAGATTCGGGTGGTAACGGGACGACACGCACATTCCACCATCTTAAAAGCCATCTCCCTGACCGGCCTCGGCAAAGCCAATATCGAATGGGTTGATGTGGACGATCAAGGTAGAATCAAAGCGGATGAAATTCCGGCATTGGATAACAGCACCCTTTTGATTTTACAAGCCGGCAATGTCAATAGTGGTTCCTTCGACGATTTCTCCCAGATATGCGAAAAGGCTCGCGCACAGGGCGCCTGGATCCATATTGATGGGGCCTTCGGATTGTGGGCCGGCGCTACGAGGCGACTTCGCCACTTGACCAGCGGCTCCGAGCATGCCCACTCCTGGGCGATGGATGGCCACAAAACCCTTAATACACCTTACGATTCGGGCATCGTGCTTTGTGCCGATGAAGAAGCACTCGTTTCCGCTCTTCATATGAGTGGCGGTTACATCATCCGGGGCGAAGGCCGCGATGGCATGTACTACACGCCGGAGATGTCACGCCGGGCACGCATTGTAGAGCTCTGGGCGACCTTGCGCTACCTCGGCCGGGAAGGCATTGACGAGATGGTCTATGGTTTTCACGAACGGGCGCAGCAATTTGCAGCCGCTATCCAGGCCATCGACGGCTACGAAGTCCTCAATGATATCGTCTTCAATCAGGTATTGGTGCAATGTGAAACCGACGACATCACCGAACGCGCAACGGCCGCGATTCAAGACTTGCGAGAATGCTGGGTAGGCGGCTCTAGTTGGGAAGGCCGAAAGGTAATCCGCATCAGTGTTTGTGCCTGGACCACCACCGGGGCGGATGTGGAACGTTCGGCGAAATCTTTTGCTACAGCCATGGATATGGTCCAATCCCAGAAAAAATAAACCTTTCACAGGCAACTATTCTGCTCCCTCCGCACCAAGATGAAAAGATCATTCATTAACTCAACGGGACATGCACAAATACTTCTTTTTAGCGAGCCTGCTCATTCTCACTCTTTTTGCTTGTAAACAAGAGGACGATGACATGGGTGGCGGTGGCAACCCCATGCCTAGCTCCGCCCCCAACATCCTCCTGATCATTGCTGACGACATGGGCATTGATGCAACGCCGGGTTATAGCATTGGCGCCCAAAAGCCGAATATGCCGCACTTGGACGACCTGGCCAGCAAAGGCATCACCTTCGATAATGCCTGGGCTTACCCAGTATGCTCGCCTACCCGCGCAGCAATTCTGACGGGGCGCTATGGTTATCGCACGGGCGTGCTGACGGTAGCCGGAAACAACGCTGGCATCGATCCTACGGAAACCACCTTACAGGCCTTTCTTGACGAGCAAAGCAGCACCACGTATCAACACGCCCTCATTGGTAAGTGGCATCTTTCGGGTAATGACCTGGACCGCCCCACACAGATGGGCATCGGGCACTATGCTGGTATCATTGGTGGTGGCGTGGGAAATTATTCGATGTGGCCGCTCACTGAAAACGGCGCGACCAATACCTTTTCTGGCTACGTTACCACGAAGCTGACGGACCTCGCTCTCGATTGGATCAATCAGCAAGACGATCCTTGGTTCTGCTGGCTGGCGTACAATGCGCCACACTCCCCCTTTCACCTTCCTCCAGCCGATATGCACTCGCAGGGTGCTTTGCCGGAAGACGAGGCTAGCATAGATGCCAATCCTACGCCTTATTATCTTGCTATGGCCGAAAGCATTGACCATGAGATCGGTCGGATTATGGACGCTATTCCGCCTGAGGACCTCGATAATACGATCATTATTTTCGTTGGCGACAACGGTACTCCCGGGCAAGTCGTCCAAGCGCCTTACCAAAGCATGCGCTCAAAAGGAAGCCTTTTTCAGGGAGGCGTACACGTGCCTTTGATCGTTGCCGGTAAAGGGGTCACCCGCAGCAATCTCCGGGAAAGCAGCTTGGTACATGTAGCAGATCTATTCGCTACCATTGCTGAGATCGCTGGCATCTCATTGGATACATACGAAGACAGTTTTAGTTTCTATCCGCTTTTGTCGGAAAGTGGCACCGGTGCACGAACGATCAACTACTCTGAGGCGGACAACGAAGACAATCCTAGTCGGGCCGGTTATGCCATTCGCAACCAGCAGTATAAGTTGATCACATACGATACCGGCGATCGGCGCTTCCATGACTTAAGCGCGGATCCTTACGAACAGGATAACCTGTTGGATGGTACGCTCTCGACGGAGCAGTCGATGAACTTACAAGAACTGGAAGAGGCTGCTAGTGAAATCAGGCAATAACCCTAATCAAACTGTCCAATCCCTTTAGCCATGGTAGAAGCCAGGAGGGGGATCAGAAATAAGAGCAACAGTTCCAAGCGGATCATCATTTTGATCCGCTTGGGCACAGCTACTAATTCCGTTGGCTCACCTTTCCGCTCGCGAAGAAAAAAGCGGGTTGGCCAGAGTGAGAGAATGCCCACGATGATGAAAAAGGTGATCTTGGTGTGGAATACCCAATTTTTACTGTAGAAATCGGCAGGTTTACCAATGGCGAACCACAGTGTGAATCCTGCAGCTAACAGCAAAATAGCGCTGACGCCATATACCGCATCAATGATCGACAAGCGGTGAATTTCTGCCCGCGTCATCTCTTCTTTGAGCAGCAAATGCTCAGCAGATACAGCGCCTACAATGGCGAAGATGCAGATGAAGTGAACGTACTTCACTAAGATTTCGAGTAACAGCGGATCCATAGCAGTGCAATTGATAAGTGCAAAAGGCGTGCCTGACGACAATCCAAATCTAACAAAAGGTCCTATCTTAGAAGGGAGACTTGCTATCAGGTTTTTGTCAAATCATCCGATCACTCACTAACACCCTGCTATGAAAAAGCGACTGTTGTACGGGCTATGCCTGAGCTTTCTTCTCCTTTCTTGCGATAAAGATCCTGTAATTCCAGACCCGACAGACACCACCGATACGCCTTGCGAAGCTACGGATTCTGAAAAAGCGGTAGTGGAAGCACTCAATCAATCCTATGCTTACCTCTTTGATGGTGCGGACCCTGCCGTAGAAGATGATCAATTGAATCCCTTGATCGACTACCTGGGCGAAGTGCCGCTAGTTGGCCTTGGTGAAGCGACCCACGGTACTGCGGAGTTTTTCGAGATGAAAGACAAAATCTTCCGGCAGCTCGTTCAGCAAAAAGATTTTAAAGCCGTCATCTTCGAAATCCCTTGGGGTAATGCGCTGGCGGTGAATGACTTTGTGATAAATGGCGTAGGTTCAGCCGATGCACTCGTCAACCAAACCTACTACTGGGTTTATGATACCGAGGAGGTCCGCGCGCTGGTGCAATGGATGCACGACTACAACCAAAACCGGCCCATGGAGGAGCGGATTTGGTTCGTTGGTTGCGACCCACAGGGAGGTGATTTCGCTCTCGAACGCAATCGGGTGAGGACCTACCTGAATGCCTATCAACCCGATTCGGCTGCCATTATCCTGGCCAATTACGACGAACTTCCTAGTAGTCTCAGCGATTACTCCACTGATAGTGATCCAGCGATCCTGGAAGCCAATCGATTGGGCACCAAACGCGTGTACGCCTACCTCGTTACGCATAAAGATGAGCTGGTAGAACTTAGCTCTCCCCTTACTTTCCAGATCGTATTGATGGCTGCCCACGTAATCCAACACCGCGAATACATTTACCGCATCGGAGATTCTGGCGTGCCTCGCGATTCGCTGATGGCCGTCTATTCCGATTGGTGGCAACGGGTTCTGGCTCCCGACGCAAAAGTGGCCATCTGGGCGCACAATGCGCACGTAATGGATGGAGCTTACTTCGATGCCGATTGGATGGGCACATTCTTGCGCCGCTGGCGGCCCTTAGACTATCGCAATGTTGGCTTTAGTTTTAGTACCGGTTCGCTTAACGCTTTTGTTTCGGGTAGCACTGGTCAATTCCTATACGGCGTGCGCGAGCAATATGTACTTGCCCCTCCCTGCAACAGTGTCAATCACGTATTGAACCTGGTCGACGGGGATCAACACTACCTCTTGTTCCACGAGCTGCAAGGCCAGGCCCGCTCCTATTTCCAGGGCGAGCAACGATTCCTGCAAATGGGTGCAGGCTACAATAATGCTTTCATCGAAGAATACACCCAAGAACGGCGGATCGCGCAGTTATTCAATGTACTGATCCACTTTGATGATACCCGGGCAAGTGTACTGAAATAGACTAAACCTGACCTCCAAGGCCACAAAGAACGCTTAGCTTATTCTGATAAGTAGCGCTTAGCATTCTTTGCGGCCTTGGCGATTGACTTGGCACCTCAATCACTCTTGTCCAATCAACTTACTTTCTAACTATTACCAAGCGCTCCGTTTGTACTAGTCCCAGCTCTCTATCGACCAAGCTGAAGGTATAAACACCGGAGGCTAAACGCTCTAACGGGATAGTAAACATCGTCTGACCGGCATTTAATTGCTGTTGGCCTTGGTAGACCGGCTGCCCCATTAGGTTGCGTAAGTAAACACTAGACAGGCTCCTTTGCGAACTCATCACGCTCACCGTCACCTGATCGCTGGCCGGATTAGGGTAGAGCTTTAGCGCTTGCATCAAGCCATTGAGTGTTGCTGCGTTATTGATCACGCCTTCCGTCGTATTCAGGATATATGACTCACTATAGCCCGTAGAGCCGCCCGGGCAATCTACTCGAATCTGGTACTCGTATTCCGTGCCTTCCGGCAACTCCTCTATTTCCCAGTAAGGCTCATCACTATTGATTGTGACCCAATCGTCGCCTGAATCCACCTCACGAATTCGTAATTGATAGCCCAGTGCATCAGGCACTTCGTTACAAGAAACTAAGGCAATTTCCTCTTCTGCCCAGTAGAACCAGTTGGCCGTTTGCGGCACATCACATTCATCGGTTTCGCTGATCGTTTCGAAGAAGAAACTATCGCTAAACTCCGATTCTTCTTCTTCGCAGTTGACCGCTAGTTGGTATTCATAGGTAGTTGCTGGTTCCAGTCCCTCCAGGAATACTTCTGGTTCTTCTACTTCAATTTCCAGGGTGATCCAATCGCCACCTTCTGGACGGTAGCGGAAGAAGTATTGTTCAGCTACTTCAACCTCACTCCAGATGATCCATACCTCTTCAGCGGTAACGACAAAAGCACTAGCGGCAGCGGGTGCGAGGCATTCTTCATCGCAAGGTGGGTCAGGACAAGGGCTACCTTCTGATTCCGGCGCATAAAGTAAGTTGAACTTCACCTCAGCCAAGCCATAGCAAGTCGAGTGCCCCCAATTGCTCAGGGCTGTAATCAAGACATATCGAGCCGTCACTCCTGCAAAATTGACGCCCGGCTCGCCCGCATAAACAGCTTCGCCAGTGCCTTGAGTGAGCGTAATGGTATCGAGCGTAGTCCAGGTCGTTCCGTCATCGGAATAATCAACCACCGCTTCTCGGAAACCTTGGTCCAGACGGTCACTTTCATTGGTATTCCAAATATGCGTTTGCCCTAGCGTATAAGTGGCGCCTAGATCATATAAGATCCAATGTCCTGCTTCGTATTCTGTGTTCGGGTTGGAGGCCTCCTCGCAAGAGCGCCAGGTATCCTCCCAGATACTGGCGGAAGGATCACCACACTGGGACAATAGACTGCTGTGTACTCCCGCAAAAAGGAGCAAAACCAATAGATACTGTTTCATTAGTTTGATCTTTTTTGTGGTGATGAATTAGGCTTGCATAAAGCCCAGTGGCGGCGTGCCGCCCGGCGTGTAGAAATTCAATAGATTCGGGAAGATGTTCTGCAAATCGCTATTGGAAACCCCAAACCACTGCGCCAGTTCGGCGAAATATTCATCGGTTGAGGTGGTGGGCACCAAGACACCATTGCCTACATCTAAACTGCTGTTTAGTGCCAGGGAAGGGTACTGGCCGTAGATTTGACCGCCGTTTACGCCACCACCCATCACCATCACATTGCCCCCCCAGGCGTGGTCGGTGCCATTACCATTGGAGGTCAGTGTGCGGGCAAAATCGGAGATAGTGAAGGTGGTCACCTTATCGGCCATATTGAGTTCTTCCATCGCAGTATTGAACTCATTTAGGGCTGCACTCACTACGCCTAGCATGCCATTTAGGTTATTGGTCAGCTCATCGTGATGATCCCATCCACCGAAGGTGATGAAGAAAGTTTGACGGCATACATCGAGGGTATCTCGAGCGGCTATCGTCTTGGCTACCATCTGCAAGCTTTGAGACAGGTAACTTGGCGAGAAAGGAGTGGTTAGGTTGACCCCGCCAATCGCCGTACTAAACTGTTCGTGCGCACTTTGCGCATTACTCACCACATCGGCATAGGTCTGCTTGAATACATCGCTGTACTGTTGCTCCATCAAGCTGCTGACAGCAGTGGTTTTAATCTGATCTAGCATATCCGGACCGTTGTAACCATCGATACCAATGCTGCCCGTACCGGTAGGATTGATGGTGTACTCAGCGCTCTGGTTACCCGATTGGAAGACGTTGCGGCCAGATAGTGAGATGTTCATCGAAATATTCTGATTGGCATTCATGCTTTGCAGAATATCAGCTACCCGACCGCCCCAGCCATAGGCCGAGCGCGATTGCGGCACGGAGGTTTGCCACTGTTGGATCTGATCGGCATGCGAAAACAGGCCTAGCGGGAGAGGCACCGATTCGTTCATAAACTGTTCGCGTGTGGTAGGCTGCACCAGCGTACCTACATTTGACACAAAAGCCAGGCGGCCGTTATTGAAAAGCTGCTGCACCTCCGGCATCGCGGGATGCACACCAAGATTAGGTTGCCCTCCGACTAAAGGACTAAGGCCGAGTAAGGAATTCTGTGGCAAAGCCAGGTTAGATCGTGTGGCGGAGTAGGCGCCGTAGGCATCAGCATCCAATGGCACCAGGGTATTGAAAGAGTCGCTGCCACCAGCCAGCAGGATGCACACCAAGGCTTTGTAGTTGCCATTGGTAGTACCGGCTAACTTGGCCGTTCGCCCGGCAGCGGCATTGGCCATCCCCAGGTTAAACAAGGTGGAAAAAAAGGTAGTGGTACCAATGGCCGCACAACTTGCGGTACCCAAAAATTTGCGGCGGTTGATCTTATTATGATGGTCTGACATAGAATGCAGATTTGCAGGTTTTGAGATTGGTAGTTTCTCAGGTTTTGAGGTTACTATTTCAGAATGGCGTAGTCGGGAGAAATGAGGACCAGGTAGATGGCCATATCCAGCTTATCTTCCGGCTCCTCGGTTTGATTCACCGCCTCAACGATGATGCTCTTGGTCGTTTCCGACAACTGGCCGCAGGCCAACAAAATATTGAGCCGTTCTACGAGTTCTTCTCCATCAGCAGTGATCGCCATTTCCTGGCTAAAATCCAGCTCCACGGCTAGCCCGGGCGGCACCGATCCCTCCCAGGCTTCCTGTAGGTCATCCATCGTTTCATTCTCGAAAGTCCAGTGGTGAGCGCGGTTCACAAAGCCGATGGAAGTAGAGGAGTTATGGATTTGAAAGACTGGTGCCACCAGGTCTTGCTGAGCGATCGGCCCGTTCGGTTGAAATTCAGGCTGGAAGAAATTGAACACACTGGGTGAGAACATCGGTACCTGACCAACCTGTTCCGACCAATCAACCATCTGATCGATGAAGATCCCAACTTCATTGCTAGCCCGAAAAGCACGCAAGAAATTGGCGTAACGGACAATAGGCTCTCGCAATTTCCCACCCGTAGGAGCTGCGGAGGCATTGCAAGTGCGCGCTTCCGGGTCTAGCAATATGGCTTTGATAACGGCCTGGAAATCACCTCTAACACCCTGCCCGTTGTTATTGAAAGCAGTGGCAACCCGGTCGACATAGGCCGGGCTGGGGTTAGACGTCACGAGGAATTGAATGAGGGCTTTTCCGATGAAGGGCCCTGCATTAGGATGTTCATATAAATTATCCATGGCCATGGTGAAATCTTCCAAACCCGTTTGTCCCGCCGGCACTTGGGTGCCGTTGAGCAAATTCTTCACGCCTGGCTCATGCCATTCTTCATACATCTTCATTGGGTAGAGTGCCGTAGTCCCTGTTTCATCTTCACCAAACAAGCCAAACTGGCCACCCGGTGAACCATCACCGAAGCCGGTAAATATTTTGGCGAATTCACGGATATCATCATTGTTGTAGGTTGGGATAAACTGGCCATTAGCATCCAGCTTCCGCGTCCCATCATTATTGAGCTCGTATAAGCCGATGGAGAACAACTGCATCACCTCGCGAGCGAAGTTCTCATCCGGGTGAATATTATTGGCAGGGTCCGACTTCGGGTTATTCATATGGCTCAGGTACAAACCCATCGAAGCGTTTCGGCTAATAGCGGTCAATAGGTCCAGGTAGTTGCCAAAGGCGTGTTCGTTTAGCACATCGTAGTAGACGCTAGAAAGCTCCATGTAATCCTC
>SPJK01022161.1_pt1 | contig 27317 bp, 21 predicted proteins | sample 3741771 | NCBI WGS metagenome assembly SPJK01 (sample SAMN10925997, study PRJNA522277) | cold seep metagenome | isolation source: Elba SIP-enriched marine methane seep metagenome, extraction at timepoint T2 | place: Italy: coast of Elba, Mediterranean Sea
ACGGACGATTATCTTCAGCAAAGTCGTGCACTTGCAACAGTAGTTTCCAGCCTCGCTCGGCGAGGATAGCAATTGCTCCCGGTGCCGAGGCACTTTTGCCGAGAGAATAGTTATGCCAATGCAAGATGGTATCCTCGGCCAAGTAGTTTGCCTTTACCAAGGCAGATTCAATTGTGTTGGCTAAGTTAAGAGGATCGACCGTGGAATTGTCTCTATCGTAACCAATCTTCTCAATGACTATCTTTTCAACTGAGAAGGCATTCTTGCCAAGTAACGGGTCTTCGGGCCATCCATCCGCTTGGCCATCGAATACGAGGGCAACACTTTCGGGTTGATTCTCTTGAGGAAGGACAGCAAGTGATCGCAGGTGATTGCCAATGACCTGAGAAACGCCACCACGATTGAGATGATGATGAATGATGGCAAGACGCATCGGGTAGCTGCAACAATTCAGATGTAAAGGACAAGGATTGTTTGTTTAGCAGGTCATTCTAGCAATTAATCGCACTAGCATCCCGAGCAATATGACCGATTTCTTCAAGAACTTAGGCATCCAATTCAGATTGAATACGACTTTTAACCGTACGTCGATCAATGTTTAGGATTTTTGAAGCCGCTTCATAGGTGCCAGCCCGATCGTAAATCATCTTTGCGTATTTGTTGAGAAGTTCGTCGGCGGTTAAATTCCCTTGCAAAGTAGCTTCTATCCATTCAGGTAAGGCATCATTCCTTGAGTCGGAACGCCGTGGGGGTGCATATTGATTTCGAATAATCAAATTTCGGATGCATTGCTCGAGTTCTCGAACGTTGCCTGGCCAGGAGTAGTTGTCGGGTAAATTTTCCCCAATCCATGCGATTGTCGATTCAGTAAATTGTTCCACCTCTATTGATTCCGCTGAATCTTTCCCAAGAGTGCGTTCTACCAGATGATGGACCAGCCCGGTAAGGAAGTTAGGATTCGCAGTCAGGTGGTCAGAAAGAGACGGAACTTCTATGCGATCAGAGCAAAGACGATAGTAGAGGTCTTCTCGGAATCGCCCTTCGGAAATTTCCTTAGCCATATCACGATTCGTTGCAGCAATGATTTTGCCATGGAATCGACGTTCTTTGTTTTCTCCAAGTCGGATAAAGGTTCTGTTTTGTGCAACACGAAGTAGCTTGACCTGTAAGCTTAGGTCGAGTTCTCCTAATTCATCTAAGAAGACGACCCCCTGCTGGGTGCATTTTTCTAACCAACCAATTCTGTCAGAGGTAGCCCCGGTGAACGATCCTTTGCGATGCCCAAAGAGTTCCGATTCAATTAGGGTTGGGGACAGCGCGGAAAGATTCAGCGCAAGAAATTGTTCCGTATCGCCATAGTCAAATTCGCCTCGCGTTGGCTTAAAAGGATAATATTGCGATAGCCCAATAGCTCTAGCAACTAATTCCTTGCCTGAACCCGAAGGGCCGGTAATCAAGGTAGAGAAGTCGTGCATCTTGTTGTAGAGCGTTGCACGATATCTTTTCAGATCGTGTGTAAAGATAGATTGCCAGACAGTTGCCCTTAACTGAGTTGCAACCTTTGAGTCTCCGATCAAGTAATTAAAAATATGACGAAATGCCCGGGCAACTTGATAGAGGCAGGCAAACAGATGAGCCGAGGCATGGATCGTATGGCTTGCGAGTTTAGATTTTAGCGGTTCAACAAGTCGATGATGCTCCTGATTAAAGTCTTGCCAAGCCTCTTGTACCGAATCGAACGCCACTTCTTTGTGAAACACTTTCGGCAACTTGCTGAGGAAGCGGTAGTAGAGGACATACATAATCAAATCAGCATAGAGTTCGCATTCGTCAGTGCTGAACTCTTCGCCAGATAGCTGGCGTTGCAACAGATTCTCAGAAAGTTTGTTTGCTCGATCGGTAAGCAGGCGTACGTTAGCACGCTCGTGCTGCTCAGTCGCCCGAGTTCGGCTCCATGCTAGTAGATCATCGTGCTGATAATCGTTGCCGAGAATAATCCGTTCTAGCTCAATCCGTTCTTCTTCAAACGGATTGCAGTAGGTCAGTCGTGAGAGGTTTTGCAAAAACCTCATGTCGGTATTTGATAGAGACATGGCGATCAATAAATGTATTTAAGGTACACAAAAATTGTACAATAGTTTCCTGGGTAAGGATTGATTTCTCGGTCATGGAATGCAAGGTATGTTGCTAAGTGCTTAATTAATAAGGGGATAAGAATTCACAGGAGGTTTTGGCACTGCTCTTGCTTTAGGGGGAGGCAAGTCCCGACGGACGTTTCCCTCAATTAACGCCGGAGAAATGAAAATGACGAAATCCCCAACGAATCCTGATTTGGATCCCCAGCTGCAAGGGGTTAGCACAGTCGAAGAGAATTTAGATACCAAGCATCCTGCTAGTTTTGTTGAAAGGCTATTAGATCCAGCTTCGATCAATCGATTAATGGTCGGCAGTGGTGGCTTGGCTGTGCTGGGTCTTGTGATCTGGCTTTATTCGATCGGTATGTTTGAAAATCCTCTTTGGGCTGCTGCCGGTTTGACCTCGGCAAACCTTGCTCTACTTGCTGGTGGAGTCGTTCTCGCATGGAGATCGCTTTATAAGACAGCTGGTCGTGGTCTTGCGATGCTCGCTTGCATCATCCTTCCGTTGAATCTTTGGTTCTATGATGCACAAGGCTTAGTTACGCTCAAAGATGGAGGCAACCTTTGGATAGCAGCCATGGTCTGCTGCCTACTATATGCAGGAGTTGCCCGACTGTTACGAGACTCTCTCTTTGTTTACACCTTTGTTGCTGGTGTTACTCTTACCGGTATGTTGTTTCTTGCCGACGCTGATGTTGGTAAGTTTTGGGAAGTCGTAGCACCATCGGCACTATTGGTGGCAGTCGGAACGGTTTCAATCCATCTAGAAAGATTTTTTCCAGCAAAAGATTCTAAAGAAGAAGTTCTCTTCGCACGTGAAGATTTTGGTTTAGCTTTCTTCCGAGCCGGGCATCTTGCACTTGGAACCGGCCTCTTACTTCTTTTATTGGGCCGCGTTGCAGGTTGGCTTTACGATCCTATGCTTCAAAGCTACGGATGGTTTGAGCGTCCTGACTTGTCCACGGAATTTCAAGCTAAGTTCACTGGTCTCGTGCTGATACTAGTTGGAGTTTATAACGCTCTCTATTCTCGTTTTACGCAAAAATCAGCTCACTACTTTACCTACCTTGCTGGTCTACTATTCTTCTGGGCTGCTCTACTAGGTATCGATTTACTGAATGTACCTGTTACTGCTTCCCTAGTGACGGGCGTGCTGGGATTCCTCTCGCTCATGGGACACCTCCTGTCCCGCTTAAATGCCAATCTTGAATCGGAATCAAGTCAAGATTCACAGCATGGTCCCCTTTCAAACTTTCTTGACGAAGTTGATAAGGTTGCTAATCCTTGCGGCAGAGTATTCTCCAGCGTAGCACTTGGGATAGGAGCTGTTTTGTATTGCTTCGGAGCTTATACCGCTGACGCATTCAATCCAGTCTTTTTGCCAAGTTTGGTATTAGTCTTGCTTAGCTTTGCTGCTGGCATGCGACGTAATAATGAAACGGCTAACCAATTACCTCAATCCTTGGACTGCTTTGGTCTGTTCGCATCGTTAGCACTCTTGGTTGGTAGCTTGGTTGTTCAATCGACTCTTGGCGTTGCAGGCGTTGAACTGTTAGCGATGTTGGTGTCTCCGTTGGTTGCGTTGGTGATAAGTTACTTCTCTAAGGAAGATTCAACCAAAGAGCTTTACGCAACGACATCGGCGACGGTGGTGACTTTGCTATTGTTTGCCTACTCTCCTTGGTTATTTACAGCAAAGGCAGCGGTCAATTGCCTATTCTACTTCACTGTGGGCTTGCTATTCCTAGGAGTTACTAAGGTAACTCAAAAAGGAGTTTACCAATACGTCGCCTATGCTTCGCATGCTGTCTCGGTATGGCAATTGGTCTTTGTGCTTGATTTAGGATTTGAATTCCCGTTGATGGCGGTTTCGGCAACTGGATTGCTCTTGGTAGTCTTGTCCGCTTTCTTAAGAAAGGAAAACCTATCCACTTATGGACAGTACGCTATCTTATTCGCCAACGCCGCTGGGTTCCTACTTGCCGCTAATCGCCTGGTCGTTAATGAAGAGACATTCCAGCAATTGGTGATGACCTTTGTTCAAGCGTTGACTGCTGGTGTAGCATTAATGTTCACAAGCAAGGAGAATCGAAACGCTGGTCTGGCAGTCGTTTGTGTTGGCAGCCTATTGATGTCGGCACTCACTCTGAATGCATTGTCAGATTTGTCCGTTTTGCAACGCTTTGAGATGATGTTTGTTGTAGGAGGAGCCTTTGTCCTTTCAGCTGGCCATCTCGGTTGGTATCGCGAAACGGATAGCCGAAGTGGCCTGGTGGACCTTAATCTTTGGGTCGGAAGCCTATTGGTCGCTGTCCCTTCCGTGTTGAGTCTTTTGGCAATGCGATTCCTGGATTTCGGCGATGAGTATTGGAGATTTTCACATGAAGCTGGGGTGCTTTTCGTAGGCTTGCTATTAGCAAGTTCTGGCGTCCTTTGCCGATTGAAATCAACGACTTTGGTTGGTTCTTCCATGTTGGTTGCTTACCTAGTCAGCTTGGTGGTCTTTGTTCAAGTCCCTGAGCAGCTACAGAACGTTGCCGTCTACTTGATGCTTGGTGGTGGAACCGTCTTCGGAGCCGCTGTTTTGCTGAGTGTCTACCGTGATCGTCTTTTGGTTGTCACGGAACAGGTGAAGGCCAAGGAAGGTGTCTTCACCGTCCTTTCCTGGCGTTGAGTCTGTCGGGACTTTCCGCCATCGATAAGAGCCATCCGTGTTCAGTAATGAGCGCGGATGGCTTTTGATTTATCAGAAGATTTACATTAGCTTTCCAACAATTCAACATTTAGTCGGGCTAAGCTATTGCAAAGAAACTATTTGGGCTATGCTAGGCCATTCTCATCTACTTTCGGAGCAAAAATATCTGATGGCTGATCACAATGCTAAGTGGGGCTTAAAGCTCTTTCTTGTTTATACATTTTTCTACGGTCTGTTTGTCCTCACAAACGCTATCTCTCCTGAAGTGATGGAGTGGACTCCCTTTGCTGGAATTAATCTGGCAGTCCTTTCTGGGTTTGGGCTCATTGTCTTGGCCTTTCTGATGGCTATGTTCTACGGATTTGTTGCAGGAAACAATGATCAGGAGGACGCATCGTGATTTACGAAGCTTCTCCTCTGGCAATCATTGTATTTCTGCTTTTCGTAGCCGCTACGCTCGCAATCAGCTTCTATTTTGGAAGTAAAGCAAAATCGTCCGCAGGCTACTTTGCTGCTCACGGCCAGATCCCTTGGTTTGTCAACGGCGTCGCCTTCGCCGGCGATTATTTATCAGCCGCTTCATTCCTTGGTATTTGCGGAATGATTGCCTTCTACGGCTACGATGGTTTTCTTTATTCGATCGGATTCTTAGCGGGCTGGATTGTCGCGCTTTTTGTGGTTGCTGAACCAATGAAACGGCTGGGCAAGTTCACGTTTGCGGATGCACTCAACGCCAAGTTTGATTCGAAGGGTATTAAAATTGCCGCAGGAATTAGTACCCTGGCAGTCAGCCTGTTTTACTTAATACCACAAATGGTTGGTGCTGGGGTTCTCGTGCAACCATTGCTTGGATTAGATCATTGGGTCGGGGTGGTTCTTGTCGGTGTCGTTGTGATTATGATCGTCGTTTCTGCCGGGATGGTTTCCACCACTTGGGTGCAGTTTCTAAAAGGTGGATTGCTAATCATCTTCAGTGCGATTCTAGTTTTTCTCATTCTTTCAAGAGGCTTTAGCACCGAAGGCGAAGAGAGAGCATTTCGGACCCTTGGCCCCCTGCCAAAAAGCGAAGCTGCTGCTGATTCTATCGGACCAGCCATCCCTGAGATGCCTGAGTTATTGGATGAGGAAGTTCTGCCAGTCGATGACGCATGGTCCGAAACTAGTTTTGTACGTACTAAGAGCAAGACAACCGGCGTGGTAACGGTATGGAGTTCAAGAGTTGATTCCGAAGGTAATCGGTTCTTTGACGAAGCACAGACGATGTCTGTTAAGCCTGATGGCAAAAAGTTAGCTAACGGAATTTCCTTTGGCGATGGTGAAGATGAGGGATCTCTCCTTCCAATAGGAAGTGTAAGCAAGCTGCCTGAAGGTAAGGAAAAGACCGGACCACTGGGGCCTCTTAGTTTCTTCAGCACGCTGCAAGAGAGCGAAGTCGTCCTTTGGCGTCAGCAGAAAGTCCACGAAGCGGACGGCACCGTCACCACGGTTTACTACCAAGACCCCACGCCAGGCAGTCAGATTCTACGTCCGGGAGAGCATCCTAAGTTCAAAGGTATCCGCTCGGATAATTGGATTGAGAAGCTCGACTTCTTGTCATTGATGCTGGCCCTCTTCGCGGGTACCGCATCGCTGCCGCATATTTTGATCCGCTACTACACCGTGAAGGACGAAGCTTCGGCTCGTAAAAGCACGATCGTTGGCATTGCCTGCATTGGCTTCTTCTATGTGCTGACGATGTACCTTGGCTTAGGAGCGATGACAAGCGGCGCGATGGATGTTACCAACAGCAATATGGCAGCACCGCTGTTGGCCAAAAGCATGAGCGATCCTTTGTTTGCGATCATCTCCGCGATTGCTTTCACTACAGTTTTAGGAACTGTCAGTGGATTGATTCTTGCCTCCGCAGGAGCAGTCACCCATGACTTGCTCGACAGCATTTTGGCCAAGCCGCTTGATGATGATCGAAAGGTGGTGATTGCCAAGGCATCATCGGTCGTTATTGGAACCGCCGCGATTGTGCTAGGCATCCTGTTCAAAGATTTAAACGTTAGCTACTTAGTTGGTTGGGCATTCAGCGTTGCCGCCTCGGCTAATTTACCTGCTTTGGTAATGCTTCTCTTCTGGCCAAAAGTCACGAAGCAAGGAATCATCGCCGGCGTACTAGTTGGCATGATTAGTTCACTCGCCTGGATTCTGCTATCGGCCGACACCTACTCAAAAGTCTACGGCCTGCCAGCCAGCGACGCCCCGATGCCCTTCAGTCAACCAGGGATTGTGACCATACCGCTAGGCTTTATTGCCTTGGTGGTGTTTTCGTTGGTGACTCAACCCTACCATCCTGACGAAGAAGAATCGTCTGAAGAATAGGAAACAAAGAAGCCCTAGCCAGATTGGCAAGGGCTTTCTATTTCAGAGGCGCCGCCCGGATTCGAACCGGGGATGTCGGATTTGCAATCCGATGCCTTAGCCACTTGGCCACGGCGCCTTATTTGTGCAGCCTGCTATAGGACTGCTTATCATCGAAGAAGGTTATTTACCCAACTCACCGATTTGCTGCAACAGCGATTCGGCTTGTCTTCGATGCCAACAGCAGCTTGCTTTGTAAGCGGGGTCCGTTGCTGTTGTAGGGGTAATATCGGCTGCGATAGCCAATGACTTAAGCACGAAATTACGAAAACCGGGGGGATTGGTCAAGCTGTAACGCGCCTTTTTGTTGCTACTGAGCATAACTTTGGTAAACCTTGCTTAACAGGGGGGGCAGATGGTCGTCGGATGTGAGAATGGCGCGATCAGACGATTCTGGTCGATTAATTGGGCGTTGGGTGCTTGCCAGAGTTTGTTGATTAGGCGTGCACGATCAAGAGAGCCTGAATAGTCCGTTAGGAGCGCAAGATGCGTAGTCTTTCAGCCGCCATTTTTGTTGTTACCATTTTAGCTAGTGGCGCCGTTGCCGATGCTCAAGAAGCTGACAAGGCTGAAGTGCGTCAGGAAGGTTGGGAGTATCAGAGCGCTGCCGGTGAATTGACTCCGCAACAAATTATTCGCCAAAAGGCCCAAGCACGTGCAGCGCAGCGAATGACTCGAATGGACACGTTAAGATGGTACGGCTATTCGGTTGCACGTCCACGTACCGCATCGACGCCATTTACATCCATGTACGGTGCTCAGTGGCAAGGGACCAGCTATTCACGTCCCCAAGCATGGCATACAGCTCGTAGCACGAAGCTTCGTCCAACCGTATACGTTGGATACTGAGTCATCCGTTTATGACTGGGGAGTTCTGATAACGAGCAGACGTTCTTCCGTCATATCGGCAATCGCATAGCGGATGCCCTCTCTGCCAAGGCCAGAGTCTTTCACACCACCGTAGGGCATGTTGTCGACGCGCCAGCTTGGAACGTCGCCGATGACCACGCCGCCCACGTCAAGCGTATCCCAAGCTTTCTGAATCTTATACCAGTCTCTTGTGAAAATGCCGGCTTGAAGACCAAACTTGCTGTCGTTCACGGCATCCAAGGCGTCATCAAAATTTGAAAAGCGGCTTAGGATCGCGACCGGACCAAAAGCTTCTTCGGTGCAAACATTCGTTGCCGGTGGCACATTCTCAAGAAGCGTAGCATCAAGCATCGCACCATCACGCTTGCCGCCGCAGAGAAGTTTGCCGCCAGCGTCGACGGCTTCGTTGATCCAATTGTGCAGGCGGGTGGCTTCTCCTTCCGAGATCATCGGACCGATGAAGGTTTTCTCTTCTTTGGGATTGCCTGCAATAAGTGACTTCGTTGCTGTAACAAGCTTCTCTTTGAGTGAGTCATAAATATTCTCATGGACAAGAATCCGTTGCACTCCGATGCAACTTTGGCCACTCTGATAGAATGCTCCAATGATGAGCCTAGCAACAGCATCTTCTAGATCAGCATCTTCATCAACAATGCATGCGGCGTTGCCGCCAAGCTCTAGAATAACTGGCTTTTTGCCGGCACGTGCTTTGAGATCCCAACCCACGCCTGGTGACCCAGTAAACGAAAGCAGCTTCAAGCGATCGTCGGTGGTAAACAGGTCGGCCCCATCACGATGACATGGCAGAATGCTAAAAGCCCCCTCGGGTAGGTTTGTCTCGGCAAGGACTTCGCCAATCATCAGTGCCCCGATCGGTGTGCGACTAGCCGGCTTCAGGACAAACGGGCATCCAACCGCCAACGCGGGCGCAACTTTATGAGCGGCCAGGTTTAGCGGGAAGTTGAATGGCGAAATGAAGGAGCATGGTCCAATCGGCACACGTTGCGTCATTCCACGATAGCCGTGGGCACGGGCCGTGATTTCAAGGTTGAGAACTTCGCCCTCGATCCTTACTGCTTCTTCCGCGGCGATTCGGAACGTATCGATTAGTCGTGAGACTTCACCACGGGCGTCCTTAATCGGCTTGCCCGCTTCAACACAAAGAGCGTCCGACAGTTCATCGAAGCGTTCTTGAAAACGATCAACACAGTGGTAAAGAATCGCTTGTCGTTCGTAGGGAGCCAAGTCACGCATTGGCTCGGTCGCTTTGACGGCGGCCTCGATGCCACGATCAATGTCCGCAGCTGACGCCATCGCAACGCGCGTTGCAACTTCCCCCGTGTATTTGTCCGTTACTTCGAGATCAGTATTGGGAGATTCAGGCTTGTTTGCCAGATAAAAAGGATAGCTTGGTTGCATGATGGGGCATCACGTTTGTTGCTTGAATGAATTTACGATTAGACCGAGGCAGCGAGGTCACGGATCTCTTCGTTAAGGATTTTATTATTCATCGAATAGTCGACCGGGCAATCAATCAAATCAATGCCTGGCGTATCGCGGCATTTTTCCAAAAGAGGCAGCAGTGAATCGGTTGATTCAACTCGATGACCCCGGATGCCAAAGGCATCAGCAAGCTTAACGAAATCAGGATTCTTAAAGTCGAGCCCAAAGTCTTCAAAGCCACTGTCTTTTTGTTTCCATTTGATCATGCCGTAGCCTGAATCATTGAGGATGAGGACAACAAGATTCAGTTTGAGACGAACGGCTGTTTCCAAGTCTTGTTCGTTCATCATGAAGCCACCATCCCCGCAGACGGCCATGACAAAACGGTCGGGATAGACCATTTGAGCTGCCATCGCTGCTGGAAGGCCAGCTCCCATCGAGGCAAGTGCGTTATCGAGAAGTACCGTATTTGGCATGTGAGCTTGGAAGTTGCGTGCAAACCAGATTTTGTACATACCGTTATCGAGTGACAGTATGCCGTCGTCAGGCATCATCGCTTGTACGTCAGACACCAGCCGTGGGGGTGCAATGGGGAAGCCATTGTCCGAGGCATGAACCATTTGGTGCTCTTGAAGTGCTTTTTGAACTTCGAAAAAGCGATCAAAGTCCCAATGGTCTTGAGGTCGAATGTGGTTTCCTAGTTGCCAAACGCTGTTGGCAATGTCACCGACTACTTCTACCTGTGGGAAATAAACGGGGTCGACTTCAGCGCTTGTGAAGTTGACGTGGATAACCTGAACTCCGCCAGGTTTCATGAAGAATGGCGGCTTCTCAATAACATCGTGTCCAACATTGATAATCAGATCAGCCTTCTCGACGGCTCGGTGCAAGAAATCACCGGCAGACAAGGCTGCGTTTCCTAAGCATAAGTCATCCGTTTCATCGATCACTCCTTTACCCATCTGAGTAGCAAAGAAGGGAATCCCGGTCTCTTTGACGAAGCGACGCAGCATTCGGCTTGAAAGGCGACGATTGGCAGCAGCACCGATTAGTAGTAATGGATGCTGAGCCTTCTGAATCATTTCAACCGCATGGCGAATTGATTTTTCTTCAGCCACGGGGCGGCGAACTTTACTGCGTGGCATCACCGGTACTTCGGTTTCATCGGCAGCAATATCTTCGGGAAGTTCTAGGTGGACTGCCCCTGGGCGTTCTTCTTCAGCAATGCGGAATGCCTCACGGATTCTCGAAGGGATATTATCTCCGGCAACGATCTGCTTGGTGTATTTCGTTATTGGCCGCATCATGTCGACCGTATCGATGATTTGAAAATGACCCTGCTTGCTTGATTTGATAGGTTTTTGGCCCGTAATCATCAGCATTGGCATGCCACCAAGCTGAGCGTAAGCGGCTGCGGTAACAAAGTTGGTCGCACCCGGACCAAGCGTTGATAAGCAGACCCCAGCCTTGCCCGTAAGACGCCCATAAGTAGCAGCCATAAAGCCCGCCGCCTGCTCATGGCGAGTAACGACTAGCTTTATGCTGGATCGAGAAAGAGAATCAAGCAGATCGAGATTCTCTTCACCAGGGATACCGAAGATGTATTCAACACCTTCTGCTTCAAGTGCACGGACGAATAAGTCAGAAGCCTTCATGATGTTTCCCAAGGCAAGTAAGGTGGGAGGTGGGTTTGTCGGTCGAAATTCAGCTAAATAAGGATAAAGCCTTATGAGTGCTCAGCTTGTCCAAGCAAACCATTTGTGGAAAATCCCCTTTGCCAGGGGAGTTAGCTTGGTCCGGTTGTACTGATCGCCCAGCTTACGCAGCGACTCGCCTAGGGTTGGATAGGGATGAATCGCTGATGCGAGCTTTCCTAAACCAATGCCATGAGTCATTGCGACACTGATCTCGCCAATCATATCACCTGCGCCGGGGGAGACAATCGCAGCTCCCACGATTTGGTCGGATCCTTTAGCGGTTAATATTTTGGCATAGCCTTCCGTGACTCCTTCCAGGATGGCTCGGTCAAGATCAGCGAAGTCTTGCTCATAAACATCGACTTGAATCCCCTGCTCCGCTGCCTTAGCTTCCGTTAATCCAACTCCTGCTACTTCAGGGTCAGTATAAGTCGCCCAAGGGATGACAAGCTTGCTAGCATCGCCACGATTCAAAGGCCAAGGCATTAAGGCATTGCGTATTACCGTCCGCGCCTGAAAGTCGGCAGCATGGGTAAATTTGGCGGAAGAACAGATGTCTCCTGCGGCAAAGATTTTTGGATTGGTTGTTTGAAGTTGACCATTTACTTTCACCCCGTTTCGATGGTCGTATTCAACGCCAACTTTTTCGAGGCCTAAGCCATCGACGTTGGGTGCTCGTCCGACAGCTATTAACAGCTTGTGTGCATTTAGATCACCTTCGGGTCCTTTGACTTTGATCATTCCATTTTCACCCGGTGCAAAGCTGATTTCCTTTCCATCGGTTCGAACTGTGATCCCTTCGGCTTCCAAGGCAGCTCGGACGATTGGCCCCGCTGTTGAATCATCATTTGGCAGAAGGCCTTTGTTGTCGGAAATAAGCGTCACTTTGCTTCCAAGTCTTGCGAAAGCTTGTGCCATTTCGCATCCAATTGGTCCGCCACCTACGATTGCAAATGACTCGGGAAGGTCATTGAGAGAGAACAGTGATTCGTTTGTCAGGTAGTCGACAGAATCTAGGCCAGGAATAGGAGGAGCCGATGCCCTTGCTCCCGTAGCGATTGCGGCGCGACGAAAAGTCAAGGTTCTATCCCCTGACTCGCCCGTAATCTGAACTTTATCTCCGCCGAGGAACTCAGCATCGCCTTGGTAAACATCAACCCCGAGTGAAGTAAAACGTTCATAGGAGTCGTTTGGGCTGATGTCGGCCCGCAAACGTCTCATGCGGTTTATTGCTGTAGGGAAATCAAGCGTCGGATCGGAGGCTGTGTGGACGCCCATCTCTTTGTTTCCTCGGACTGATTGAGCTGCCCTACCAGCGGCGATCAGACCTTTTGATGGAACACAGCCAACATTCAAGCAATCGCCACCCATCAAATTGCGTTCAATGAGGGCAACTTTAGCCCCCAATCCTGCTGCGCCGGCAGCTGCAACCAAACCAGCAGTACCAGCACCTATTACAACGAGGTGGTAGCGCCCGTTTGGATCAGGGTTTTTCCAATCGGTCGGAGCAACATTCTGCTGAAGGCGTTGATTTTCTTCATCTAAAGGTAGTAATTCAATTTGCGTCATGATTTTTATCGCTTTGATGCTCAGTCGCGTTTTTAACTCGTAGCCAGTTAACGAAGAATTTAGCAGCTAAGGGAAGCGTGCCCAGCAGAATAAAGGCAATCGTGAGTTGTGCCAATTGCGAGGAATCGAAGACGGATAAGATTCCTTCGTTGGTGAGTGTCTGAAGGTCGGGGATACGTGAGCCGGCGTAACAGTAAACGACTGTTCCAGCAAACATTCCTAATTGACTAACCCACCAGAAAGTCCAGGTGCCAATCTTCGTAAGACCCATCACAAGATTAACGACAAAGAACGGCATCTGAGGAATTAATCTCAACGTAAAGAGATAGAAGGCTCCTTCTTTTTCAAAGTGAGAATTAAAACTCTTAAGCTGTGCGTCAAATTTATTTTGGACAGACTCTCTCAATAGGTGACGGCTAATCAAGAATGAGACGGTTGCCCCCGTTGTCGAGGCAAAACTGACGAGGATAACCGATCTCCACCATCCAAAGTACCAGCCGAACATCAAGGTCATAATTGCCGCCCCTGGCAGCGAAAGGCCGGTTATTAAGACATAACAACAAAATGCAATTGCGTAGATTAGTACTGGATAGCGAGTTTGGAATTCACGGAGCGAATTCTCTTGGGAAGCAAGCCAAGCAAGTGTTTCAGCGTTGCCGAATTGATACCACGCACCCGCTACGACAACCAGCAGGACGAATATAAGAAGCCTCTTGAGATAAGGCTTCTTCGCTGGTTTATTGCTGTTCTCTAGGGTAGACATAGAAAGATTCTATCATAGGAATGACTACAACGGCCTTGGCTTAATCGGACTGTGATCCAATTCGTATCTGATGAATACGATTTGAGACAAATATCGTTCTTGAGCGATTTCATTATTCGTATGCCATTTCACATTGGCGTGGCATTGAATGGCTGTTTGACTAAAATATAACTTATCACTAGGAACTTCAGTTTAAGCGGCAAGGGCAAAGCAAGAGTATGGATCGCGTTATAGCCATCGGCGATATTCATGGCTGTGCTGATGCTTTGCATGGTCTTGTTGAGGTTATCAAGCCGACGAGTAGTGACACTTTAGTTATATTGGGTGACTACATCGACCGAGGATCGAATACTAAGGGTGTAATCGATCAGCTCCTCGATCTAGACAAACGCTGTGATTTGATCCCAATTCTTGGGAATCATGAAGAGATGTTACTTTCAGTGCTTGATGGGCGCGCTCCTAAAGAATGGTGGCTTCAGCACGGGGGACGAGAGACTCTCGAGTCCTACGATTATCAAGACGATCTAAGTTGTTTGCCAGAAAGCCATCTGTTGTTCTGTCGAGATTCACTCCAGTTTTATGAAACCGATAGCCATCTTTTTTTGCATGCCAATTATGTTGCCGACGAGCCAATGAGTCGTCAGCCTGTCGAAGCGTTACGGTGGCAGTCCTTGGATGAGTACTTTCCCAAATGTCATAGTAGTGGGAAGACAGCAATTGTTGGACATACTTGCCAACGTAGTGGCGAAATCTTAGATGTTGGTTATCTGAAATGCCTTGATACGGGCTGCTTTAAAGGTGGATGGTTAACTGCTATGGATGTTACCACGGGCACTACCTGGCAGGTTGATGCCAAAGGTGAGGTCAGAGGCTGAGTTACTTTGTTCAATAGGTTTGAGAATCAAAAAGTAAAAGCATGACTTCCCCCTTGGTCCAACTACGAAATGTGACAAAGGTCTTTTACGACCGTAAGGATAAAATTGAAAGGCCAGCGATAGAGTCGGTTAGCCTTGATATTCGGGCGGAAGAATTTTTATCGCTGGTTGGGCCTTCTGGCTGTGGAAAAAGCACTTTGTTGCGATTGATTGCCGGGTTGAGTCAGCCATCAAGCGGTGAGATCACTAGTTCTCTGAATCAAGACAGCAAGTCGAATGACTTGGCTTGTGTGTTTCAAGAGCCAACGCTACTCCCTTGGAAACAAGTTTGGGAGAACGTCTATTTGCCACTTCGGTTGCAGGGGGTTAGTCGCAGTGACGCGCGTCCGCGAATTGATGAAGCTATTAAATTGGTAGGACTTGAAGCAGCAACGAACAAATATCCCCGAGAGCTTTCTGGCGGTATGAAAATGCGCGTCTCGATTGCCAGATCATTAGTCACAAGGCCAAAGCTGCTGCTGATGGACGAACCCTTCGCAGCACTGGACGAATTGTCACGACAGAGATTGAACGACGAACTGTTGTCTTTGCAACAGAAGTTTGGGTTTAGCATTCTGTTTATTACTCACAGTGTCTTTGAGTCGGTATATCTTTCCGATCGAGTGCTTGTCATGTCTTCCGGCCCGGGCACTATCTGTGCAGAAATACCGGTTAATCTCTCTAAGCCAAGAAATGAGTCACTACGATATGGTGAAACGTATGGGGCAATTTGCTCGACGGTTTCACAGGAACTTTCCCAATCGTCACGTGAGATTTCCAAAAGCACTGAGGATCATGTTTAGATGGTGCTTAAGAATGAGACTGATCGCAGAAGAAGCGGACTTCGATTACCTTGGTTGCGATGGGTGGCGCCTATTGCCCTTGCAGTCTGCTTACTAGTCATTTGGCAAATCGTTGTTCATGTCTATGAAGTACCACGGTACAAGCTGCCCAGCCCGTGGCAGGTTGGGGCGTCAATGGTTGAAAACCGAACGGTTCTATTGTCAGCGTGGCTAGTAACGCTGCGGACAATGGGATTGGCACTTTTGGCTGCGGTTATCGGAGGTACGCTTCTTGCTGTTGTCTTTGTGAGTTCCAAGATCTTAGAACTGAGCCTCTTTCCGTATGCAATTATTTTGCAAGTCACCCCATTAGTCGCCATTGCTCCCCTGCTGCTAATATGGATCGATTCAACTTGGTTAGTATTATTGCTATGTGCTTGGATCGTCGCTTTCTTTCCAATCCTGTCAAATACAACGATCGGTCTTCGCAGCATCGATCCAGGTTTGCGAGATTTGTTTGATCTGTACGGAGCTAGCCCTTGGCAACGTTTAAAGTATCTTTTGATTCCCAGCGCCCTGCCCTTCTTTATTGCTGGTCTTCGAATCGCCGTTAATCTAAGCCTCGTTGGTGCAGTCGTTGCTGAGTTTGTTACCGGAGCTTCAGGAGTACAGTCCGGATTGGCGTCGGTGCTCTACGATGGCCAGTATCGCCTTGACACACCGCTAATGTTTGCTTCGCTATTTCTTATCTCATTGACGGGCGTCGTCTGTTTCTTTATGACCTTTCTTCTGAGCTATCTTTGCCTTTCAGGATGGCATGAAACGGAAAGCTAGTTTAGGTTGTACTTTTAATTATTTAAGAAACACGCAGTTTTATCTGACTAAAAATGTCACGCCTCAAAACTACTTTCACGATATGCTTGATTTGCCTTATTGCTTGTGCAGCCAGTGGTAAAGAACCGATTGTTCTGGCCCTCAATTGGAAAGCGCAGCCAGAATTAGGCGGATTCTATCAAGCTCTGGCTGAAGGGTTTTATGGAGAGCGTGGGCTTGAGGTAACCATCCTTCAGGGTGGACCAATGATTAACAATCGACCGCTTCTTCCTTATGGTAAGGCCGACTTTTTGGTTGGCACGAATCTTCTTCAAGGTTTTGAAGTGGTTCGCCAAGAGATACCAACGCGCATCATTGCCGCGATGCTGCAAAAGGACCCTCAGTGTTTGATTGCTCATCCGGGACAAGGCTACGAGGATTGGCAAGATTTAAAACAAGCACCTTTGTTGATGGCAAATACAGGTCGGCAGAGTTTCTTCCTATGGATGGAGTCTGCCCACGGTTTTAAGCGTGCTTTGCTTAGGCCGTACAATCACAGTCTTGCCCCATTTCTTGCCCATAAGGATTGGATCCAGCAGGGCTATGCCACGGCAGAACCTAAAAGAGTTGAAGAGGAAATCAAGAAAAAGCCCGAGGTGTTTCTTCTTGCGGAACATGGATGGAACAGTTATTCAACGGTCATCGAAACTCGTCAAGAATTGATCAACACTCGACCGAAGCTTGTCCAAGATTTTGTCGATGCTTCTATTCTTGGTTGGTATGGATATCTTTATGGTAACCATTCAAAAGCTGATGCCTTGATTAAGCAAGATAATCCTTCCATTACCGATTCACAAATTACTTATTCAATAGAGCAAATGCGTGCCTGGGGGCTTGTTGATTCTGGCGACGCATTAGACAAAGGGGTTGGAACAATGGATGCTGCTAGAGTAGAAGATTTCTATTCAAAAATGGTTCAGGCAGGACTATTCAACGAGGACGAAATTGATCCTAGAGATGCATTCACGACTGACTTTGTGAATAACGAAATTGGCTTAGAGCTAAAGAAAGAACTTCTTCAGTAGGAATTGATTTAAGTGTCATCTATGAAATCAAAATCATTGATCCCTATCCTACTTTTAGGTTTCGCCATTATCGTAGCGAGCGCAGGTTGTGGGGGAGCAAAAATTGATCCTGGTCCAGAGATTGCCATGCTAAAGCAAAGCATGGAAACTATCATCTTGGCATTTAAGTCGGGCAATCCTGAAGTGGCACATGGCAGCTTACATGATGTAGGGTTTTTACTGAATCAGATTGATCAGAAGGTAAAACAACTTGCTTTGCCCCAAGAAAAACGGGACAAGATTAGTGGGCATACAGAAACCTTGCGCAAAGAATTCCAGGTACTGGATGGATACCTCCATGGAGAAGAACTACCAGAGGATTATGATGTCACACCAGTTGCTGAGATACTACGTGAGGCTCATAGTAAGCTTAAAGAATCACTAGCTGCTGAAGTTAAGTCTTAACTCAGCAGGCGATCAGATTAGCTTATCATCACCATTCCAGCGTACAAAGCCTTCAATGCCTTCGTACTCGGCCAGCCCAAGCTGGTCATAAATTTCTGCCGTACCTTGGTTCCGATCTTCAGCTCGTTGCCAGAATTCACGGGGGTCTGATCCTGGGAACAGGGCACGGTCTTTTTGTGATTCGTGCTTGAAGATAGCCGTCTTCTTGCGAAGTAGTTCCTGTGGGCTAAGCGGTACCGCCATTTCTATCTGGTGAGGTTCCCATTCTTGCCAGGCGCCTCGGTACAACCAGACAACGCATTGTTTAAACCAAGGTTCATCCTTGACGCGTTGGCATGCGGTAAGGATTGCTCTTAAGCAAGTGCGGTGCGTTCCATGGGGGTCCGATAAATCGCCAGCCGCATAAATTTGATGAGGCTTAAGCTCCTGTAGCAGATCAACCGTGATTTGGATATCCTCTTCGCTAAGCGGTTTTTTTCTTACCCGGCCAGTTTGGTAAAAAGGCATGTCCATGAAAATGCAGTTTTCATTTGGCACACCTGCGATTCTGGCACCAGCTCGAGCTTCACCGCGACGGATCAAACCTTTAATCGCTTGAACTTGTTCGCTGTCGACTTGGCCAGGAAGTTTGTTTTTTACAAACTGATCAACGTGCGATTCAAGTTCATCTGTCTTTTGGGGATCAATTCCAAATTCGCGATTGAAATCGGAGACGAATTCACAGAATCGCACCGCATCGTCGTCGAAGACCGCAATGTTACCTGAAGTCTGGTAGGCGATATGAACATCATGATCCTGATCACACAGTCGGATTAAGGTTCCACCCATCGATATCACATCATCATCCGGATGCGGAGAGAAACAGAGAACCTTTTTGGGGAAAATTTCTTCATGACGCTGTGGGCGATCGCCTGGCTGGCGGGCATGTTTTGGTTTACCGCCGGGCCAACCGGTGATTGTGGACTGCAATCCACGGAACACTTGGAGATTTAAGTCGTAGGCAGTTCCACGACTAGCGAGAAGCTCTTGTAGTCCTTCTTCGTTGTAGTCTTCTTCCGTTAGCTTCAGAATCGGCTTCTTAAGCCGCATTGCTAGCCAAATAACCGCCTTTCGGACCCATTCGGGAGTCCATTCGAAACTTCCTTCGCTAGACAGATGAGTCAAGGAAGCCATCGGACCAAGCAGCCAGGGTGCTTGGTAGCGGGTCAGACGATCGGCAGCAGCTTCGTCTAAAATTATCTTTGAGTTTTGATGCTCTTGCAAGAAACTTGCCGAGACGCTGCTCGTCATTTCCCCTTCGACCGTTTCGGCAACAATCGGCGCTTTGCCCTCTCCGAAAGCAAGCAGATAGATTTGACTAGCTTCGAGAATTGTTCCCACACCCATCGTAATAGCTCGACGGGGAACGTACTCTTCACCAAAGAAGTCACTCGCAGCGTCTCTCCGAGTAATTTTATCAAGCGTGATCATGCGTGTTCGGCAGTCACGATTTGAACCAGGTTCATTGAAGCCAATGTGACCTGTACGCCCAATGCCGAGAATTTGAATATCGATCCCGCCTAGGTCGCGGATCTTTTGTTCGTACTCAGCACAATGGTTCATTACCTCAGATTCATCAACCGTTCCGTCTGGGATATTGATATTCTCGCGAGGGATATCGATGTGATCGAAGAGGTGTTCGTTCATGAATCGAACGTAGCTTTGCAACTCATTTGGTTGCATGGGGTAATATTCATCCAAATTGAATGTGATTACTCCAGCAAAGCTGAGCCCTTCCTCTTTGTGAAGTCGAATTAATTCATCGTAAACAGTTGTTGGCGTACTGCCCGTGGCAAGTCCAAGGACACAAGGTTTGCCTTCGGAAGCTTTTTGACGAATCGTTTCAGCGATTTGGTTGGCAACGTAGGTGCTTGCTTCACGCGCATTAAGAAAGGCGTGACAGGGGATCTTTTCCACCTGACCGAAAGTATTTGGCTGAAAGGAGATATCTTTCTTGATTTCCGTTGCCATCGATGAGCCGCCAATATTTTAAGATGTTAGTAAAGAGTTTCACGCGAATTACGCAAATCAGCGTGTCATCTCTCTCCTTTTTACCAGCTTTGGTTAGGTTGTCACCCGTGACGCACGACAGATTGCGAGAAAAATATATCGCCAAAGCGCAGCAAGATTAAACTTTCACGGCTTTGCCACGATTTAGGCTTTGCTTCTGCTTCTCGCACAAGTAGATGGCATCGCGTGCGATCGCCGCCTCCAAGATTCCTGTCGGTTTACCAGTGCGGATTGCCTTCGTAACCGCTTTGAGTTCTTGATGGAACGCCTCCATTGGATCTCCATCACCCAGGCTAGGCTGACGAACCTTGCCACGATTGGGAAGGATCGTTGGAGGTGTGAGGTAAGAGGCCTTGTCACCAATCACAGCAAAGTCAAACATCAGCGTGCTTTTTTCACAGTGAATTTCAAAAGCATGCTGGAAAGGCCGTGAGGGCTGATTCGTGATGCCACATGTAACTTCGACCGTATAGTTTGGTTGCTTCTTTTCTTTATCGTATTCGAAAAAGGAATGCCAATACTCAGGAAGATCGTTTCGCATGCGGCCTGTGCTTTTTACCTGGTTAGGCATGCCGAATAACGTTCGGACAAAATGTGCATCATGGACATGCAGGTCGAAGAGTGGTCCCCCTACCTCCGTGGCTGACCAATAATTAGAAAGCCATGCTGGGTCCGAGATAACACGCTTGAAAGAGCCTCCAAGTAACTTGCCATGTTTACCTGAATGAATCTCTTTTAGTGCCCAGGCATATTCAGGAAAGTAAGGCAAAACGTGTCCGATCAGCAAGGGAAGCTTCTTGGCTTCGGCTACCTTGATCATTCGGTCAGCCTCTTTGCAAGTAAGAGCAATTGGTTTCTCACAGAAAACCGCCTTGCCAGCTTTTAGGGCTTTGATGGCAATTGGGGCATGAAGCTTTGGGGGTAAGCAAATGTCGATGAGATCAATGTTTTCATCCTGAAGGAGCTCACCAATCGAGTCGTAAGTGTTGATACCATCAAGATCCACATGCGAACCCGGTGGACCAAAATTTCCTTGAATGCCAGTCCAGTCACCGTTGAGCTTTTTATCGCTACGATCAGAAATGGCTGTTACCTTTGTTCCGCGCACGCGCTGATAGGTCAGGTAATGCACCATTCCCATGAAGCCAATGCCGATAATGCCTACTCGAAGCATAGCTGGTTACCGAAAGGATTATCGTGTGACAGATTTCAACAGATTCATTGCTTGTTGAATCTCGCTCTTCTGTCTTTCGGGATCTTCAGGGATTTCCCGTTCGATGGTCAATGGGCCGTGGTACAGCAACTCATCAAGAATAAGAAGCATCTCATTGAAATCGACTTCCCCTTCGCCAAGAGGAGTCTCTTTTCCCCAAGTGATGCCAGGCTGATCACTTCCGATGGCATCTTTGCAATGGACGCTTTGTAAGTACGGGCCCAACTTACGGAGAGCGAGCATCGGATCACCACTGCCATAAAGAATCATATTTGCAGGATCAAAATTTACAAAGAGATTAGGACGATTCACCGCTTCAAGGAAGGTGACAAGTCCGTCGGCGGATTCCTGTCCGGTCTCAAGATGGATAGCCTGATTGTTTTGAGCACAGTAATCACACAGTTCTTGGGTAACCTCAACAAGGGCTGAGAATTCAGGATGGTTGGGATCTTCTTCAATGAAACCAAGATGCATTCCAACAGGAATTATTTTTCCTGTGTAACTGATGTCAGGCGCAGAAAGTTTGTGTGCAAAATCAGCAATCTCTTTAAATTCAACTACTCGCTCATCACGTGTTTCCTTTGGTGCCAATCCTACTGACTGCTTTACAATTGGAATCGATTCGTAGCTTTCACCATCGAATCCGGCAAACAGTACCGAGACTTTTAAGTTGTGATCACGAAGCTTCGCTTGATAACCGGCGATTGATTCGTCCGAACGTCCTCCTTGATGAGGAGCGTGAAGGTGAATCGTAGGGACACCGAGTTCCCCAACCAGGTCAAGCTGAAGACCCAAGCCTGCATCAAGGCTAGCAAAGGCACCTAAAGGACGCGTCACGCTAGTAATCTCCGAATCAAAGGGTAGTTGAATAATTGATAGACGATAATTTGACTCTTATAGCAAAGAGGTGTCTATCGATTTTGAGCAATTTGTTCTCGTTTAATCGTGTCTTAAAGCTTCTATAGGATCAAGCTTGGCTGCACGCATGGCAGGATAAACTCCAAACATGACGCCTACGAAGATGGAGATGCCAATTGCCAAGGGTATCGACCAAGGAACCAACTCGGGTTGAAAATTGCGAACCACTTCAGGCAGCATTTCCATCTGTTCAGGAATAGAGCTTTCAAGCCAGGCTCGTATACCAACGGCAGCAGGCCGACACAAAAGCCCACAACTGACGCCTATCGCACCTCCGACAATCGAGAGCACAATGCTTTCGGTCAAAAATTGGGCAACGATATCACGTCGCTTGGCACCAAGAGCCCTACGGATGCCTATTTCACGTGTTCTTTCTGTTACGGTCGCGAGCATGATATTCATAATGCCAATCCCGCCCACAATCAGCGAAATAGCGGCAATTAATCCAAGCATGACCATGAACATCATGCGCGTTGTCTCAGCTTGTTCTAGTAGCTCATACGGGACAGTAATGGTGTAGTCATCCAATTGATGTGTTCGAGTAAAAGCATTTCGTACTAAGTCAGCGGTGCGTACGACTTGCTCTTGCTCTTGAACCCGAAGGGTTACTTGAGAGACTTCGATTAGGTCTCTGGTAAAACTACCGATACCGGTTTGGACAATTTGATCCCCTAAGCGTCGCCACATGGTTCGAATGGGAAGATAGATGTCTCGCGAATAATCTTCCGCTGCGAGGGATCCTCCGATACCAGCCGAGGCGGCTCTTGGATTCGTGACGCCAACGACCGAGTAGAATTCGTTATCAATTTGTACTAATTGACCGAGAGGCGACTCGATAGGAAAAAGCTTTTTTGCGACTTCGGCGGAAAGTACACAATGGTTCAATCCTTGCTCGCCATCAATGTCGGTAAGAAAACGGCCTTGATCAATCGAGAGACGAGCAATCGTCAAATACTCGGGGGTGCAACCAACCAGCCTTCCTTCAATAGTACGAATCCCTTTTCGGAATTCAGAGGTAAGCTCTCGAATAGGTACGGCGAGTTCAAGGGTCGGCAATGTCGAACTTAGCAATAAGTAATCATCACGTCGAATGCCATAGGTCCCGCCGCCAAATTGATCGCTAGCGGGCTTAATGGTGCGGACGATGATATTTTCCGCCCCCAGTGCAGCAATCTGCTCCTGAGAAGCAATGCTGATTCCTTCGCCAATGGCTAACAGCCATACAACGCTAGTGATGCCGATCATTATGCCCAAGACAGTAAGTCCCGAACGCATTGGGTGAAGGAGCAGACTTTTTATGCTTAAAGAGATGGTGCGAATCCATCTTTTATAGCGCATCAGTATCCGATCATTCATCCGTAGTGTCTCCCTCGTTGATGGGAGCGTTTGTGATTGAGGTACTGAATTTATTTGGATCAGGTTTGCCATCGTATACGATTAGGCCGTCGCGCAAGACAATTGTGCGCTGGGTGCGAACCGCCACTTCAGGCTCGTGGGTTACGATGACAATCGTCCGGCCTTCCTGGTTTAGCTCCTTAAGTAGATCAAGGATTTCGGATGTGGTGGTTGAATCCAGATTACCAGTAGGTTCGTCGGCAAGCAGAAACCATGGGTTGTTTACAAGACTGCGAGCAATTGCTACGCGTTGTTGTTGACCACCGGAGAGTTGAGTTGGACGATGTTCAAGACGATCGCCAAGCCCGACTCGCTTTGCAAGTGCCGTGCAGACGGACCGTGACTCACGATTAAGCAATCCACTGTAATGCAAGGGAAGTTCAATGTTCTCAATGACAGTAAGGGCTGGCAGGAGATTGAAAGATTGAAACACAAACCCGAGACGAGTTGAGCGAACTTCTGAGAGCTCGTCATCATTCATCTTTGAGACATCATCAGGGCCTAAGTAATACTGGCCAAAGGTTGGACGATCGAGGCAGCCCAGGAGATTAAGCAGCGTACTTTTTCCGGAGCCGGAAGGTCCCATGATGGAAACAAAATCACCATGAGGGAGATTGAATGAGACGCCGCGCAGGGCTGAGACGGTCTCTCCAGCCAAGGGGTAATCTTTTCCAAGATCGAGAATTTGGGCTGCTAATTGATCCGTCCTCGGATCATTCTTTTCCAGCTCAGCAAAAGACTCGGTCATTGGAACGACTAGGCTCCTTGCTCACTATTTGCCGTTGTTGGAGCTTGAGCCGAAGTGTTGGCCGTTGGCTTGCCTGCTTGATTTTGCTTACGCAAAGTTCTTGAAGCTTTCCCTGAATCGACTTGTTGTTGCAGTTGATTGGTAGGTAGTTCAGGAAGATTGACTTGATCAAGGAAACGACGTGGATTCAAAGCAACTAAATCATCCACTTCTAAGCCTTTATTGATAACGATATAGCGATCGTTCGTTTGCCCGCAGCTAACTTTCTTTGGTTCTAGCTGGCCATCAATTTCAAGAAAACAGTAACGATCATCACCATGGGCGTAGACGGCTTCTACAGGCGCCTGGAGTGCATCGGGAACGTACATGGCGTCAATGGTGACAGCCACGGTCATGCCGGTCTTGATTTTTGGCGAAATGTCTAGAATACGAATCGCGACTTTGTATTCCTTCACGTTCATTCGCCGCCAGTTCTCAGGTTGAGCATATTCATTAACCCGTTCGACCACACCATTTAGAACGGTATCACCACTGCCAACGGGAGTAATCGTGGCGGACATTCCTTCTCGGACATTTTCGATCAAGGCTTCGTTGATGCTAACCTGTACTTCCATCTTAGAAGGGTCGGGCAAGCGAATAATTACTTGACGTTCTCGAACAAGAGCTCCTTCTTCAATAATGAAGCCATCGTTGCCTCGTCGGCTATCCATGTGAGCGTATTTAACGACGCCTTCACCGGGAGAGAAGATTTCACACTTCTTAATCTGGTCTTCAATGGTCGCTAGGCGGTCGAGTTCAACACGATAGTTCTCCTTCATCGACTCCCATTTCGCCTTGCTTGTGGCAATCGTTGAGTCACGCGTCTTCAGCTCTTTTTGTCTTGTGTAATCTTCCAGGACCCGAAGTTTCGTGTTAGCCGCTTCAAGCTCTTTCTTTGATTTCTCTACGGCAAACGTATCGGCCTGTAGTTGCAGTTCGTTCACATAACCGCGTTCAGCAAGTTTCTTGCTATAGGCAAGATACTCTTCCGCGCGGCTAAGGTCCTCTTCCTTAACAAAGATTTCGCTTTGAATCGTTTGCTTTTCTTGAACGAACTGTCCTTCTTTATATTGTTCGTAATCGATCAAAGCTGTTTCGTAAGAGTTCTTGGCTTCAATGGCTGCGGCTTCTGCCGTATTTACTTTGACCATTTGCAAAGTCCGTTCGCTCTCAAGCAAAGAGGCGTCGAGCTGAGCAAGGAAGTCACCCTCTTTAACGGGCGTGCCCTCGGGAATGATCTTTAAGATCGAGATTCCCGAAGCGTTGGATTGCACTTCGGATCGGATTTCTACACTTCCAGAAGATTCAACCGTCCCGCGCTCATTGATAACAAGTTGAAAATCTTCCCGGGCAACCTTGTGCAAGATTGCATCATGGTTAGCTACTTCGTCAGTCGAATTCCCGGAGTCATACCAATACCAGGCAGCAAAGCAACCTAAAGCAATCACAAGGAGTGGCCAAAAACCGGTCGCTCCTCGACGCGGGTAATTCGAAGATGAGATCGAAGAAAGCATTTGATAAAGGCCAGTAAAAGAGGGTCCCTACAGAATATCGACATATGTTACCTGATATTCTAGGCAAACACTTCTGAAGAGGTTTTGTTCCGCTCATTCCATTATGAACGGCTAAATTCGGTTAGCTACCCTTCTGGGCTTGGTTCCCTGATGCTTTCGCAGGGGTCGGAAGCAAGGATTCATTAGCAAATCGAAGTTTGCCCATTTGCCGTCTAGAATCTTTGCAAACGGGTGGCAGAAGCCGAACTGCCCCACTCATGGGGGGTGATATTTCGGCAAGGTACTCTTCAAACGGTTGATCGGTTTCAACCCTTAGCCCCTCAGAGTCAATTAACATGACTCCCAAATCGAGTTCTAGTGAGTATCGCTGCACCCGGTTATTTACCCAGACGCTTAGCAAATCATTTTGGGCAGAGAGCAAGTCACCAAGAGCTTGGACAAGGTCTCGCGCTGTTGTGTTGTTGAACGTGGCGTTCTCACCCGGCTTGGGTGGCTCGGCGAGTCGAAGCCTTACCAAATCGACCTGGGCAATAGCCACAAAGACCGCTTCTCGGCGTAGTTCGAGGTTAATCTCATTTAACTTCGTCTGACGTAGAATAGAGCGCAAGCCTTGGTTAATTTGGTCGACAAATTGATAGTAAGCTCGGCGATCTTGTTGATAACGAATTATTGTCTCACGGTAGACATTCCGTTCGGCAAGACGCGATGTTGGAGAATCGAATTCAATCCCAACTTGCAAGCGACCGTTCGTATCACGAAGTCGGAACGGATTGTCACCCACATTGCCAATGTCACCAGAGAAAACAACGTCTAAAGCAGACTCAAGATCATTTGCAGCAAATTGAATTTGTCTCCAAGAATCTACCAAAGCGGCACGCGCGTTCGCCCAATCACGTCGATGTAGGCTAGCAACTCGCAGAGCTTCTTGTGGTTGTAGTTGGACAGTATTGATATCGATTGTATCGAGTCTAATCCGAGCTTGCAGGATGGAGAGATCAAGTAGCCGTCCGGAGAGCTCCGTCAGAATGGCTTTCTTGTTTTTCGAGGTGGAATCGAAATTAACAAGCAAGCGTTCAAAGCCTTGTTTGATACGAGAGTAATCTTGATGAACGGCTAGTCGGCGTTGTTCAAATTGTTCAGGATCGAAAAGTGATCGATCGATCTTCGCACCATTTACTTCTGGACGCTCGGAGAGTGCAACAAGGTGTTCTTTGCGAATCTCGGCAACCGCATCAAGCTTTGCGAGGTCTTGCTCAACGACCATTAATTGATCAAGAGAGTTAAAGATCAAAAAGCGGATTTGTTCACTTGCTTCTGCTGGCAAGACGAGTTCGGCTTGGAGCGGTAGTTCATCAAGGTCATCAGGTCGTCCCGCTGCGAGCTGGGGGGCACCTTCCATTTCGCGAATTTCATCAAGGACCAGGGTGGTTTCGTTCTGCAAGTCTGTCATGGACGGCGAGATGAGATTGAATTGATCGAGAACAGGATCTTCGACAATAAGATCAATCTCTGCTGGAAGTCCTAGATTGATTTTGAATTGATCGATGCGCGTTTCATAATTCGCTTGAGCATTTAGCAAACTACTTTGTGCATTGAACAGCGCTTGTCTTGCCAATTCGACCTGGAATCGATCAATACGTCCCGCTTCGTAAGAGGCCACGAGCTGCTCGGAACTGTCAAGCAAAGCGAAGACATTCTGCCGTTGGTTGCGAAGTACTTGTTGCTCTTGTAGCAAACCAAGGTAGGCTCCTGTGCCAACAGCACCTGCTCCATTATTGAAGAGGTTGAAAAAGAGACCATTACGTTCGGCACCGGCACCAAG
>SPJK01037079.1_pt1 | contig 27315 bp, 13 predicted proteins | sample 3741771 | NCBI WGS metagenome assembly SPJK01 (sample SAMN10925997, study PRJNA522277) | cold seep metagenome | isolation source: Elba SIP-enriched marine methane seep metagenome, extraction at timepoint T2 | place: Italy: coast of Elba, Mediterranean Sea
CGGTCGGTATTACTGCGGAAATAAGAAGAGTTCAATGCCACCTTGATCCGATCGCTGATGCGATGGTCAACATTGGCACGAAGGGTATACCGATCAAAGCCGGTATTCTTGATGATTCCATCTTCGGTGAGGATACCACCAGAAACATAGAATTGTGTCTTTGCAGTGCCACCACTCACACTCACCTGAGTGTTTGATAGAAGTGGCGTTTCACCATAGAAAAATTCTTCCCAGTCGGTGACGCGGCCTTCCGCCTGCGCAGCAGCAAGGGCATCCAACTCTGCCTGTGATCCGGAGTAGGCGTTTACTTTGGCCTCATCCCAATCGTCAAAACCGATGAAGTTTTGCCCTTGAGCAATGCCAATGTCTTGGCTCAGCTTCACACGAGTTTGTCCGGCCTGGCCTTTCTTCGTCGTGATGATGATTACACCTGCATTGGCACGGGTACCATAGATGGCGGCAGCTGAAGGTCCTTTCAGGATCTCGATACGCTCGATATCATCTGGATTGATATCCGCAATACGATTCGCAGCATCGTCCTGTGTAGCTGTACTCTGACCACCAGAAGCACCGCTGACCTGAGTACGACCAGTACGGATAGAAGAATTGTCTACATAAACACCATCAATGATGTACAAGGGCTGACTTGAACCAGCACCAAGAGTAGAAATACCACGCATCTGTACATTAACACCTCCTCCGGGTGAACCACCGTTAGCAGACATGTTTACACCTGGAATTTTACCAAACATGGCGTAATCCAACGTCTGTGGAGAGGTCTGTCCTGTGAGTTCATCTCCGGTGACGGTCGAAACCGCATTACCAGAATTTGAACGTTTTACACCAGAAGCCAAACCGGTTACGACGACCTCATCAAGGCGAGCAATGTCTTCCTCTAGGGTGAGATCCAATACACCAGAACTGGTGCTAACGGCTACTTCTGTGGTTTTGAAACCAGTGTAGGAAAAAATAAGCGTTCCTTCATCACTAGGCATGTTCACTTCAAAGTTGCCTTCGAAGTCGGAAACGGTACCGGAAGTCGTGCCATCCACTAGTATCGAAACACCAATGAGGGGCTCTCCCAGTTCGTCCTGAACGCTACCCTTTACCGTGAACTGAGCCATGGCGGTAGCCGAAAAAGCCAGTACAGCGGCCAGCAGCAAACTGACGCGGGTAAAGTACATCTTCATACAAGTCAAATTTTGGTTAGTAAATTGCTAAAAGCATACAACAACAACGCCAATTGGCTTGGCAATTGCAGTTATTTTTTGTCTATGGTGTAATTTGGGGTGGGATATGGACGGGGTAAATCTATAACGTTTCTTACAGTTCGGATGCGGCTTACTAGATAAAATTTTATTTTGACAAAACTATGACTAGCTTAACAAAAATTCGAGATCACCGCGATTCAGCCGAAACTTATCTGATTGACCTAGAATATCTTCTGCCAGTTGCTCCTTCTTTTCTTGCAGCTTCAGAATCTTCTCCTCAATACTGTCGTGTGTGATAAATTTCAAGGCAATCACATTGTTTTTCTGCCCGATTCGGTGCGCTCGAGCAATCGCCTGTCGTTCTACCGAAGGATTCCACCAGGGATCTAGAATGAAGACATAGTCCGCAGCGGTCAAGTTCAAGCCAGTACCCCCAGTTTTAATGGAGATCAAAAAGGACTGTACGTCAGGATCATCCTGAAAACGCTCGATGGTAGCTTTTCGCTGTTTACTGCTTAAATCACCTGTTAACCACGAGTATTGGACGTCGCGTTCTTCGAATTGGTTGCGAAATAGCTCCAGGTATTTCACAAACGAACTAAACAGCAGCACTTTATGCCCGGAGCGGCGAATGACTTCCCATTGTTCAAGAATGTCCAGAAACTTGCCACTATCCTTTTCATAGGCAGGGCGGGTAAGTATCGGGTGATTAACCATTTGGCGTAATTTGGTCAGTGTTTGAACGACCAAGATCCGATACTTTGAGTTGTTCGCTTCATAGTTTTCCAGCAGGTAGTTCCGTGCGGCCGATTTTTCGCGTTCGTACAATTTGCGTTGGGCGGGCGTCATTTCGGAGTAGAACACCTTTGTAGTTAGTGGTGGTAGGTCCTTGGCAACCTCCTCCTTGGTTCGGCGGAGTAAATAAGGACTCACCAACTCTCGCAGTTTTTGCTTCTTAACCTCATCTTTCTGTCGTTCAATGGGTACAATGAACTCCTTGCGAAAGAAGTTGAAGCTCCCCAGCAGGCCTTGGTTAATGAACTGCATTTGGGACCAAAGGTCTGATAGCGAATTCTCAATAGGGGTACCGCTTAGGGAAAGTTTGTTTTCAGCATCAAGACTATTGATGGCTTTAAACACTTTGCTTTGGCGATTCTTAATTTGTTGGCTTTCGTCAAGGACGATATATTCGAATGGCAGCTGCTCCAGCAACTCCACATCTCGTAGTGCGGTTTGATAGGTTGTTAAGATTACATCAAAACGGGCCAGTAAGCGTGGGTCGCGAAAACGCTTTGGACCAAAGTGCTGATAGATAGATAAAGACGGGGCAAATTGCTTTATTTCGCTTTCCCAATTAAACAGAAGAGATGCCGGAAGGACGATCAAGGCATTCAGTGGCTGTAGGAAGTCCTCATCTTCAGCGGGAGCAAACAGGCCAAGCTGGCCATTTGTTTCTGTAGTCGGTGCCTCCTCCTTTGCCTCGCTGCGCCGCTGGGCTCTTTGTTCTTTGGCGAACAGAAGCATGGCAATAGTTTGTAAGGTCTTACCAAGGCCCATATCATCGGCCAGGCAAGCACCTAATCCCTGTTGATATAGGTTAGCCAGCCATTGTACGCCGTCATGTTGATAGGGCCGTAATCGAGCCTTCAGCAAGGATGACGGCTGGTACTCAATGGCTTCCTCTTCGCTAAACTCTATGGGGACGGGGAGGTCGAGCGCATCGAGCAGGGTGTATTGGCTCTTCGTAATGCGCAATTGCCTTCCTTCTTGAATACCAAATTGGGCCAGGTGCCGATAGCGTGTCATCCATTCTTCGGGAATCAAAAACACGGTGCCGTCAGGCAAAATATAGAGGTGATTGTTTTCCCGGATATGCTTTACAAGATTCATAAAAGGAAAACGATGTTCCCCCACGGTAATCTCGCCCTGGAGGTCGAACCAATCGTTGGCTTTTGCTACTTCCAAATCGATTTGTGGTGCACTTAAGGTCAACGGTCCTTCATCCAGTACTGGTTCCACCAGGGTGAAGCCAGCCGCCTTAAGTGCTGTTTCCTGTCTTCCCAGCCACTCTAGCAAGGCAAAGGGGTTTTCGGAGAGTTCCTCCAATTCGAAGTGGCTGTTTTCTTCGGATGGTTGGAGGGCGAAGGCCGATAACTTGTCTAGAATGGCCTGTTCTGCCGAGCGGTCGCGTTTCACCTGAAGAATTCGCACCTCTTCTGCTTCCATTTCCAAAGAGGTTCGCAATTCCCGCGTTTCGTTCCAGCCGAAGCGGGTATGCTGATAGTCCATGTCGACCGAAAGAACCCAACGATTGTCGAATAAGTGTTGGACGGGCTCAAGGCGACAAGCCTGGAGCTCGGAAAACTGTAAGACCTCAAATCCTTCAGCTTCCACCTCTACCCGGTTGACAATCTTCATGATGAAATTGCGAAAATAGGCTTGCACGGAAGCGGCAGGTATCTTGATCACTTCACGTTGGCGGAAGGGTTTAACTAAGAATCCATTGATATGCCGAACCCGGTACAAGGTATAGTCAGCACAAATCCAGCCTGGATGGTTGGTTATGGCCACTACTTCTTTTTCCTGTATCGGCCAGGGTACTCCTTCATACTTTAAATGAAGGCGATACTCTACCGAGTCTGATTGTTTGCTGAAAAACAAGTGCGGCTCTAGCATTTCCGGCGCCATCTTGACTACAAAGTCGTTCACGAGTACACGGCGATCGACATTCCAGCTCAGCGGAAGTTGATGGCGAACGACAGCTTGCAATAAGGGGTCGAGCCGGCGGTGAACGTATTTCTGGATACTCTTTAGTAGCTCGCGATCGGCCAAAAGGTCTTCTAGAGGAGGAGCTTTTCGTCGGCCGGTATGAAATTGCTTGACGAGCGCTTCCGGCTCCAGCTCATCGATGAGGCGGAATAATTTAACACGAACCTCATCCAATTCTAATTTGAAAGCGCCAATGGTGGCTGTCGTTGCCCTTTGTTGGATATGAGCTAGGTAACCGTCCCGGTCTCGGGATACGACGAAGGCGTTGGGGAGGTAGAATTCGTCGGCATACTCATAGAGGTTGTAAACAACATCTACGACCTGGTCTTTGATCGATTCTGGCGAAAGCATAGAAAATGGGTCAAGCATGCAATGTAAAGAAAAGTTGACGGCTGGAAAAATTAGTGGCCCCATTCCTTATTCCTATATTTGGCCCTCACATGGAGCTACACTGGACCGACCATATTCTCTTCTTGCTTATAGGGGTAATTATACCCTTGCGCACGGTCTTTGCTACGCAGCCTCAACTGAAGAACGTTCACTTCGATACCCGCTTGAAATTGCAGCTGTATTGGGGGAATAATGTATGGCTTTGGTTTCTGACAGGCCTAGTTGCTGCGGTGTGGTGGGGCAACGATCGAGACTGGGACATATTGGGCTTAGATTGGCCACCAACCTTGCCCATAGGTTTGCCTCTCGGGGTTTTGTTGATCTTTATGCTACTATATCTGGTTGATACTTTCCTGGAGGTTTCTGGTCAAAAACGTACGGAAGCTACCCGCGAACATATGGAGAACGATCTTGGGTTTCTCCCGGAAACAGCCTACGAATACCTGCATTATATCGGCTTGGCGCTCACTGCGGGCTTTTGTGAAGAATTTATCTTTCGGGGATATTTCATCCGCTACTTTCAGTTGTTACTGGGTACGAGTGAGTCGACACATACGATAGCGATCTTACTACCGGCACTGATCTTTGGGGCAGTGCATTTTTACCAGGGCTGGCAGGCGGTCATTAAGGTGGCGGCAATGGCGGTAATGTTTGGTTATGTGTTTGTGCATACCGAATCACTTTGGCTGCTGATTGCCCTTCATGCGCTGGTGGATCTTATCGGTGGTGCTATTGCCTGGCGGCTACTGGCCAAAACGGATCGCGAAACGATGTAGCTATTCTTCTTCTTGCTTTTTGAAATAATCCAATACCTTTTTGGCGGTGCTCAAATTAGTGACCTCAGCGATTGCCGAAGCTCGTGCTTGTCGCACTTTCTTCACCGAGCCGAAATGACTGAGCAGTTTCTGCGCTGTTTTCTCGCCGACACCAGGAATGTCCGTAAGGGCAGTTTTGGTAAAGAACTGTGAACGCTTGTTTCGATGAAAGGTGATCGCAAATCGGTGTGCTTCATTGCGCGCCTGTTGGATGAGTTTCAGGCTTTCTGATTTCTTATTTATATACAGGGGGATGGAGTCTCCTGGAAAAAAAATCTCCTCTAGTCGTTTAGCAATGCCTACCACCGTCATTTTTTCTTCCAGGCCCAGTGCCGCAACGCTTTTCATCGCAGCACTAAGTTGGCCCTTTCCGCCATCGATAATGACCAGCTGGGGTAGAGATTCCCCTTCTTTTAGCAGCCGGCTATACCGACGATAAACCACTTCTTCCATACTGGCATAGTCGTCAGGACCAACCACCGTTTTAATGTTGAAGTGCCGGTAGTCTTTTTTGCTGGGTTTTGCATTTTTGAATACCACGCAGCTGCTTACTGGGAAACTGCCTTGCATGTTGGAGTTGTCGAAGCACTCAATATGGAAAGGCACCTCCTTCATTTGCAGGTCCTCTTGCATGGTGCGCAGAATACGTTCAGCAGAGGTCTGGCGCTGTGTGCGGCTTGCTGCTTGCTTCTTTTTTTGAAGTAAATAATAGGTGACGTTCTTCTGGCTAAGGTCTAGTAGCTTCCGTTTGTCGCCGATTTTAGGAACAGTCACGAGCGTATCTTCAGCGGGTAATTCCAATGGCCTATCCAGAATTATCTCCGGGGCAATGCTATTGAATTTCTCGCGCAACTGGGGAATAGTGAATGCCAAAAGAGCATCTTCATCATCATCGTCAAGGTTTTTGACCAACTCCTGGGTATGCGTGTGAATGATAGCTCCATTGACCACTTTGATGTAGTTCACATAAGCTTCCTTCTCATCAATGGCCAACGAAAAAACATCAACATCCCGGATAGTTGTGCTCACCACCGTCGACTTTGACTGATAATCTTCGAAGGCACTCAATTTTTCTTTGAGCTGCTGTGCTTTTTCAAATTCCAAATTTTCGGCCAACACTTGCATTTGTTCAGCGAAGTGCTGCTTGACCGGACCAAAATTCCCTTTTAAGATGTTTTTGATCTGAGCGATTCGGCCCATGTAACTTTCCTCATCTTCTAAGCCTTCGCAGGGGCCTAGGCAGTTCTTAATATGATATTCCAGACAGACACCAAATTTGCCCGCCTCAATGTTGGCTTTGCTAAGGTTGAAATTGCAGGTCCGAAGTGGGAATAGCTGTTTGATCAGATCCAGGATGATCTTTAATCGAGACTTGCTCGTGTATGGACCAAAGTAAGTGCTACCGTCGCGGATGACTTTTCTGGTGATGAATACACGTGGAAACCGTTCTTTGCGAATGCAGATGTAGTTGTAATTCTTGTCATCCTTCAGCATCACATTGTAGCGAGGCTGGTATTCTTTGATCAAGGCATTTTCCAACAATAGCGCATCAGTCTCCGTTTCCACCACGGTAAATTCCAGTCGGGCCGCGTTTTTCACCATTACTCTGGTCCGGTGTGCACGATCCTTCCTTTCACCAAAATAGTCGCTGGTACGGTTGCGAAGGCTTTTCGCTTTACCTACATACAGAATGTTCTCTTCGGCATCGATGAAGCGATACACACCCGGTTGTTTGGGAATAGTGGCGGCAATGTGCTGGTAATCTTCGGTAGTCACGAAGTATCAAATTGAATTGGATCAAAAGACAGGACAACGGCAACTTCTTAATGAGAATGCCATAGGCTTGTCAATAGTTGTGCCAATTTAAGGCCAGTTTCCAAATTCAACAAGCTTAGCGAATTTGGAATCATGACAAGAATCATGCGCTTTTCCTTGATTTTAATCATATAAACATATAGATTTGTATATATTTATTGCCAGTTAATGACCCCAATAGGAAATCGAATGAGGAAGGATCTATTGCTATAAACACCACAGTCATGAAGTACGTCGACGCCTATCGGTCTAGCATTCAACAGCCCACGGCTTTCTGGGAAGAGCAAGCGCGCCAAGTGAAATGGTTTAAGTTTCCTGACACGATCCTTAGTCAAGACGACAACGGGTTCTACCGTTGGTTTAGCGGGGGAAAGATGAATACCGCTTACCTGGCTTTGGATTACCATGTCGAGAATGGACGCGCCGATCAAGTGGCACTAATCTATGATTCCCCTGTGACCGGGAATAAGCAAACCTTCACCTACCGCCAATTACTGGAAAAAGTAGCGCAGCTTGCTGGAGCCTTGCAATCTCTGGGTATTGAAAAGGGCGATAGGGTGGTCATCTACCTGCCCATGATTCCAGAAGCGGCGATCGCCATGCTAGCGTGCGCACGCATTGGAGCGATCCATTCTGTCGTATTTGGTGGTTTTGCCCCACGAGAGTTGGCGATCCGGATAGATGATGCCCAGCCTAAGGCTATCCTGGCGGCGAGCGGCGGCATTGAAATCAACCGAAAAATCGAATACAAACCTATTATTGACGCGGCTCGCGACCATGCCCGGCACCAGGTCGATCATGTTGTAATGCTGGAACGACCGGAAATTCCGGTAACCCTAGATCGGACTGGGGAGGTAGACTGGAACGAACTCATATCAACAGCCGAGTCAGTTGGCTGGGTCGAACTGGATGCCAATGATCCGCTTTATATTCTCTATACATCTGGCACAACAGGTACACCTAAAGGCATTGTCCGCGATAATGGAGGGCATGCCGTTGCGCTCAAATATGCCATGGATTATGTCTACGACACGAAACCAGGAGAGGTCTATTGGGCGGCCTCTGATGTAGGTTGGGTGGTGGGGCATTCATTCATTGTTTACGGTCCGCTAATTCAAGGGTGTACGACAATTCTGTACGAAGGAAAGCCCGTGCGAACTCCCGACCCGGGCTCTTTTTGGCGAGTTATTAGTGAGCATGGTGTACAAACGTTATTTACTGCACCGACGGCGATCAGGGCAATCAAAAAGGAAGACCCTGATGGCGCCTTTTTTGAAGCACATCCTATACCCACGTTTCGGCGTTTGTACCTGGCTGGTGAGCGTTGTGATGCAGCTACCTATGAATGGGCAAAGGGCCTCCTGGGGGATGCTCGCGATATTATCGATAATTGGTGGCAAACCGAGAGTGGTTGGCCGATGCTGTCCCAAATGCCGGGCTATGAGATGATTTCGGTAAAACCAGGCTCCGCAGCTCGTTCAGTGTGTGGTTATGCTATTCATATCCTTAATGAAAAGGGTGAACAAATGCCCCAAAATTCGGAAGGTGCGGTTTGCGTTAAACTACCGTTGCCGCCCGGTTGTTTTCCAACTCTTTGGAACGATGATGAGCGTTTTGTTTCTAGTTACCTGACGGCTTATCCAGGGTATTACTTTTCTGGGGATGGTGGATATCGCGATGAAGACGACTACGTGTTTATTACGGGCAGAATGGACGATGTGATCAATGTGGCTGGTCACCGCCTTTCGACCTCTACCATGGAGGAAGTTGTGGCTCAGCATCAGGCCGTTGCGGAATGTGCTGTAATTGGAATTGAAGATCGGCTAAAGGGGCGCGTGCCGGTTGGCTTGGTTGTATTGAAAGAAGGCGAAACGATTGCTGAAGACGAGTTGGAAAAGGAGTTGATACAAATGGTTCGGCAGCAGGTTGGGGCAGTTGCTTCCTTTAAACGTGCGATAGTAGCATCCCGCCTACCCAAAACTCGCTCTGGAAAAATATTGCGGCGTGTCATGCGTGCCATTGCCGACGGCAAGGAGTATAGTATGCCCTCTACTATTGATGACCCGGCGGTATTGGATGAAATCAGTGCTCGCTTCGAGCAGCTACAAATTGGCGAAGCTTTTACCCCCTAATCCTTACCATTCGACTTTTTGGCCGTCTTTATACAACAGGAAGCGATCTTCTGGTTCATTATAAGCGAGCGCATTATTGATTCCAAAATCAACGGCCTGTTCAATGGACATTTCTTGGGCTATACCAAAGTAAAAGCCGGTAGCAAAAGCCAAGGCAGCATCGTCACCAACCGTCCAGCTAGTACCAACCACATAAGGCACAACTTCTGAGATCGCCTTTGCCTGTGCTTCAGAATGGCAGGCATTAAAAATCACCGCTTTAATCGGAATGCTGTTGCGTTGCACCATGCTCCGGAAGGTGCGTTTCAAGAAAGCCGTACCTACAAAATGCGAATTCCGTTTGCTCTCGTCATACAAGAAGATACCTGACTCTTCCTGCTGGTTGGTTGGTTCGTCTTCCTCATCGCGCCCTGCCCGCTTGCTGATGGCTTCAATCACATCCGGCTTGCTGCGATCTCCGTGGCCCGAAAAATGAACGATATCCGGCTTGATCGTATAGAGGTATTGTGTAAACTCAGAAGGCGTGACCGCTTGTTTGAAATTCATTGGGAACTTCTCAGGCTCTAGCGCATCCTGTAGCTTCCTGCTTACTCTGCTATGCTCTACTTCAAGTTGAAGGCGAGCGGTGTCAGATGGGTTGGAAGCCAAAAACAATATGCGAGTAATATCATCATCGACTGGTGCTACGGGCGTGTCAGCAACGGGTGGAGTAGGGGTGGGGGCAGAAGGAGCAGGACTCGAAGGAGACGCTCCGATATCAATTCCTGAATCAGGTACTTGTGATTCCAGGTTGTTGAGCACGTTTAGCAGGCCGTGAGTGATCTGATTCCTTGTCATTTGGTAGTCAGAACTACTAATCAAGCCCAAGCCGTTATTGTTTTCGTTTTGGTGGTAGCGACTCGTCAGTAGGGTGAGCGTATTTTCCAGGGAATCGTCGTTCAGTGATTGGGCGACGAGCCGGGCTTGCTCGAGCGCTTTATCTAGGCGAGCTTGGGTTACTAGTCGTTGGATGTCTTTAATGCTTGTCATACGGTGTCTAGCGTCGGTATTGGAACAATAATACAAGTTAAAATTAAAACGACCCGAAAATTCTTGAAGCCACTTTCGGAAAGGTGTATTTTGCTGGCAAAATTGTCTGTTATATGGCCGAGGACGGCGTGTTTCCCCTGGAAGGGGTGATTCAGCACTATGCTTGGGGTGGATACGATCTACTTCCAACATTGCTTGGACAACACAATGTAGATCACATTCCCTGGGCGGAGTGGTGGCTGGGTACACATCCCAAAGGCCCCTCCCGTATTCAAGTCGGAGAAGAATGGATGGCATTGCACGAAATGATCAGTTCCAATCCGGCCAAATTTGTAGGTCCGGTAGTCGCAGATCGATTTGGCCCCCGCTTGCCATTTTTATTTAAGGTGCTGGACGTGCGAAGCATGCTGTCGATACAACTGCATCCAACAATTCCTTCTGCTGAGGCTGGATTTGCACTCGAAGAAGCGGCAGGGATACCCCGATTGGCACCACACCGCAACTATAAAGATCGAAACCATAAGCCTGAGTTTATGCTGGCTTTGACGGATTTTTGGTTGCTGCATGGCTTCCGAAAAGCAGAGGAAATTGCCAATAGCTTAAGTAGGATATCAGCCTGGAGTAAATTGCGGACGATGCTCGAAGAGGGCGGGCTGCAAGCTTTGTATGAATATGTGATGAATTTGCCTGTTGAGCAAATCAATGTCTTATTGCAACCATTGTTTGAAGAATTAAAGCAAACTCCGCCTACTGATCCTGCTGAACCGGACTATTGGGCTTGGCTTGCTTTTCAGGAATACACGGATGCTGGCAATTTTGATCGCGGCATCTTTTCGATTTACTGGCTCAATTTGGTCTTTCTGGAAAAGGGTCAAGGTATTTTTCAAGGGGCGGGTATCCCACACGCCTATCTGCGGGGCGCCAATATTGAATTGATGGCCAATAGCGATAATGTCTTGCGAGGAGGGCTGACGCCAAAGCATATCGATGTGCCCGAATTACTGGCTAATATTGTCTTCGATCCTGTGACCCCTCAAATACAAGGAGGAACCGCGATGACTACGGGCATTCTTGATTTCCCGATGCCCGTTCCCGATTTCGCTCTTTCTGCGGTTCAATTAGCTCCCAATGAAAGTATCGCATTAAGGCAGGAAGGCCCCGGAATATATATGGTATATGAAGGGATAGTCAGTTGTGCTGGGCAATCATTTAAACGCGGACAAGCCTTTTATGTCTTACCAGGCATAGCAATTGAGATTCAGGCGTCGAATTCCGGCCCTTCCCGGCTATTTCGTGCGACTACTGGCCTCGCTTAGGTGTTCTATGAATAATTCCTATTTTTGCCCCGCCAAAAGCTACCTCATAACCTTAGGGTGTAGCTGAACCAAATTGAAACAAGATCACGTCGTGAAGATGCGTTGGCAAATAGCGACTAAAACTATCCTGGCATGCCTTATTTATTTACGTCCGAATCCGTTTCTGAAGGACATCCTGATAAAGTTTCTGATCAGATTTCTGACGCCCTGGTTGATCACTTTCTAGGGTTTGATCCACAGTCAAAAGTAGCTTGTGAAACACTGGTCACTACAGGCCAGGTCGTACTTGCGGGTGAAGTGAAGTCTCAGGTTTATCTAGATGTACAACAAATTGCCCGCGATGTAATTGAGCGTATCGGTTACACCAAGTCGGAGTACATGTTTGAAGCGAAGAGCTGTGGCGTTTTATCAGCTATTCACGAGCAATCACCAGATATTAATCAAGGTGTAGAGCGGGCAAACCCCGAAGACCAAGGTGCTGGTGATCAGGGCATGATGTTTGGCTATGCCACTAATGAGACGGAGAACTATATGCCCCTGGCGCTTGATCTTTCTCATAAGATCCTTCAGGAGTTGGCGGCTATTCGAAAAGAAGGTCGTGAAATGACCTACCTCCGGCCTGATAGCAAGTCGCAGGTAACCATTGAATACAGCGATGACCATCAGCCATTGCGCATTGATTCGATCGTTGTGTCGACACAACACGATGCTTTTGCTGATGACGAAGCCATGCTTGCGCGTATTCGCGAAGATGTGATCAACATTGTTATTCCGCGGGTTAGCAAGCAATTGCAGCCATCAGTACAAGCGCTTTTTGAAGGCGATATCACCTACCACGTCAACCCGACCGGGAAGTTTGTCATTGGTGGGCCACACGGAGATACAGGCCTTACCGGACGCAAAATCATTGTCGATACTTATGGAGGTAAAGGAGCGCACGGAGGTGGTGCCTTTTCCGGGAAAGATCCTTCAAAAGTAGACCGTTCAGCAGCTTACGCAACTCGGCATATTGCGAAAAACCTGGTAGCTGCAGGTGTTTGCGATGAAGTCTTGGTTCAGGTATCCTACGCGATTGGCGTAGCACAACCAACCAATATTTATATTAACACGAATGCTACAGCTAAGAATGGTTGGCAAGATGCCGAGATCGCCGATAAGGTGATGAGCATTTTTGATATGCGACCATACGCTATCGAACAGCGCTTGAAGTTACGTAACCCAATCTACAGTGAAACAGCGGCCTATGGCCATATGGGACGTCCGTCAGAAACCAAGACGGTACGCCTCGTAAATGGCTCAGGAGAAGTCAAAGTGATGCAGGTAGAAACCTTTACTTGGGAAAAACTGGACTATGTCGATCGGATCAAGGAAGCGTTTGGTATCTAGTAGACGATTTTTCAGTTGACACGTAGCAATGCAATATGGCAGAAGGCAGTAGATTCACCTAGAACCTACTGCCTTCCGTATTTTTGCCAACTGCCAACTGCCAACTGCCAACTGCCAACTGCCAACTGAATTACCTTACTAAAATCACATCCCCCTCTAATAATACCGTATTGCCGTTGCTTAAGATTACTTCGGCGAAATAGACGTACACAGCGGCGTTCAGGTCTCTTCCTTGGAATGTGCCATCCCATCCGTAGGTCGGATCATTGGGTTGGAAAGGCCCGGCATGGAAGACTTGGTTGCCCCAACGGTCATAGATCTGAAAGCGGGTTACCTCGTCAACTCCGGCCCCGGCAAAAATGTACAATAGGTCATTATTGCCATCTCCGTTCGGGGAAAAGACGTTTGGAATGAATACGGGAACATCAGAGCGGACGATCACCTGGATAATGTCAGAAACCGTACAACCATTCTCATCAACCAATTCAAGTAGATAGGTAGTGGTCTCTAATGGGGCGGCAAAGGTGACGAAAGTGTCCGGTTGACTCAATCCGTCGGTTGGTTTCCAGGTCCAATCAGCCACAGAGAAATTCGTTTCTGGCGATAGCAATACACTATCCCCGACCACAATTTCTACCGGATCTCCGAGCTCCATTTGTAACTCAGTAGCTGCGGGTACGGTCACTTCTGTTTCTACCAGACAATCGTTCATATCCTGCACATAAAGTGTATATACGCCAGCGGCCATGTCAGTCACGATAAATGGTAAATTACTGCCACTTTGGAAGAATTCGCCATCTAAGCTAAACTCGTAGGGGCCAATGCCACCATTGATTGATTGCAATTCCAGAAAACCACTATTCTCGCCAAAGCACCCGGTAGCCGTTCCTTCAGCACTGGTTTCAAGCGCTGTTGGTGCGGTGAGTATAACCTGGTCACTGGAGGTACACCCGGCGGCATCTGTCACGTCTACGGTATACGTTCCTGCAATGAGTTCTCCTGTGGTAAGCGCCGTGTCACCATTGCTCCATAGTACCGAGAAAGGTGCAATTCCACCAGCAGGATCAACAGTTGCGACACCGTTTTGGCCGCCAAAACAACTCACGCCAAAGCCTTGATAGTCACTAACAACAGCGGTCTGAGCACTAAGGTCACTGACGGAAACGATTGCTGTGCCACTGAGGGCTACAGGGCAGTTTGTTCCGGCTGCTGTTGCTGAGGTCAAGCTATACGTGCTAGTTTGAGTGGGACTAACGTCGATTACATCGCCATCCATTGCTCCAGTGAGAGAAACAGGCGGATTAAATCCATCGGAGTACATAATATCATAGCTCACACCGGCACTTAAGTTGATAGCTAGCGTAGCATTTTCGCCTTGGCAAATGGAAGAATCATCGCCAGATATAGCGGCAATAAATTCAGCTTGAACAGTTACGGTTACCATCACAGTAGAATCGCAGCCCATACTAGAGGCACCTTCGAGTACTACCGGCATCATGCCTGTTTCGGTAAATACCTGATCACCAACCGTGAGCGATTCGCCGAAGCAAATAGTCGTATCCAAACTGCCGACAGCGTTTGGTAAGAAATCCAGATCTACGGTAAGAGTAGAGTCACAACCGTTGATCGAGGCGTTTTCGAAGATAACCTCACCCATCGGGTTGGATTCGTCAAAAATAGTGCCGCCGATTTCTATGGATTCACCAAAGCATAACGTAGCCTCAAATAGTCCGGAAGATTCCGAGAAGAAATCAATGGTCACGTTGATAATTGAATCACAACCATTAGCAGCAGCATCGGGCAGAATAACCGTTCCTGCCTCTTGCCCGGCAAAGAATGGCATACCACCCAAGAAGAGGGTGTCGCCAGGACAGATAGTGGTCATCAGGTCAAAGGTTGGTTCCGGAAGAACATCTACCGTAACATTGATGGTAGAATCACAACCATTTATCGACGCATCAGGAAGCAAGACACTCCCCGTCAGTTGTCCCTCAAAGAAAGGCGTTCCATCAACAAAGATGGTATCACCAGGGCAAATCGTTAATGCCAGGTCACTGACGGCCTCAGGGAAGAAGTTAATTTCCACATTGACAATAGAGTCACAGCCATTTGCTGCAGCGTCGGGCAAGATGACGCTCCCGCTTTCCTGCCCGGCAAAGAATGGCATACCACCAAAGAAAAGGGTGTCGCCGGGACAGATAGTAGTCATCAGGTCAAAAGTTGGTTCGGGCAGTACTTCGACCGTTACGTTAATAGTCGAATCACAGCCATTACTCGAAGCATCCTCGAGGACAATGCTTCCCGTTAGTTGTCCTTCGAAAAACGGCATGCCATCCACAAACACGGTATCGCCGGGGCAAATTTCCAGCGTAAGCGCAGAAGTAGCCGGTTCGAAAAACGACAGGTTCACGGTAATCATTGAATCGCAACCATTGGCAGCAGCATCTTCGAGCAGCACATTGCCAGTGGCATTACCGAAATAGAATTGTTGTCCACCGAACAGCAAGGTGTCTTCCTGGCAGATAGTGGATTCAATGAGCAGGTCTGCCGGTGGAAAGAAATCGATAGAAACATCTACCAGGCTATCACAACCATTGCTAGCGGCATTTGGCAGGGTAACGGTGCCGGTAGGCATCATTTCATTGAATACTGAACCGCCAAAAACCAAGGAGTCGCCAGGGCAAATTGTCGTACTGAATGTGCCCTCAGACGGCGCCTCATAAGTGAAGTTCCTGACGTCGTTCAAGGCCAGCGTGCAGGGGCCATTGAGTAGTTCAATGGAGTTGAGCATAAACGGACCTTCGGGTATGCCCAGTTGCTCCGGGCAAATCACAATGGTGTCGTTTAGCGCCAAGATTTCCTGACTAAGGGGCAATATCGTCGCGCCAAAGGCGATTTCGTAGTTCAGGGTGAAAGGTGGTGTGCCAACTAAGCTTAGTGGCAGTTCGAAACAGCTTTCCGGACAAATTGTCCCTCCGCTTCCAATCGTAAGTTCTGGTGGCGCAGGGCCAGCATTGATCGTTACACTATCGACTGCCACACAACCATCATTATCCGCCACAGTCACCAGGTATGTGCCGGGCATGAGGTTGTTATTGATGGCTGTGTCAGTCAAGTCCGACCAGGCGAAAGTAAACGGCATGCTACCACTTGTAGGAATGGCTTCTGCACTACCATCATTCGCGCCTCCACAGGTTTCATCAGTTGAGGACATCATCAGATCGAAAGTGCAGCTGCTATCGGTGATCGTGAAGAAGCACTCCGTGGTACAGTCGTTTCCATCGGTCAGCATTACGGTGTAATCACCTGGTAGTAGGTTGTTCAGGGTAATGCTTCCCGCCACTACTTCCGTTTGATTGCTCGGCACGGGGCCACTTACCTGGATGTCATAGGGGGCAATCCCTCCCAGGAAGCTTACGCTTCCGCTACCATCGGCATTGGCGGGGCCGCTTGCCGCCATGGTCTCTGCACAAGTTACTTCCAGGAGGGGCGGACCAGCTAAGTCAATGGTTAATGTATCGCTACACATATCACCATCTGACACCGTTACTATGTATTGGCCAGCTCCCAGGCCTGCAAGCATACTCATGCCATCAAATGTGTCATCCGACCAGTCGTAGGTGAAGTTGCCATTGCCGCCAAGTGCAGTGACTTCAATGGAGCCATCCACGCTGTCGCTACACAGTGGGTCAACATGGGTTTCAGTTATTTCACAACCTGCGCTTAATGTTACCTCACAATCAACTTCGCACAAGTCAGGCGTGCTGATCGTAATTGTGTAAATACCAGAAGGTAGATTGCTAATGATATTGTTGCCAATAACGGCTGCCATCGAGCCCGATGTACCATTGCCATTGTCATAGTCTAAGGTATAGGGTCCTGGAGGGGCGCTGGTGAGTGTAACTGTGATTTCTCCATCGCTCATGCCAGGAGCAGAAGGCTCAAATGTAGCAGCACAGTTGAAATCAAATGCTGGGCCATCAAGGATGTTAAATGTGGCCGTATCAATACAGTTGCCGGCATCCGTAACAGTCAATGAATAAAAGCCAGCAGGTATATCGGTTAAGTTGCCGGTAATTCCCTGGCTGTCATATTGATCTTGATTCCAATCGAAGATGAAATCTGGTGTGCCTTCGTTCAAAAATAAAGTTATAGAGCCATCATCGCCACCGGCACAAGTGACATTGGACGAAATGACGTTCATGTCAAAGTTGCAATTTGGGTTAAGAATAACGAACTCACAACTTGTCTCGCAGTTATTGCCATCAACAACAGTGATTGTATAAGAGCCAACCAAAAGGTCTTCAATTGGAAACGTGCCAGCACTGTTGATCGTAGCTGCACCGGAAACGGGCCCAGTCCAAGAAATGTCATAATCGGCTGTTCCACCGGCCACTACTAGATTCACTCCGCCATCCGACCCACTCGGATTGCTTGTGTGAAGGATGTCGCTGCAATCAATAAGTAAAGGATTTGCGATATCATTTATCGTTATCGTTGCTGATTGCGTACAGTTCAGGGCATCAGTCACTATCACTTGGTAGGTGCCTGGTTCTACGTTTGGTAAATTCGTTTCTCCATCAAAGCTGTCTTCGTTCCAGTCTATGCTAGTGATAATTGCACTACTGTTGATCGCTAAGGTTAAGGTGCCTGATGCGTCGCCAGCACATATCGGATCAGTACCGCTCAGGTCGATGACCAAATCACAAGTCGGATCGCTTAGGCTAAATGTACAAGTGGTCGTACAACCATTCGCATCCTCCACGGTAATCGTGTAATTCCCTGCAATTAGATTGTTTAAGGTATTGACACCGGCGGTCCCTGGCATGCTGCCATTGTTCCCCGGGCCACTTGCATAATCAATGGTATACGGAGCGGCACCACCGCTAATCTCCACCGTTGCTGATCCATCACTACCTCCAACGGTGGATGGGTCATTAACCGGAGTACAAACGAGCACGAGTGCCTCTGGTTGAATGACCTCTACCGATGCCATTTCCATGCAACCAGCATTATCAGTTACGGTTAAGCTATAAGTGCCTGCCGGGATATTCATTAGATCTTCCTGACCATTGAAGGTAGCAGGATCCCATGTCAAGGTTAAGGGGAGGTTGCCTCCTGTGATGTCCACCTCAATGCTGCCATCCATATCTCCGTTGCAGCTTACCGGCATAGGAGTCATCATCAAACTTAGATCGCAGATGGGTTCTGTAATCGTGAACATACAGGTTGTGGTGCAATCATTATCATCAATTACGGTCACGGTGTAGTCGCCAGCATCCAAGTCTTCAAGGTTCAGTGTCCCGGCTGAATTAATCGTTGTGCTGCCCGTTTGTTGCCCCATCCATGAAACGGCATATGGCGCGGTGCCTCCACCGATCATCACTTCGGTCTCGCCATTAGCGCCACCAACCATCGTCACTTGACTGACTATTGAGCACGCCACTGTTAACATAGCTGGTTCGGCAATGTCAGCACTAGCAATGGCTTCGCATCCCAGGGCGTCACTTACGGTAACTTCATACAGGCCAGGTCCCAAGTCGGTCAATGAACTCTGACCATCGTAGGTATCATCTGACCAATCAAAGGTGAAATCTGGTGTGCCGCCATTCGTGGTTACAGTAATTTCACCATTATTATCTCCAAAGCAGCTTATATCGCTGGAGTTTATTGCTATAGTAAGATCGCAGAGTGGATCTGTGATCGTAAATGAGCACATTTCGGAGCAGTCATTGCTATCTGTGATCGTCAAGGTATAGCTACCTGCACTTAGCGCATTAATATTGATGGCACCTTCTGCAAAAGCGGGTTGGAATCCATCGACGGGCCCCATCCATTCGAGATCATAAGAAGGCGTGCCACCACTGATTGTGATTTCCGCTACACCATCAGTGCCATTGGTAGTGCTAACGGGGGTTAATTCAACACAACTTAGGCCAAGGACACCTGGTTCGGAAAGATCAAAACTGGTTTCGGAAGTGCACTGGTTTCCATCCGTCACTGTGACCGTATACAGGCCAGGCCCGAGATTCGTCGGATTTTGTTGCCCATCAAGACTGTTGTCAGACCAATCAAAATCAAAGTTTGGATTGCCATTAACGGTTAAGGTAAGCGAGCCATCGCCGGCTCCAGCGCACGATATGGGATTGTTGATGTCAAGCTGAAGAGTCGGGCCTTGTTCAATGTCAAGGGATACTTGAACGGGCTCAGAATCACAATTTGCACCCTGGACAGTAGCAAAAACATCGCCACCATTAGACAGGAAGTTACTAGGGGAGGGGATAGGATCGACCCCCTGGTCATCAAAGGTCCACAGTACGGGCAAGCCGCTATTGTCATTTACTTCATCATTCAGCGATGTTAGGTCAAAAATGGCTTGGCCCATGCCGTCATCGCAACCATCCATGTTAGCGCTGATTGCAGTAGGTAATGAATTGACAATTAGGTTGATTTCAACGGGTTCTGATAAGCAGTTGCCATCATCCACTACCGCATAAACAGAGGTGGAAGCACTGAGAAGGGAGGCAGGGGTAGAAATGGAGCCGGTTCCATTCGCATTGAAGAACCAACTGACCGAGTTGCCGGTATTGTTGTTAACCACATTGTTGACTGAGGTTAGGTCGAAAGTAGCTTGCCCGGCGTTTTCCTCGCATAATTCGATGGAAGCGGGAGAGGCAGTTACACCAGTCGAAATCGTTAAGTCAACACTAACAGGGGCAGAAGAACAATCACTATCGGAGACAATGGCATAAACGGTTGCAGGTCCACTGACAAAGGCAGCAGGGTTCCCAATAGGTGTCATTGCGGCCATATCGGAGAACCAGCTAACGGTTAAACCAGCCCCGTCATCGACAGTGCTGTTTACTGAAGTCAAGTCAAAAGTAGCTTGGTTACCGCCTTCGTCACATTGATCCAGGGTGGTGGATATAGCGGTTGGCAGCGATAAGACGTTGAGCGCAATGGTAACCACTGCTGAGTTGCATGTTCCATCGGTCACCACAGCAAAGGCACTACCCGTACTACTAGTGAAAGAGCCAGGGGTGGCTATTGGGCTCATGGCACTGGCGTCAGAGAACCAATTGACCGTATTCCCAGTACCATCGTTGACCGTTGACGTTACACTGGTGAGATCAAAGGTAGCTTGTGCACCTCCTTCATCGCACAGTTGTATGCTCGCGTTATTTGCGGCAATATTATCAACTACGTTCAAAGTGACTTCAACTGGCGCAGAGGCACAACCAGCATCGGTTACCACGGCATATACACTGGTCGAACCGCTGACAAAACTGCCGGGAGATCCGATTGGCATCATTGCGGCCATATCGGAGAACCAGGTGACGGGCAATCCAGCACCATTATTGACCGTATTGTCCAAGCTGGTCAAATTGAAGGTCGCCTGATCGCTGCCATCATTACAGCCATCCAATGATGCTGTGGATGTCGCTGGTCCTGTGTCAACTGTTAAAGTGACTTCGGCAGGGGCTGAGTCACAGCCGTTGTCAGTTACAAGCGCGTAGACTGTGCCCCCTGAGCTGCTGTACATGTTGGGAGTGCCAATTGGCGTCATGGCGGCCATGTCTTCAAACCAGCTGACCGCCAAACCTGAACTTCCGTTGACAGTATTGTTTTCCGTTGTTAGATCAAAAACAGCTGTTCCATTAGGGGCGCAGGCGGACAGGCTACTTGTGTTAGCAGTTGGTATGGCAGTGATCGTGACAACAGCTTCCGGCGTAGGTGCTAAAGTGTACGGGCAACCTAGCGCGGAGGTAATGCTGCTTATTTGATAGGTAGTCGTTTCGCTGATGTTGAAGTCTAGTGTGCTACCATCTCCTACGTTGTTGAAGGTACTGGTATTGCTGCCCGATCCATCGATAGTGGTCAGGTCGATAGTGAAGACTTCACTGGCTGGTAAATTAAAGGTAAGCGTCACATCTGTTGGGCCGCAACCAGTAGTTGGTGAAACTGAAAGGCTAGCCGTTGGAGGGCCTTCCAGGGTCAGAATCACTTCAGCCGGCGTCGAGGTACAGCCACCGCCGGCGTCGACCACTGCATAGACCGAAACTGGTGCCGATGTGAAATTGTCAGGAGCAGCAATTGGCATCGTCGCGGCCATGTCGGTAAACCAAAGCACGTTCAAGCCGGAACCTCCATTTACTGTGTTATCCAATTGAGTAAGATCAAAATCTCCTTGTCCGCCTCCAGTGTCACAAACCTCCAGGGAGGCTGGGCTAGCAGTAGGATTGCTGCCGAAGTCCACAGTTACGGGAGCCTGTGTGCCTGCTTGGGTGCACATCGTACTACCGCTATTTGTTACAGAGTTCAAGATGAACTCGTAGTCTTCAGTGATGCTAATGGTGAGAACGGTCTCCCCGTCCATTCCCGTTAGGTCCACAGTGGTATAAGGACCGCCAGTGGGGCCATACGATACATTAAAAGTATAGTCACCTGCGGGGCTGCTTGGTGTGTTGATGCTTAGGTCGACATTTCCGGGACCGCATAGGCTAGTTGGAGTAACGCTAAGTGTAGCATCATTCACATCAAAGGAGATCACCGTGAGGGGAATCTCTTCGGATGGCGAACTGCAGCTTCCGTCTGTAATGACGGCATACACACTGCCCGTGCTGCTTACATGTGCGTTGGTGTTGCCAATTTGGTTCATCAGCGCCATATCCGTATAAAAATTGACCATGCCGCTTTGCCCGTTCAGCACAGTGGGTGCTATGTTCGTGAGGTTAAAGGTCGCTTGCCCACCACCTTCGTCGCAGGCTTCCAGTGAAGCGCTACCCGGGGTCAAATTGGCGATGACATCCAATAATAGTTCGGCGGTGCTGGCACAACCGTTCGCATCGGTGATCCGTACGAAAACGGTTTGGTCAGAGGACGTCATGACGGTAGCTGGTGCCGGGTCATTATCCATTTGTGCACCCACTAAGGTATTGTGATAGGTGACGGTATACATACCGCTATTGTCGAACTGGCTATCGGCGTCACTTAACATAAAGCTAGCATCTAAAGGGCTTGGGCAGCCACTGAGGCTACCGTTTGCCACAGTTGGCGCTTGAGACGGGACAACAAATACGGAAACAGGCCCCACTGTACAGGTACCATTCGTAACCGTAGCCCAGATTTCGATCGGGTTGGGTATTGTAACAATGGTTTCGATATCATTTGGGTCCGTCAGGTCAAGTGGCATTGTAGCGCCAGGGTCGAGGTAGTAATCTATAGTCACCCCCACTCCACCAAAGACGATTTCGTTCTCTACTATCGCTTGGTTTTCAATAGAAAATACAGTGACAGGCAAGTCATGGCAGATTTCCAATCCTGTACCAGGGGTGTTAATATTAGGTGTTGGGTTGACGGTCACTACAAAGGTCTCTTCATTCACACAGGGCGCAGTGATATCAAAAATGAAGATCGTAGTGGTAGTGGATACGCTACTTCCCTCCGGTATCTGTGTGCCCCCGCCCCCGGTCATGGTGTAGTAGCCTTCATTGCCGGTGAGGTTAGTGCCGGTGATCAATGGCAAGGTGTAGGAACCACAAACCGTTTGATCGCCGGGGTTATTAAAGGTCACTGTTGAAGGGGCGCTAAGGGAAGGCGGAACTACACAGCCATTGTTTCCATAGGTATCCGGGCCGGGTAGCCAGAAATCGCCGTGATTTCCAGATAAGTTATTGGTGTCGTAAATGAAGGTGTTGGAACAGCCCGTACCATTAATTGCTAAGATGTTGGTGCGAGGCCCTGGGCTAGAAGTACCGTCATTGGTAAATCCACCAATGGATCGATCGCAGTCACTTTGGATAACGTAAACACATTCGTCCGAACCGCAAAGTGTACTGAAATCATAAGCGAAATTAGCGCCAGCACTGACTTGGAAGATCACTGTAGCACCAGGTGGAATATCGACCCCAGGCCCGACGGTAATTACATTTGAACGCCCGCTGATCAGGCTGGCATCGCCAGCTTGAAGACCGCAGGGAGCGCCCCCCTGATTGTCAATGTCTATATTGACATCGTTGTTGAAATTGCACCCGCCACAAGCGAGATTATTATTGCTGGCGTCATAACTAAACTGGAAGTCACTGGTATTAAAGCCGAGGCCTGAATTGATAATGACAAATTCATTCTCCGCTTCGCCGCCTACCGGGCAGGCATCCACCATAATGGCTTCAATAGAGGGGCACTGGGCCCTGGTCACTACTGAAAGGAGAAGAAAGAAGATAGCTAGTACAGTAGCGATTAAGTCAGTAGTACGATGCGACATAACGGATAGGTCGATTTTGGGACACAAGAGTTCGTTTCTCAATTGTATGATCCGATGAGTAGCTTGAATGTATACGACAGGTAGTAATTGCCTAGGAGGGCACGGTTGATTTTTTTAGCTGCAACGGTCGGTAAAATTAGAGAACTTTCCCAGATTGCTTCCTGAATAGGCCGTTAATTTGCCATTAATTAACGGGTAGCTTTCCAGAATAGATTTTTTCTGTTCTACATATAGATTTTTAGTACTGAATCCTTATCTTTGCGTCCGCTTTTTATCAACCCACTTTGAGATACGACCGGGTGTCTTAAAGTCTAAAAGTAGACTTTGTCATGGATTCGCTCCTGCCGTATATGATCCCGGTGAAAGGATTAAGTGTTGGACCACACCAGTATGAATTCATTGCTGATGGTTCTTTTTTTCGATCATTTGAGGATTCGCCTATTGAGGAGGCACAAGTGAAGGTCGAACTGGTATTGGACAAACGACCCGACATGTTGGTGTTGGAATTTTCGTTTGCCGGTTATGTCGCTTCTACTTGCGATCGGTGTTTGGTCGGTATTAACTTACCGGTTAAGGGAGAGCAGCGAGTACTGGTAAAGTACAGTTGGGATAAGGAGGAATCCACCGACGAAGATGTGGTGTATATTCATCCGGATAGCCCGAAGTTGCAGGTTGCTCCTTTTGTGTATGAATTCATTGTGCTGTCGCTTCCGCTAATTAAGGTGTACGAATGCGAAGCAGATGAAAGACCACCATGCGACCAGGCGATGCTAAGTTATCTCGAAGAGCAAGAAGAAGAGGAGAATCCGGATACTCCGGACAACCCATTCAAAGAAGCCTTAAAGGGTTGGAAAAAGCCGAAATAAATACTGAGCAAGCAATAACGATACCACCAAACGGGTGGCTAAATTTTAAGACTTATGGCACATCCTAAGAGTAGAATCTCCAAACAGCGTAAGCGTAAGCGCCGTACGCACTACAAGGCCAGCCTTCCCACAGTAGCAACCTGTAAGGTGACTGGCGAACGCCACTTGTATCACCGTTCTTACCAAGATGCAGAGGGTAACACCTACTACCGGGGTAAGCTGTTGATCAAGGCTCCAGAGATCGACTAGGCGGCTGCTGAACTGTTTTCGAACCAGCGCCATCATGCATAATAAATAACGCGAAGCTCCTGCCTGCAACTGTTAGGTTGGGAGCTTTCCGTGTTTCTAAACCTTTATAATTCATTACCCGTGAAGAAGATTATCACCACTTCTCAGGCGCCAGCACCAGTTGGCCCGTACAACCAGGCTGTCGTTCATAACGATACACTGTATGTTTCCGGTCAAATCGCTATTAACCCGGCTACCGGCGACCTGATAACGGATAATATCGAAGCCGAAACGCGGCGGGTAATGGAGAACTTGAAAGCCATCCTGACAGAGGCTGGGCTGACATTCTCCGAAGTCCTAAAGTGCTCCGTCTTCGTTTCAGACATGAACGACTATGGTCGGATCAATGCCGTATATTCGGAATATTTTGATGATGATACAGCACCCGCCCGTGAATTGGTGGAGGTAGCGAACCTGCCGAAGTTTGTCAACGTAGAAATTTCGCTGATCGCAGCTTTCGCCTAAATAGTGGAACTTTTCCCGCTTTTGCGTCCTTGAATTGATGACTTTCCTGCAAAGATCAATACTACTGATTTCATGAGTAACAAGACTATTCTCTCCGGTATTCAACCAACTGGTAATCTTCACTTTGGTCGATATTTTGGCGCTGTTCGAAATTGGGAACGACTACAAGAAGAGTACGATTGCCTGTACTGTGTGGTCGATTATCATGCCATGACCATGCCTTTCTCACCCAAAAAACTTCGGGAGAATAGTTGGGAGCTGATCTTCAACCTGTTGGCTTGCGGTATTCGCCCGGAAACACTCTTTGTCCAGTCGATGGTGCCAGAGCATACTGAACTGGGCTGGATATTGAATTGCTATGCCAGCCATGGCCAGCTTTCCCGTATGACCCAGTTCAAAGACAAGAGTGCCCAGAGTGCTGAGAAAACCGGTGAAGGTTTTATTTCGGTTGGCCTGTTCACTTATCCAGTACTGCAGGCGGCCGACATTCTGATCTACAAAGCAGGTTGGGTGCCAGTGGGCAAAGATCAGGAGCAACACCTGGAGTTGAGTCGAAATATTGCGCAGCGCTTCAATAATGAAGTGGGTAAGGAATTCTTTGATCTGCCGGAGCCATTGTATACTGAGATTCCGAAAGTGATGTCTACGGCCGACCCAAATCGCAAAATGAGCGCCAGCCTGGGTGAAAAACACAACATCAATATTTTCGCTGACGCTGATCGGATCCGTAAGCAAATTCGCTCAGCAGTGACGGACACAGGCGATACGCCAGCAGGCGAGATGAGCGCAGGGGTGGCCAACCTGTTCCGCTTGCTAAAAGCCTCAGGGCAGCAGGAAGCCTATGATAGCCTGATGGCCGATCAAGAGGCCAATGCATTGCGATATGTTGATCTGAAGGACGCCGTTGCCAATGGCTTGGTTGCCATTAGTGAGCCGATCCGGGAGCGAAGAGCTGAATTGGCAGCAGATCGAAAGGCCGTCAAAAACATGATAAAGCAAAGTGCCTCAGCGATTCGCGTAAGAGCACAAGAAACAGTGAGAGAAGTAAAGGAATTGGTTGGCTTGGCAGGAGCCGCCAAGATTCGCTAACCTTGTCGATTGCCTGAATTTTATGAAGATCATCTGTATTGGCCGAAACTATGTAGATCATGCCAAGGAACTGAATAACCCGGTTCCCAAGCAGCCGTTGGTATTTATGAAGCCGCCGTCTTCTTTACTGGTGAACAATAAGCCCTTGTTCTATCCGGAATTCACCCAGGATCTTCATTACGAGGCAGAACTGGTATTGAAAATCTGTAAAAATGGCCGGCATATCCAACCTGAGTTTGCTCTGGATTACTTCCGCGAAGTGACCGTTGGCATCGACTTTACTGCACGGGATGTACAGGCTCGCCTAAAGGAAAAGGGGCACCCATGGGAGATCGCTAAGGGGTTTGACGGCTCGGCGGTGGTCAATGAGTTCGTTTCCATTGATGAATTGGCGGCTACTTCTAACATGGAGTTCTTCCTTCATAAGAATGGCGAAAAGGTACAGCATGGCTTTACCAAAGACATGATTTTCTCTTTTACAGATTTGATCTGTTATGTCTCGCAATACTTTAAGCTACAGATGGGCGATTACATTTTCACCGGTACGCCGGCGGGAGTAGGGCCCGTGTCGGTAGGCGACCGCTTGGCCGGATATATACAAACCCTGGCCGGTCCAAAGGAAGTCATGCGCTGCCACATCCGCTAACTGATTAAATTAATGTGAGGTTGCCGTAAGGCGATCCGAACGATAAAAGTAACGGCTTGGCACTGCGAAGCAGCCACGAAGTGAACCCTCACGCTATCAGGTACTCCTGCCTACCTGGCGGTACGGCAGGCAGGTAGTGCTTGGTACATAGATCAAGCCAATTTAAGGGCACTAAAAAGTCTCAGTACTCGTTACCTAAGCTTCGGCCACCGTATCGAGGATTTCCAGTAACCAACCCTTATTCGATACCGGGTAGTTGGCCTGTTGCAACTGCTGGGCTGTTTTCTGCCAGGATTCCTGCCATTTCTCTTTTTTTATTCGCTCCTTTTCACTTCTTAACTGATTGGTTTTCAGTAAGGTTTTTAGGAAATTCAGATTGCTACGTTGTTGGTATTCACTAAGTTGTCGATTGCGGCTTATAAACTGCCTGGTGGCTTCAATCAAGGCGGCAAGGGCCTCTTCTTCCTCCTGTAGATAGTAGATCTTTAATTGCACCAGTTTCGCGGCCATGTGGTAAAAAGCATCGGTGAATTCGACCTGATGCAATTGTGCCAAGGCCTCGTCGTAGGCTTGCTTTTCAAATCGCAAGGCCGCCAGGTTATATTGGTAGGCATTGTGGCGTTGTTTGGGCGGAAGGTGCGATTGATAATCGACTAGAAACTGTTCCGTCCAGGAAAATTCACCAAGGCGGATACCGGTTGTGATAATATTGGTATAGGTCCATTGGCTCAGGCGACCATTAGGAGCAATAAGTTCCTGTTGGATCAAAAGCTGGTAAAGCGCGAAGATCTGCCGATAGTAATCGGTTCGCCCAGAGTTGATCTGCTTGACACA
>SPJK01014238.1_pt1 | contig 27248 bp, 27 predicted proteins | sample 3741771 | NCBI WGS metagenome assembly SPJK01 (sample SAMN10925997, study PRJNA522277) | cold seep metagenome | isolation source: Elba SIP-enriched marine methane seep metagenome, extraction at timepoint T2 | place: Italy: coast of Elba, Mediterranean Sea
TCGTTGCACCAGATAGACATCGTAAGTGTGCAGAGTACGAGGTCTAATACCCCTCTGAGACCCCATCAGTCGCGATCGGCTTGTGTGTGCGGCAAGCCGATTGCATTGAGGAGGAGGGTGCAACGTTGATTTGTCATCGACCGGCCACGACGCCGGCGATGGACCAGCATCCCCGAAATCGTGTTCCCTGTCAAAGGGATTTCATACGAATCTGACTCAAATTGTGCATCTCGGTGCAACCGTGCGCGATTTAGGGGCGCGATATGATCCGAAATCGAACCCCGCGGATCGGAATCTTCGCGAGCGCGGACAACTCACGCAGCCCCCCGCTCCGCAGCCAGCGATCCGTCTGATAACGCGTCGAGGAATCCGGGACCCCCACTTCGACGTGCCCGGCCTTCATCCCGATCAGGGTGCAACGAGACGCGATCGTATCGGGCGCCGCGGCTTCCCATGCCTGCGAGATCGCCGCCTCGGCGCGGGAGACCTTACGGATCGTCTTCATGTGCGCTGCCATATCCTCGTGCAGATCACGGGCGCGATCTGGGCGCACACGCATGGATCGCAATCGATCGAGCGGATCGGCGCGTCGCGGGGTTTGTGAAGATCGTGGATCGGGGGCGCCCATGTATCGAGTCTATCACGACCCGCACGGGTTCGTTGCTATCATTGCCGACGATGGGTACACGAATCACGATCGAGAATCTCGTCAAGGTGTTTGGATCGGGCAAGTCCGCCGCGACCGCGGTCGACCACCTCTCTTTGACGATCGAGCCCGGCGAGCTGTTCTTCCTGCTAGGCCCGTCCGGGTGCGGGAAAACCACGCTTTTACGCATGATCGCGGGGTTCATCGACCCAACGAGCGGCACCATCGCGTTCGACGGCAAGGATGTCACGCACGACCCGCCCAACAAACGCAACACCGGGATGGTGTTCCAGTCCTACGCGCTCTGGCCTCACATGACTGTGGCGCAGAATGTCGCGTTTGGGCTCAATGTCCGAAAGGTCGCCAACCCCGACAAGGACCAGCGCGTCCTCGACGCGCTCGCAGCCGTGCAGATGGAAGAGTACGCGTCCCGCAAACCCAACCAGCTCTCAGGTGGTCAGCAGCAGCGCGTCGCGCTGGCGCGTGCGCTCGTCATCAAACCCGACGTGCTTCTCCTCGATGAGCCGCTGTCGAACCTCGACGCAAAGCTTCGCAACGATCTGCGCCTGCAGATCCGCAAGATCTGCAAGGACTCGGGGATCACGACGGTCTATGTGACGCACGATCAGAAGGAAGCGCTCTCGATGGCGGATCGGGTGGCGTTGCTCAAGAGCGGGCACATCGAGCAGATCGGATCGCCTCGCGAGTTGTACCGGTCACCGAAGAACCGATTTGTCGCGGAGTTCCTCGGCGAAACAAACCTGATCGAAGCAAAACCAGCCGAGATCGCGCACGATCGCGTCCAGTTCGAGATCGAAGCGGGGCGTTTCGACGCATCGCTTATTGACAGGGATACACTAAAAAATACCGAACAAGCACTGCTTTCGGTCCGTCCAGAAGCGATCCGTCTCCGTAAGCCCAACTCGGAGAACACGCTTCCGGGGACGCTGGTGGAAACGACGTACCTCGGGGAAACGGCTCAGCACCTTGTGGAGGTGAATGGGTGCCCGCCGATCAAGATTGCGGAGATGAACCCTTACAGTGAGAGCAGCGCGGTCCATCCTGAGCCGGGCGATTCGGTGTGGGTGGAGTTCATGCCGACGGACATTGTCCCGGTTGAGCGCTGATTCAAGATTAGGCAGCTCGTTTGGTTTGCACTTCCCCGCGATCGGTAGACGGGAGGGAAACGATCATTCGTGTGCCTCGGCTCGGTTCCGATTCACATTGGATCGTCCCCCCCACTGATTCCACAAGCATCAGGCAGACACGCATGCCTAGCCCGTGCCGGGGGAATCGTACGTTGTGAGTTCGCGCGGCTCGGGTCGAGTTGGTCGGCGAGAGCACCGATTCGATTTGGGAGGGGCTCATTCCGATACCGGTATCGATCACATGGATCTCGATACCTGGTGGCAACGAGGTGGGGGTGTTCCACGTGGAACACGATGAATCGGATGGCACGACCCGAATCTCGATCTTGTGATCGGAGCGGTTTGGTTCAGGATGCTCATCAACTGCTCGCAACGCGTTGCGGATCAGGTTGTCGAGGATCTGCTCGATGATGATCGGCGGCACGTCCACTGTGTGATTGGATTCATCCTGGTCAAAGGATATGAGCGTCGATGCGTTTGGTTCGAGTTGGAATGATCGTTGGATCCGAGCAAACACGTCGTTGAGGTTTGTCCTTTGTTGATCTTCGTGACGTGAGGCGTTGGAGAGGAACAGCTCGGACAGGCGTGCAGCACGTTCGCACCCTTCCACGATCGATCGCATCACCGAGCGTGTGATCTCGGGGTCGTTGGGGCGTAGCAGCGCGAGCTGGGCTCGGCCTGAGAGGTGGGTCATGAGATTGTTCATCTCGTGCGCATAGAGCGGCGCGAGCGCTCCGAGCTCAGCAAGATCAGAAGCACGATCACCGTGGCCTGACGGATCGGAGTAGGGGGAGGCTGGATTGATATCTGGATCCGGGGACATCGATCTGGATATCGGGTCATGACGAATGCCGATCGAGTGGAATCGGAGATCTGGTCAGAGATCACTCAGGTTGATACGCGAGTTCGTCAGGGATCGATGTGAGCAGGGGACCCGTGTGAGGCTCAACCCCCCCGCCGCTCATCAGCCAGGCCTTTATCGAAGTTGGCCTGAGATCAACATCCATGAGTTCCGCCAGGTCCACCCAGACGAAACCGATGTGATCCTCAACGCTCGGCACTTCCTCGGGTGGGGTGGAATGGCCTGCTAGTTGTTCCATGTGGAACACCAGGTTCACTTCATGATGGGTGCGCTTCGGGCCTTGAAATGCTTCCTCGTGGGTGAGGAGCAGTTGCCCGGTTTCAACACTCAACCCGGTTTCCTCAAGCATCTCTCGTTTTAGGGCGTTGGCGCCGGATTCAGCGAACTCGATGTGGCCGCCGGGGAGGTAGGTGTACCCATGTTTGCGGTTCTGACACAGCAGGACTCGTCCTTCATGAATGAGGACGCCTCGGGCAATGATCTCGGAAGTGGGGGACTTTGGCATGGAATGATGATATTCTTTTGTGTACTCGGATGCGTGATGATGAGTACACAAGTTCGGATACGCAGCATGGAGGTTTGCGATGAGCTCATCAGACAAGAAGTCCCCCAAGAAGACCAAGCGCACGCGACTCGGGCGCGGGTTGAGTTCGCTCGTGGATACGGGGCCTGTGAAGTTGGATATCTCAACGCAACCAGAATCCGTCCCAATAGAACAAAATACGAACATTGCTTCGGCACCTGCGCCTGCGCAGGCGGATGAGTCGGGTGAGCGGGTGCTTGAGATCAAGATCGATCAGGTGGTGCCCAACCCGCATCAGCCTCGACGTGTATTTGATGAGGAATCGTTGGCGGAACTCTCGGCGTCACTCAAGATGCATGGGCTAATGCAGCCGATTGTTGTGCGCGCGTCGGATCAGGACGACACATTTGAACTGATCGCGGGCGAGCGTCGTTGGCGGGCAGCGAAAATCGCAGGGTTTGAAACGATCCGCGCGATACTCGATGCAGCAAGCGATCATCGTTCCGCGGAACTTGCATTGATCGAGAACATGCAACGTCAGGATCTCGATCCGATCGAGCGAGCACACGGGTTGAAACAACTCATGGATCGGTTCGGGGGAACACAACAGGATGTGGCGCAGCGGATTGGGATCAGCCGATCGGGGTTGGCCAATATTGTACGATTGCTTGAGTTGGAACCTGAAATCCAGCAATGGGTATCAGAGAAAACGCTAAGCATGGGGCACGCGAAAGTTCTTCTATCCTGTGATGACCCGGCGCAGCGTCTTGAGTTGGCAACGCGAGCGATCGCGGAAGAGTGGAGTGTTCGTGCTCTCGAAGCAGCTCTTGATATAAATGGTCGTTTAGATACGCCCACGCAAGCTGACGATCAGGATCAAGAGTCTACATCGCAAATGCACCCTGATCGTGTGCATTCCGTTTTGCGTGATCTTGAACGCTCACTCAGCGAGCACCTGGGTACGAAGGTGGCGCTGAAGACCAATCGTCAAGGAACCAAGGGGCGAATTCAGATCGAGTTTTATGATCTGGATCAGTTTGATGGGTTATTGTCCAAGATCGGGATTCAGACTGAGTCCCTATAAATGTGTAACTCTGGGCGCAGAATGTATAAAACGATTGGTAGGATTAGGTATAATTTAAGTACATGCAAAAATATATAGAATCTGTTACTCAATCAATTGCCTTTGGGGGTAAGTGCATATATTGTCGTTGACCTGTGCGTTCCCGATTTATTTGCACAGCTTTGATGTTTCAGCTTCGATTTTGATCCGGAATGCCTCTGTTCTGTGGCATGACGATCCTTGTAACTCCTTTTCACAACTGGAAATCGGAATACCCCCAATGGCAAAGAAGAAAAAAGTAACTCGTAAAACCAGCACCAAGTCCGCATCGGGCGCGATGGAAATGTCCACCGCAGAACTTCAAGCAGAACTCAATCGGCGCGAGCGCAATGTACGCAAGCTTGAGCGTCGTCGTGAGAAACTGCTTGAGGAACTTGCAGCCGTCGAGCAGTCCCTCGCATCAGAAGGCGCACTCAGCGCCACCGGCGGCATCCGTCGTCGCCCACGCAATGAGATGAACCTCGTCGACTCGCTCGCGGAAGTCCTCAAGGGCAGCGAAATGAGCGTCACTGAAGTGACCCAGGCGGTTCAGCAGGCCGGGTACATGACGACCGCAGCGAACTTCCGCACGATCGTGAACCAGGCGCTCATCCGCGAGAACAAGCGCTTCAAGAAGGTCTCACGTGGGCGCTACACCGCACGTTGATTGATCTGATTGAACACGAATAACGAATAAACCCGCATCTCCGATGGAGGTGCGGGTTTTTCAATGTCCGGTTGATGGGGCGATCAGGGCTTGACGCCGTGGAAGAGGCGCGAAGGGCGATCGAGGAAGAAGATGTGATCGATGTCTTCGGAGATCGCACGCAGGTTGGTGTCCTTGGTGCGTGCGTAGTTGTTGAGGCGATCGGAGTCGCGCTGTGCGGTGGTGTGCATCGCGGGGCTCGGATCCCAGCGGATCGAATCGATGTCGCCCGCGTGGCGAGGGCCGCTTGAGCTGGTGCACCCGATGAGGGTCGCGGGGAGAACAAACAGGGCAGCGACAGTCAGTCGGCGAGCGTATCGAGTGGTCTTCATGGGTACGGGCCTTTGTTCGGTACATGTGTGTCAGCCGAGCGAGACACCAGGTCTGTGTCGGCTGGTAATGTTTTCTCAGGTCACGAGCATAGCGGAGAAAACCGGTGTTGTCACCCCGATGCGTGTGTGTCGGGGCGATGAGTGTTGTCCGATACGCACTCGCTTTGATTCGGGTTGCGAATGCGGGGAGAGGAATTGCAACCCGTCGTGATGCATGGGGTTATCGAAACTCAGAATTTGGTGGATTGTCCACAATTGGATGAATTGTGTCCGAGTGGACGAAATGGAGGGATCAACTCGCGTGTTGTCGCAGTATGGTGTGACAAGACGCGGCGTATCGCGGTCGGTCAGACAAGTTCGATCCCTTTGAGTCTCTGATTGGGAGCCGAGCGATTCTGGGCGAAGACCAGGCCTCCAACGAGTGGAAGGTCGGGATCTAGACCTGGGCACCCCCCTGTTCATCAGGGTTTCGGACACTGACACCGACTGCGATACGCCGCGTTTTTTCATGCGCTCACACGATCGATTGATCTAGACCACCTTGTCTGCCAGAGCGGCAGTGGGGGTGGGGGTGGGTGCCATATGAGGCGTAGGACACGCGTGTATTGGTCCAGTATCAAGGAATTGTGTCTGGCGCGCCAGTTGCATCTTGTTCCTCGGCGTTGATGCACAAAGCGTGTTCGACGCAGCAGTTAGGAGGAACTGACATGCGAATGGATAAACTCACAACGCTCGCGCAGCAGGCGCTCGCGTCGGCGCAGCAATCCGCAATGGGGAAAGGAAACCCCGAGGTCGGGTCGTTGCATGTGCTCGAGGCGTTGATCGAAGATCAGAACGGGCCTGTTGTGGCCATCATGAAGAAGATCGGTGCGCCGGTGGATCAGCTTCGGCAGATTGTAGAATCGGAGATCGGGCGTCTTCCCAAGACTTCGTCGGGTGCCGGGAGCACCGGACGGGAGATGATGGAGATCCTGGCGAAGGCAGATCAAGCAGCTCAGGAGATGAACGATCAGTTCATCTCCTGTGAGCATCTCTTGCTTGGGTTGACGGAGGTCGCGGGGAGCACGGTCGAAGTGCTCAACGTGCATCACGTCACGACCAAGAGTGCGAAGCAAGCGATCCGTGCGATCCGCGAGTCGTCGGGTGTCAAAAACATCTCGGACCCGAACGCAGAAGCGTCGTTCGAGTCACTCAAGAAGTACGGGATCGATCTCACGGATCGGGCACGCTCGGGCAAGCTCGACCCGGTGATCGGGCGCGACGAGGAGATCCGGCGATGTATGCAGGTGCTCTCGCGCCGCACCAAGAACAATCCGGTCCTCATCGGTGAGCCCGGTGTCGGGAAGACCGCAATCGCGGAAGGGATCGCGCTGCGGATCATCAACGGCGATTGCCCCGATGGGATGAAGGACAAGCGGATCATCGCGCTCGATGTTGGGCAACTGCTCGCGGGCGCGAAGTACCGCGGCGAGTTCGAGGATCGACTCAAGGCGGTGTTGCGTGAAGTGGAGGGTTCCGATGGGCAGGTGATCCTGTTCATCGACGAGCTGCACACGATCATCGGCGCAGGTGCTGCGGAAGGCGCGGTGAGCGCTGGGAACCTGCTCAAGCCCGCGCTGGCGCGGGGCGAGCTGCGCTGCATCGGCGCGACGACGCTCGACGAGTACCGCAAGCACATCGAGAAGGACGCTGCGTTTGAGCGCCGGTTCCAGAAGGTGCTCGTCGATGCGCCGAGTGTTGAGGAGACCGTTGCGATCTTGCGCGGGTTGAAGGAGCGGTACGAGGCGCACCACGGCGTGCGGATCCAAGACAGCGCGATCCTCGCCGCTGCGTCGTTGAGCGATCGATACATTACGGATCGGTTCCTCCCGGACAAGGCGATCGACTTGGTTGACGAAGCTGCGAGTTCGTTGCGGATGGAGATCGACTCGATGCCGACGGAACTCGACGAGCTGCGCCGGAAGATCATGCAGCTGGAGATCGAGCGTGAAGCACTCAAGCTCGAAGCAGATGCAGATACAAAGAGCAAGGAACTTGATCGCGTCGAGTCCGAGCTCGCGGGATTACGTGAGCAGAACAGTGCGCTGACTGCGCGATGGGAAGAAGAGAAACAAGACCTCGATGTGGTTCGGAGTATCAAGAACGACATCGACGCGAAGCGCACGGAGCTTGAGCAGGCCCAGCGTGTAGGAGATCTCGAACGCGCTGCACGGATTCAGTACGGCGAACTGGTTGAGCTGCAGAAGCAGCTTGATGAGGCAGAAGCGAACATCGATGATCGTCAAGCAAAGGGCGAGGTCCTGATCAAGGAAGAGGTCGACCCGGAATCAGTCGCGCGGATCGTTGGGCGCTGGACGGGTATCCCCGTGAGCAAGCTCATCGAGAGCGAACGCGACAAGCTCGTGCGGATGGAGGAGCACCTCCAATCGCGCGTGGTGGGGCAGGACGATGCGCTTGTCGAGGTATCCAACGCGGTTCGCCGTTCGCGTGCGGGGTTGGGTGACCCGAGCAAGCCCATCGGGAGTTTTCTGTTCCTTGGGCCGACGGGCGTGGGGAAGACGGAGACCTGCAAGGCGCTCGCGGAGTTCTTGTTTGATACCGAGGATGCGTTGGTGCGGATCGACATGTCCGAGTACATGGAGAAGCACGCGGTGAGCCGACTCATCGGTGCGCCTCCCGGGTATGTCGGGTATGAAGAAGGCGGTGCGCTGACGGAAGCAGTGCGTCGTCGTCCGTACGCGGTGATCCTGCTCGACGAGGTCGAGAAGGCACACCCGGACGTGTTCAATGTGCTGTTGCAGCTGCTCGACGACGGGCGTCTGACAGATGGGCAGGGACGCACGGTGGATTTCAAGAACACTATCGTCGTGATGACGAGCAACATCGGTTCGCAGAAGATCCTCGAGATGGCCGAGCGTGGCAGCGAGGATTGGGAGATCGAAGCCGCGGTTCGTGATCTCATCCGACGCGGACCCGGCGCGGATCTCGATGCGCAAGGGCTCAAGCCCGATCTGGAATCGGGCAAGTTCAACGCGAATCTCAATGTCGGTATGCGCGAGCAGTTCTTCCGTCCGGAGTTGCTCAACCGAATCGACGAGGTCGTCGTCTTCCATCAGCTGCGCAAGGAGGTCCTTGATGGGATCGCCGAGATTATGCTCGAAGGGTTGCGTCAGCGCCTGAGTGATCGCGACATCGTGCTTGAACTCACGGACGGGGCGAAGGCGCAACTCATCAGCGAGGGGTATGACCCGGCATACGGGGCGCGTCCGCTCGCACGCACAATCCAGAAGCGGATCGAGAACCCGCTCGCGAGCCGGATCTTGTCGGGCGAGTTTGATGCGGGTGATCGGGTTGTGGTGGACGCCACGGGCACGAGCTTCAGTTTCACCAAGGGTGAATCGGAGCACGCGAACTCGTAAACGAATCTCTCTCTCTTATGTGTGCGCGAGCCGTCGATCAGTTTGGTCGGCGGCTCGCTTTTCTTTGCGCCTATTTCGAGCGCGTGTATAAATAGGTGTGCGGATTTATGGACATTGGTGTCTGTTCTATTTTGCGTATCGACGGCTTGCCCGGATCGCTGGGTCAGAAAACCATGGGCCACTATGGCTGGACCGATTGATATCCCGAAGTCTGATCGTGACCTGAACCCCACCGCTGCGGATCGGTTGTTGTCGCCGTTCCATCGGTTCATGCGCTTTGAAGCCGCGGGCGGCGTGCTGCTGATCCTGTGTGCGCTGGGCGCGATGATCTGGGCGAACTCAGGGTGGGCGGATTCCTACAACGAGCTGTTTTATGCGAGTTATGTGACAGTGGGGTTCGGTGATTGGGCGCTGAGCAAGCCGTTTATTCTGTGGATCAACGATCTGCTGATGGCGGTGTTCTTCCTCCTCGTGGGTTTGGAGATCAAGCGCGAGGTGCTCGTGGGCGAACTCCAGAGTCCACGCAAGGCGGCGCTGCCCATCGCGGCGGCGATCGGCGGGATGGCGATCCCTGGGTTGGTCTATGCGCTGGTGAACATGGGGCACGATTCGATCAACGGGTGGGGCGTGCCCATGGCGACGGACATCGCGTTCGCATTGGGCGTGCTCGCTCTATGCGGGTCGCGCGTGCCGTTGTCTGTGCGCGTGTTCCTGACATCGCTCGCGATCGTGGACGACCTGGGTGCGCTGTTGATCATCGCGATCTTCTATACTGAGAAGATCGGAATGGACTATCTCGGTTACGCGGGCGGGTTGTTGGTGTTGATGGCGATCCTCAACGCGATCGGCGTCCGACGCGTGCTGGTGTACATGCTCATTGGTTTGGTGGTGTGGTACTTCGTCCTTAAGAGCGGCGTGCACGCGACGATCGCGGGTGTCTTGATCGCGATGACGATCCCCGCAAAGACACGCGTTGATCAGGCGCGATACAGCGGGTTCGTGCGCTCGATGCTCGATCGGTTCGATGCGGATTCCAAGGGCACTGAGCGTTCGTGGACCACGAGCAAGCAGCAGTCCGCGGTCCTCGCGATCGAGGACGCGGGTCACAAGGTCGAAACGCCGGTGCGCCGATTGGAGCACTCGTTGATACCGTGGGTGGCGTTCCTAATTCTGCCGGTGTTCGCGTTGGCGAACGCTGGTGTGCCTTTGTCAGGAGGCGGCGAATCGGAAGCGACGGAATCGGTCTGGTCGAGCCGGGCGATGTGGGGCGTGGTGCTCGGGCTGCTCGTTGGCAAGCCGGTGGGGGTGTTCGGGTTCGCGTGGGTCGCGCATAAGATGGGGATCGGGGTGTTGCCCGAGGGCGCGAGCTGGCGCCATGTGTTTGGTGCTGCGTGGTTGTCGGGGATCGGATTCACGATGGCGCTGTTCATCGCGAACCTCGCGTTCAAGGGCGACGCGGGCTCACTCGATGCTGCGAAGCTCGGCGTGCTCGGCGCTTCCGTAATCGCGGGTGTTGTCGGGTACCTGATTCTGATGTCATCGCGCGCGAGTGGTTCTGATGTGACGTCAGATTGATGAATCTGTTTTCATCCGTGATGAACACATGTTCACCAATCATGGCGCTGTTCCGCATTGCGCTGGTGTTCTTTATGACATACAGAAAACAGGCGTGATTGGGTTGAAAACGGGGTTGGTGCAGAAGTTGCATTTCAATTGCTGAATTGTGCCCGAGAGGTGCAACCCGGTTCGGAACCGGGTCTGAGAGGATGCGTATAGGGGTTTGGGTCATATCTGATCCGAACCAGTGCGTCGAGCATTTCTGCTCATTCTTGAGTATTCGGCGTCTTTGAAAAGTAAGCAGAGCAGGTGTCATCCTGAACATCGGATGTGTGTGTGCGATCCGCTGAAGATGAGGATGATTCGCCGTGCGCATCGGTCCTGTGTCCCCGGGGCCGATCGCTTCAGTTTGTGTTGTGTTGCCCGTCGCCGGGTGGGTAGGTCTCTCGATAGAGCGTTTGCTCATCGACCCCGATGAATCAGGCAGATGACACGATTGACTGTTTGGGTAGGCCGCATGGTGTGTGATGCGAGGACGCCCGACAGACGCTCTCGGTGCCTCGCGTGTGTGTGCGGGTAACCGGCGGGGGAGCCCCGGGAGTGTGCATTGGGTCGGGTGTGTGCGGGGAGAGAGAATCGCCCCGATCCGATCGATTCGCCGGGGTGGATGACCGGCGAGTCCAAAGCCGGGCTGAAATGTCCCCTTCAGCCCGGCTCTTTTTCTGCGCTGATCGAGGACGCACGCACCCTATCCTTACTCTGAATGACGGATACCGAGGTTCAAACCGAGTCGCGATGTGAACGCCGAGTGTTTCGGCGTCGGCACCGATTGCCCAGCAACGGGTACGCGCCGGTGTTCGACGCGAAACTCCGTAAGTCCCGCGGCCCGATCACGGTGCATCTTCGTCCGAACGGGTTGGAAGAGCATCGGTTGGGTCTGTCCATCGGGAGACGATTCGGGAACGCGGTCAAACGCGGGCGTTTCAAACGGCTGATCCGGGAGGTGTTTCGATTGAATCGTTCGGGTTTTCCTGTTTCAGGTGACGGTGCGTATGACATCGTCATCACGGCGCGGGGGCACGACGTGGCGACACTGGAGACATACGAGGGTTGGATGATCGACGCGATCGGTGCGGCACATCGGGTGCACGCGAAGCGCGATGGACGCGCGGGTGGATCGGATGGGTGAGCGCCGGTTGCCCATGTGGATGCGGGTGGGGAATGTCCCGTTTGTGGGGATGATCATGGTGTATCGGGTGACGTTGTCGCCGTTGATCGGGGGGCAGTGCCGATATGAGCCGACGTGTTCGCGGTACGGATTGGACGCGTATCGGTTGTATGGACCGATCCGTGGGACACGGATGACGATGGGTCGGATTTTGCGTTGTCATCCGTTTGTCAAGGGCGGGTATGATCCTGTGCCGATCCCTGATGGGGATGAGTGTGTAGATTTGAAGAACGAGGACGAGAAAGGGGCATCGCGCCGATGAGTCGACTCCCAGCCGCCCAACGCCGAGAGCAGTTACTTGATGTAGCTGCGGAACTATTTTCATCACGCGGATACGCGGGCGCGACCACGGCGCAGATTGCGAAGGAGGCGGGGATCACGGAGCCGATCATCTATCGGCACTTTAAGTCCAAACGTGACCTGTTCGTGGCGCTGATCGAACGTACTGGCAAGCAGACCCTTGATCAATGGGAGAAAGACTTGAAGGGGGTCGATGATCCCGGGGCGCGATTGATGAAGATCATCGGTGAGAACCCCATGGTCTCCGAAGCCGGTCGCGACGGGTATCGGGTGTTGCTGCAATCGATTTCCGAAGTGGACGACTCGTTGATCCATAAAGCGGTTTCGGATCACATGACGCGCCTGCACGCGTTCATCACGCGGGAGATCGAGCGCGCTCAGGAAGCGCACAAGGTAACAACCCGATTCAGCGCGGGCGTAATCGCGTGGGTTCTCGTGAACGTCGGGATGGGGTACGGCGTGTTGACCGCGATGGACGTCCCGGGTCACGGGTTCGATGCGTCGGGCGTGCACGTCAAGGACGTGCTCGCGCGGATCCTTGTTGGGCGCGAGGGGCAGAAGTTGGAGAAGAAGGCGCCGAGCACGGAGAACAACGAATCGTTCGATCCAGGACCAGAGTCGTAATCCGCGATGGAACAGGTCTATCTCGATCATCATGCGACAACCAAGCCCGGCGCCGCGTGCGTCGACGCGATGTCGCGGGCGCTGACAGCGCAATGGGCAAACCCATCGAGCGTGCATCGCATGGGTCAGCACGCAGCGCACGCGCTCGAGCACGCGCGGGGTCAGGTTGCCAAGTTGCTCGGGGCGCGTTCGCGTGATATCACGTTTACCGGGTCGGGGACTGAGGCGATCGATCTGTCAATCCGAGGCGTGTTGGGCGCGATCGCGCGTGTGAACCCCGAGAAAAACATCGTCATCACAAACGATCTGGAACACAGCGCCGTGCGGAACCTGTGCAAGCAACTATCCGATCTGGGGCGGGCGCGGGTCGAAATGGTGCCCGTTGAGCACGGCGGGCGGGTTTCGGTGGAGGCGCTCAGGGCACTGCTCAAGGAGCACGGCGATCATGTTGCGCTCGTGAGTATGCAATGGGTGAACAACGAGACGGGTGTGATTCAGCCGGTGCATGAGATCGGCGCGTTGTGCCGATCGCGCGGGGTGGTCTTCCATTGCGACGCGACCCAATGGGTGGGCAAGATGCCTACGGATCTGGGAACTGAGGATGCACCTGCGATCGATCTGCTCAACTGCAGCGCGCACAAGTTTCACGGACCCAAGGGCGCCGGGGCGCTGTATGTGCGAAGAGGGGTTCGGTTGCTTCCCACGATGCCCGGGTCGCAGGAGCTCGGACGGCGCGGCGGGACGCACGCGCTCCCCGCGATCGTGGGGATGGGCGCTGCGGCGGAATCCTCGATGGAATGGTTGAGCGATCCGTCTGAGCGTGGGCGGATGAGCGCCATGCGGGATCGGTTGGAATCGGGGATCATCGAGCGTTGTGACGGGGCGCAGGTGAACGGCGATCGTGAACATCGGATCTGGAGCGTCACGAACATCGGGTTCCCGGGGTTGTCGTCGGAGGCGTTGTTGCTCGCGTTGAGTGAGCGAGGCGTGTACGTGAGCGCGGGCGCTGCGTGCGCGTCGGGGTCGCTTGAGCCCTCGCCGGTTCTTCTCGCGATGGGGGTCCCCGAGCGGGTCGCGTACGGATCGATCCGGTTGAGTCTGAGCCGAGAGACGACGGACGCGGAGATTGATCGCGCGATCGAGGTCATCGCGGGTGTCGTGGCGCAACTTTCGCGGGCGATGCCGGGATGATTTTTTCGTGATTCGTGCGGGTATAGTGGTTTACGTCACGGAAAACCGCTACGCTGGGCGCATGAGCCAACAACCCAATGCATACGGAAATCCAGATGTCCAGCTCTATCAAGAGCCCGAACGGACCAGCGTCCTCGCGATCCTGAGTCTTGTGTTCGGCGTTCTAGGATGTTGCGGCGGCGTGACATCCGTCCTCGGCATTCCCATGGCGATCATCTCCATGATCGGGATCTCGAAGAGCAAGGGACGCGTCGGGGGCATGGGCCTCGCGGTCGGCGGGTTGATCGTTGGGTTGTTGACCCTCGCGCTCTGGGTCGGCATGGTGTTCGGCATGGGCGGGATGATGAAGGTTGCGATCACCCAGTTCGGCGCAACCACCGAGGCGATCCTCACGGACGTGCAGAACGGCGACTTTGATGCGGCACGCCAGAACATGGATGCGCCGGGCAATCAGACAAGCGACGAGGAACTCATCGCGTTTGCAGCGGCGTATACCGCTGACTTGGGGCAGTATGTCAGCATGCCCGATGGGTTCGGGGATCTGGTGAACGGATACATGTCTGTTGGACCATTGATCCAGCCGTACCAGAACCGACAAGGGTATGTACCCATGCCGGCTCAGTTCGATACGGGTTGGGTCCTCGTGATCTACATCATGGACGCCAATGGGCAAGGTTCTGTCGGGGCCAACGGGATGCCGTTGCCTCAGGAACTGATCCTCGTGGGTCCTGACGGGACGGAATACCGGATTCCACCGGCGACGAGTTCGGGCGGATCAGCGTCGGCAGATGCGGATTCTGACGCGGAATCGGCAACTCCGGACCCGGATATGGCCGAAGAAGAAGACACGGAGGAACCCGAAGAGGGGCCGTGATGGTGTGGTCTGCGTGGATCACCCTCTCCCAAGAGATTGTTCTATCGCATGGTTGATACCGGAACAGACAACGCGCGTGAGGATCGCTCGCAGGCCGAGCCGATCATCCGTTTGCGGAATGTCGTGAAGCGTTTCGGGGACCAGACGGTCCTCTCGGGTGTCAATCTCGATGTCTATCCGGGTGAAACCATGGTGATCATGGGCGGGTCCGGGTCGGGTAAGTCCACGATGCTGCGGACGATGATCGGGACGCATCGCGCCAACGAGGGGAGTGTTGAGCTCTTCGGTCAGAACATCTGCGGCTTGAACGAGGAAGAGCTCAACGAGGTCCGCAAGAAGTTCGGGATCCTGTTCCAATCGGGCGCTTTGTTCAACTCTATGACGATCGGCGAGAACGTGGCGCTCCCGTTGCGAGAGCACACGGACCTCGACGATGAGATCATCGATATCCAGGTGAAGATCAAGCTCGAGCTCGTCGGTTTGCGCGAGGATGCGCACAAGTACCCGGCACAGATCTCGGGTGGGATGAAGAAACGCGCGGGACTGGCGCGGGCGCTTGCGCTTGATCCCAAGATCCTGTTCTATGACGAACCCAGCGCGGGTCTGGACCCCGTGACGAGTGCGCAGATCGATCAGCTGATCATTGCGCTGACACGCCAGCTCGGCGTAACGAGCGTGGTGGTGACGCACGAGATGGACAGCGCGTTCACGATCGCGGATCGCATGGCGATGCTCGATCGGGGTGTGATGTTGTGCCTGGAAGAGCGGAAGTGGTTCGAGGACCTGCGCGACATGCCAATGGCGGAAACGCAAGCGCTCGACGAGAGCAAGCGTCTAGTGCGTCAGTTCCTGCGTGGTGACGCGGACGGGCCTTTGGCTGCACGTCGTGACGAGGCGTCGTACAGCGCGGATCTGTTCGGGATGACGATGGATCGTGTGACGAGGACGCCGAGTGTCGAACCGACACGCGGGTGAGGATGCGGAAGTGAAAAGGGCCCGGATCTGATCTGGGTTGAGGACGATCGATGAGCACACAACTGGTCAACCGAAACAATGTGGTCGCGGGTCTGTTCCTGATTCTGAGCATCATCCTCGCGGTGTTTGTCGCGTTCATGTTGTCGGACGTGCAGGACAAGTTTGTGAAGCGCACGGAGTACGTCGTGCGTTTCCCCACGAGCGTGGGGGTCGCGGGGTTGCAACCCGGTGCAGAAGTCACGTTCGGCGGGTTGAGTGTCGGGAAGGTGCGCGCGATCAATGAGAACGTCGCGAAGGACGAGCTCACGGGCATCGATGTCGTGCGCACGCACGATGTCGTGGTGGCGCTGCGGACCGACCTGGTGTTGTACGAGGACGCGTACGCGGATCTGACGATTCCCATCCTCGGCGGGATCTCCAAGATCAACATCGCGTCCGCGGGCACGGGCGGGTACGAGGGCGGCCCGGACGATGCGAACGGGACGCTCGACGCGGGTGAGGCGCTGCGTGGACGATTCGCGCCGTCGATCCTGACCCAGCTCGGGTTCACAACAGAAGAAGCGCTCGCGATCAAGGAAACGATCCACGAGGTCAACACGATCTCCAAGAACGTGAACGAGACATCGCAGGCGATGAAGCGGATGGTTCTCGATCTCGAACCCGAGTTCGGGGAGGGTGTGGATGATGGGCGCTCGACCCTCGCGAATATCCGCGAGTTTACTGAGCGTTTCAACGCGGAAGACGGGTGGTCGCCCAAGGTCGATTCGATCCTGAGCAGCGCGGATGACGCAGCGAAGAAGATCTCGCCGACGATTGACGATGTGCAAGCGACGGTGTCGGATGTGAAGGCGATCGTCGATGAGAACCGCGAGCGCGTGACGAGCATCCTCGAGAATGTGGACGTGACGACGGATCGCGTAAAGACGACGACGATGGACGAGGTTGATGCGTTGTTGGAGAAGGGATCTGTGGCGCTCGGGTCGTACAAGGACATCGCGGACAACGCGAACTCGATTCTTTTGAGCAATCGCCCGAAGATCGCCGCGACTTTGGATTCTGCGAGCGATATCGGGGTGCAGGGCAAACTCTTTATTGAAGAGATCCGTGCCCAGCCCTGGCGTTTGCTCAAGAAGCCGAGCGAGGAGGATCTCCTGCGTGAGCCGATCTACGAAGCGGCGCGGACATACGCGCGTGCGGTGTCGGATCTTCGAGTCGCGTCCGAGGCGCTCGACGCAGCGGTGTTGAATGCTGCAAGCAACCCGAACCCGGGCGCGGTCAATGAGATCCGTGAGATCGCAGATGTCGTGGATCAGGCGTACGGGCGGTACTCTGATGCGGAGAAGGCGCTGCTTGAACGATTGCGGACGCAATCCCCAACAAGTAACCCATGACGAAACCCGGTTCCAAGTACAGACGGGCGCAGCGGTGGATCGTGTGTGCGCTGATGGTTGTGGTGATGGGGGCGGTGGCGATTTGGCTGGTGCGCGACACGGAACCCGTTGAGCGTGCACGGGCGCAGGCAATTGCTCGATTCGTGGAGTCCGTATCGACGGGGCTCGCGGAGACCGCGATGGATGTGCGTTCGGACGAGCGCGTCACGTGGCGCGGTGTCCGGGTGTACGACGCGACAAACGACGCGTGGAACGTGCTTGAGCCCGATGCGGAACTCGGGGAGCATGCGGTGGTTCTGGTGCATGGGCTCGACGAGCCCGGGGGGATCTGGGATGAGCTCGCGCCGGCGCTCGCGGGAGAGGGGCACAACGTGCTTCGGTTCGATTACGCGAACGATCAGGCGATCGTGAAGAGCGCGGACGCGCTAGAGCAGGCGCTGACGGATCTGCGATCGCGTGGGGTGGATGAGATTGATCTGGTGTGCCACTCGATGGGTGGGTTGGTGTCGCGCGAGGTGCTCTCGCGCGACGGGTACACGCAGCGGGGCGTGCGGGTGCGGACGATGGTGACGTTGGGAACGCCGCATAAGGGATCGCCTTGGGCGCGGATGCGGAGCATCGCAGAGGCGCGTGAGCAGGTGCAGCGCTGGGCGGAATCGGATGATCTCGATCCCAAGCGTTTGCTCGGATACTTCAACGACGGCGACGGACAAGCGGGGATCGATTTGATGCCCGGGTCCGCGTTCTTCGATCAGCTCAACGAGCGATCCATCCCGCGGGGCGTGCATGTCGTGTGCGTGGTGGGGCGGACAGACACCCCCAACACCTTGGTGGGGACGTTGAGCAACGCGAGCGCTCGGGATCTGCTTCGTGATGTGGTGGGGGACGCGCAATCTAAACGGATAATGGGACAGATCGACGCGCTGGGGTCCGAGCTCGGCGACGGGGTTGTGCCGGTGTCGTCGGCGGTGATGGACGGTGCGACGGACATTGTCGTCGTTGCTGCGAATCATCGTGGGATGATCCGGACGATCGAGCTTGAGGAGCGTGTGCGTGCGGGTGCGAACCTGCCCGATGCAGCCGAGCCGCCTGCGATCCAGATTGTGCTCGATCGGGTGCGCCGGGATTAGGGTGTGGTACGATCTGTTGGGTTGTGATATGATCGGGTATGGCCCAGCGTCGGCATCATTATGAGCACGCGTTCGAGCGGTTCCTTCGGGATCAGCGCGTGCCGTATATCTCGGTGGACGAAGCGAAGAAATCGTTGTTGCCCGAACGGACGCGGATGACGACGCGGGAGGGCGAGGGTGAGCCTCGCAAGCTCAAGAACTTCGACTTTGTGATCTATGGGGACGGGGGGAACCTGCTCGTTGAGGTGAAGGGGCGTCGGTTACCCAAGATCCGGTTGCAGGACGGGACCCCGGCCAAGCCGAGGATGGAATCGTGGGTGACGAAGGACGACATCGATGCGCTGAAGCGTTGGCGGGCGTTGTTTGGTCCGGAGTTTGAGCCGATGTTCGTGTTTATGTACTGGTGCGACGATGTGCCTCCGGACGGGTTGTTCGTGGAGACGGTGGTGAATCGTGGGCGCTGGTACACGATGCGTTGCATCGATCTGGATTCGTACGTGTCCGCGATGAAGGTGCGGAGTCCCAAATGGGGAACGATGAACCTGTCCGCAGCGGACTTCGAGCGATTGAGTCGCCCGTTCGGGGTGCCGGGTTGGGACGCGGGGAGAATCGCGTTTCAGGAAGGTGTTCGGGAGCCGGTGTTTGAGGTTCTTCCGGGGTGAAGAGTGATCAAAGTTGTGTCCGTGATGGCGTTTGGGTTGAAGGAACGCGGTTCGTGGTGTAGCGTGGTTGCATGAAGAGCCCCCTGCTTGAGCGTGTGTGCGGAATGATCGTGTCCAAGAGTGCCCCGGCGTTGTTGGCGATGATGGTGTTGGCGATCGGTGCGCACGACGCGTTGGCGCAGGATGAGCCGTTGCGTCCGCCGACCACGACGAGCGTGCCCAGCAGCCCCAAGTTCATCGTGATGGGGGTCGGGGTGCTGCTGCTTGGTCTGGTGGTCTTCGTTGCGACACTCAAGTCCAAGCGCGGGCACCAGGACTGATCCGATCGGATTCCGGGTTCAACTTGGATTGCTTGGACGCACTTCTCGATCGCGCAGAACCGGCGCGGGGCGGGGATGGTATATGCTGATAGCGGGCGGACGACGATCGGCCCCGGAGGTATCACATGATGCATACTGAAACAGAGAGCCTGAGGGCGCGTCCGCGTCGATCGGGTCTGGTGGTGCTCAATCTCGTGTTGTTGGGGGTGTTGGGCGTTGTGACGATCGCGCCTCGGGTAGATGCGCAATCGATGATGCAGACGCCTCGTGTCCGCGGGGAGTACACGGTCGTGGGCGGCGAGACGCTCGGCGATACCGCGAGCACGATCTACGTGCTCGATTCCGCGAATCGCGAGATCGTCTCGTTACGCTGGAACGACTCGACCAAGTCACTCGAGGGGGTTGGTTTCCGCGATCTCGTGCGTGATGTCAACTCGGACCCGGATCGGTAAAGGAGCAACCCCCATGAACACACAGATACAACAACGTGAACGCAGCGGGTGGCTCTGGGTCAGCGCGGGCGTACTCGCAGCACTCATCGTGGTGCAGGGCGCGGGGATGCTCGACACCCCGGCGCACGCGGAGATGACCAGCACGAGCGGCGCGTACACCCTTATGACCACGGACGGCGGGAACGACGAGATCCTTGTCGTGGTCGATTCGAGTCAGGAATCCCTTATGGTCTACAAGAGCGATCGCAATCAGGGGTTGCAGCTGCTCGAACGCGAAGACCTGACGGGGGTGTTTGCTCGGGCGCGTGCCCGGGCGATAGGACGCCCCTAAAGTCCTTGCTCAACACGCGATCTGTTCCCTCGCCTTTGCTCTGATGTAGACTCCACGTGCCGATCCAACCACTCCCACAGTTCGAAGAAGACCTCGCGGCCTACCTCAAAGAGAAGGAGGACCGCGAAGCGTATGAGAAGCTCAACGCGCCCACGAGCATCGTGGTGCGGTTCGGGTACATGCGCATGGTCGGCGAGTTCCCCTACACGGGCAAGGAGAAGCCCGGGTGCGGGTCCAAGCTCGTTGTCCGCACGCATCGCGGGACCGAGATCGGGGAGATGCTCACGAGCACGTGCCCCAACTCGGGGTGCTCCAAGAGCGTGTCGCGTAAGGAGATGCTCGAGTACATCGAGAACTCCGGCGGGCGCCAGTACCCGTTCCATGATCGGGGGAAGGTGCTTCGGGTTGCGACGGTGGAGGACCTCAACGAGCAGCAGCGCCTGGAGCAGCAGAAGAACGAGCTGCGGATGCGTGCTAAGGGAATGATCGAGCAGGCCGGGTTGCCCATGCAGGTGATCGAGGCGGAGCCCATGTTCGGGGGCGAGCGGATCGTGATCTACTTTGGTGCGGAGGACCGGATCGATTTCCGCGACCTGGTGTCCGACATGCAGCGCGCGTTCGATTGCAAGGTTGAGCTCCGTCAGATCGGGGCGCGCGATGAGGCGCGGATCACAGCCGATTATGAGCGCTGCGGGCAGTACTGCTGCTGCAAGAACTTCCTCAAGGTGCTCAAGCCCGTCTCGATGAAGAGCGCAAAGGTGCAGAAGGCCACGCTCGATCCGCTCAAGATCTCGGGGCGGTGCGGGCGGTTGATGTGCTGCCTGCGGTATGAGGATGAGACGTACGAGGAACTCCGCAAGAACCTCCCGCATCGCAAGTCGCGTGTGGGGACACCCGACGGGGATGGGTTTGTTATTTCGACTCAGATCCTGACGCAGCTGGCGCTGATCAAGCTCGACGACGGGACTGAGGCAGCGTTCCCGATCGAGGACCTGACGGAGCCGGATTCAAAGACGCCTCCTGAGCGCGATGCGCGTCCCAAGCGCTCCGAGCGCTCTGGTTCGCGTGATGGGTCTCGCGGGTCGCGGACGAAGCGAGCGCCCAAGGGCGAGTCGTCGACCGAAACGCGCGACAAGGGCACGGGTGAATCGGGCGAGGGTTCGAGCGCGACGAAGAAAAAGAAGCGTCGCCGTCGCAAGCGCAAGGGCACCGGCGGTGCGGGCGGCGATTCGACGCAGCAAAGGACCAATGTGCCCAGTGACCAGGGCAGTGACCAGGGCAGTGACCAGGGCAGTGACCAGGGCAGCGATCAGGGACCTGGTCCGGTCAAGGAATCCGGGTCATCGGACGGATCGGGTTCAGCGAGCAACGAGGATCGGCCGAAGAAGAAACGTCGCAGACGTCGGCGCAGACGCCCCAACTCCGAAGGCGGCGGCGGGAACCCGGGCGGGGATCAACCCGGCAGCGACAGCGGCGCATAACCCCGATCGACTCGGACAACACACAAGGGCACACGCATGGCGGACGCAGGCAAATCACAACAGGGCGCGATCGGGGTCAAGGAGACCCTCTCGAGTCTCATCATCGCGTTCATGCTCGCGTTCCTGTTTCGTGGGTTCGTGATCGAAGGGTTCCAGATCCCCACCGGGTCGATGGCACCCACCCTCATGGGCAAGCACATCCGGTTCCAGGGCAACGAGAGCGGGTACAACTGGGAGACGGGTCCTTGGACGTACGTGAGGGGGACACAACAGACTCCGACGCGTCAGCAAGAGAACATTCAGGTGCAGGACCCGATGTCGGGGTTCGAGATTACGGAGGCCAAGCGTCGGCTCGCGGCGGGTGATCGCGTGTTCGTGCTCAAGTACCTCCCGTTGTTGCAACAACCCGAGCGCTGGGACGTCGTGGTCTTCAAGAACCCGGGTCAGCACATCAACTACATCAAACGCCTGATCGGATTGCCCGGCGAGCAGCTCGCGATCGTGGACGGCGATGTCTTCGCACGCCCGTACGTCGAGGGTCAAACCGCGTCGAGCGGGTGGGACGCGTGGACGACGGACGATTGGCAGATCCAACGCAAGCCCGAGCGGATCCAGCGAACGATGCTGCAGGAGATCTTTGATTCGAGTTACGCGCCGACGGACATGACCACGGTTGGGTACGACGAGCCCTTCAGCGGGAGCACATCGGGTTGGTCCGATCTCCGCTACGCGCGTCAGTACACATACGAGGGCGCGGGCGCGACTTCACTCGAATGGAACGGCGATCGCCCGATCACGGATTTCAACGCGTACAACCAGACGCACGCGTCGATCGACCTATTCGCAGCAAACGACAAGCGCGGGTACAACACAAACGTGCGTCCGTTCCCCACAAGTGATCTGGCGTTGTCGTGCAACATCCGATCCGAGGGCGCGGGTGTGGTTGCGTCGCCAACGATTGAGACGAAGGGGATGGCGCTGCGGGCACAGATCGATCTGGGCTCGGGCAACGCGAGCGTGATGATGCGTGACGCGGGGAGCGAGGACTCCCCCTGGACCCAGCTCGACTCGGGCACGTTCGGCGCGGTTGACGCGGGCGAATGGGCGAAGGTTGAGTTCTGGCACATCGATCAGGCAATGTGGGTCTTCGTCGATGGCAAGCTCATCGCGGGTGGCGCGGACAAGGGCGCGTACGAGCTCACCCCGGCGCAGCGCGCGATCGCGGCGACGGGCAAGTCGTGGGATGAGCTGCAGGTTGAGGACGCGGTGTCGGGGCCATTGGGCGTGTTCCACCGGACGGATTTGTACCGCAAGCCTGAGGTTCGTTGGGACTTTGAAGGCGGCGCGTTCGAGCTCTCGCACGTGCGCGTGCAGCGCGACATCGGGTACCACATCAATCAGGGCACCAAAACCCGCGGCGCCCACCCGGAGTTCTTCCCGACAATGTCGGGCGAGCAGTTCTTCATGTGCGGCGACAACTCCTCCAACTCCGCGGACTCGCGTCTCTGGGGCGAGAACGACATCTACCCGTGGGTGCGTCAGGAGATCGACAATACGCCGGGCGTTGTGAACCGGGACCTGATCGTGGGCAAAGCGTTCGTGGTCTACTTCCCCGCGCCGCTTGATGGCGGGCCGTTGTTGTCGATCGACTTTGGGCGCTTGCGCTGGATCTGGTAAGGAACATACCCAACCCCTGACCCTGCGGGTTTGGGTATGTTGAACATCCAGCCACGCAAGGAACCCAGACCCGCGGGGTCACACTGTGGGTTCATTCCTTCCTTCGTTGATCGTCACTCAATCAAGAGTCCCAGACCCTCGGGGTCACCCGGTGGGATTGTTCCTTGTACGCGGTCGGCGCTCATCGTTCCTCCCTGTCCGCCTTTGGCGAGCGAGGGAAGAGCATGATCAATCAAGGAAGGCACCCAGACCCACACCTCTACCGGTTGGGTACCTTCCTTTCTTCTCTACGAGCACTCATACTTCACACACACTCTCTGATGGGTGTATGTACTCCATCTAGACAACTACACACGGAGAGCGTGAACACACTTGATGGTGTGTGATGTTTCGTTGTGTACCTGTCAATAAAGGAACCATCCCAACCCCTGACCCCGCGGGTCTGGGACTCTTGATTCGATCGATACCGATGAAGGAAGGACCCCACTGTGTGACCCCGCGGGTCTGGGTATGTTCATCTTGTGTCTTCCCCACGGGGTGGGGAAGGCACGAAGAGTTAGACTCTCGCCGCGATGGCGGTGCCGACATAATTTTCTGCGCTCGCATCAACACTGAACGACCCGTGCGTGTCGCTGGTGATCGGTTCGCGGTGGTCGAGGTCCGTGAGTTCGACCTTGTTGTCAGCGTGGATCTCGACGAAGTAGCGCGCGTGCTGATTGACGGCGTCGGCGCGGAGCTTCTTGAGGTTGCGGGTGGACTTGTACGACACGCGTGCGTGCATCGGGGCGACGCGGTACCGATTCCTGTCCCAGGGCTTGCGATCGTCGCGTGCGGACCACTCATCGCACTCGATCCCGCGTCGGAGATTCGCGACGAGGGTGTGGACGAGGGGTTCGTTGGGTTCGTCGCCGTTGGGCACGACGAAGGCGACGGGGCGGATGGAGGCCTGGGGTCGTGAGACAGCGTCCATGAGCTCGGACCCGTTGGGCATGAGTCCCTTGTCGTCGAGGAGGTTCCCGAGGACGACATCGCCCATCCCGAACCCGCACGCGGGGGTGGGTGGGCCGCCGAAGAGCTCGATGAGGTTGTCGTAGCGCCCGCCTCCGGCGACGGCGCGTTCGCCCTCGGCGATGGCTTCGAAGACGGTGCCGGTGTAGTAGGCGAGCCCGCGCGCGATGGAGTGGTCTTTCTGTATCCAATCACCCATGCCCGAGTCAGCGCCCATGGCGCACACCTGATCGAGATCAGATGCGTCGAGCGCGGGGATCTCATCATTGGACTTGGTGAGGAACGCGATGAAGGGTTCGGGGAGACCAGCTTCTTCTGCTTGTGTGCGGATCGCATCCACGGGGAGCTTCGCCTGACGATCGAGCAGGTTGAACGCAGATTCGAGCAGCTCTTCTGTCACACCTAACGATTCGAAGTATCGCGCCATCACCGATCGGTCATTCACCAGCATGCTCACAGCAGACGCATCGACCCCAAGGTTCTCAAACAACTGGACCGCGCAACCGATGACCTCGACATCGATTCGGGATCGAGTCTCAACGGAGTTCTCTTCGCCCGGCAACCCGATCGCATCCACATTCCACTGCAAGAACTCCCGAAGCCGTCCGCGCTGGGGGCGTTCGGCGCGGAAGTAGGGACCCGCGGTGAACCACTTGCAGGGCTGGGGAAGTTCCTTGGCCTTGGCGGCGTACATGCGGGCGAGCGTCGGGGTGAACTCGGGGCGGAGGGCAAACTCGGCCTGCCCGGTCTCCTTCACGCGTTCGACTTCTTTGGGCGACTTGCCGGAGAAGGCTTGGAAGAGCTCGCCGAGGATCCCCTCGCCCGATTTGACGGCGTAGAGCTCGGTGGTTTCGAAGGTTGGGCCTGCGATCTCGTCGAACCCGCACCGGATCGCGGCGTCGCGCCAGGCGTTGGTGATGTACTGCTGACGGAGCAGGTCCTCCGGGTAGAGGTCTCGGGTGCCTTTGGGTGGTTTGATCTTCTTGGTGCTCATCGTGTGGTAGGGTATGCTGGGTATGCGTCCGGGGATGGGGTGCAACCGAACACGATTGGGGCCGGAAAGACAAGTATGCGGATCACGATGCGACATGTTGTGTGGACGAGCAGCGCGTTGGCGCTGGGTGCGTTCATCTATGTCGTGACGCTTGAGCCGATGGATGAGCAGCGGCACCCCCGAGCAGCGGCGTTCAACTCGCGCCCGAATATGCAGGGGTTGGTGACCACGATCCGCACGGATCTGGCGTCGCGTCAGAACGAAGCGGCGATTCAGAACGCCCGCAAGCTCATCGGGGCCTACCCACGCGACGTGCGGGGGTACTTCTATCTCGCGCTGGGGCATCGCGCTTCGGGCAACGCGGAGGAAGCGGACAAGGCGTGGCGGCAGATTGTGACGTACTTGGAGAGTGATCAGGGGGCACCCTCACGGAGTCAGAACTTGTATTACTACGGGTGGGGGTTGCGCGGATTGGGCGATCTGAAGACGAGTCAGCAGGTTTTCAAAGGCATCTCGGATCAGTACGCGGAGATGACGAAAGACGGCAACGACCAATGGGGCGGGCACGGTGCAGGCGATCATTACAACCTTGCGTGTTATCGCGCGATGGAAGGGCAGCTCGATCGCGCGATGGAGCATTGGGCGTTCGCGGTTGAGCTCGGGTTTCAGGGCGACGCGGGTGGGCGCTGGTGGATGGTGGACCCGGATCTTGAGCCATTGCATGATCGGGAAGCGTTCTGGGATCTGGGATCACGGATCGGTGCGGGAGAGCGTGAACGAGCGATCGAGGCACCTGAATCGGTGTCGGACGAGCCGGATGCGGGATCGGACGGGTAAGCGATTGGTTGGGCGATGAACCCACGCAATCTGGACGGGGCGCTATGATTGGAAAACGAACGGATCACGTCGGATCGGGGTTTCTCGATCGGCGCGGTCGTGTCTGTGCCCGTTTGAGTGAATCGGCGGGCGAATATGGGATTGTGCGACGCTATGCCGACTGTCACGATTAACGGGATTGAGTGTGAGTTCACGCCGGGTGATCTGGTCATCGAGGTGGCCGATCGCAACGGGATCGATATCCCGCGATACTGCTACCACCCGGGGTTGTCGCGCCCGGCGCAATGCCGGATCTGTCTCGCGACGTTCCAGGCGCCCAACCCCCGCAACGACAACAAGCTCGAGCCCATGATGGGGGGCAAGCTCCTCCCGACGTGCGTGACGGAGTGTGTCGACGGCATGGTCGTCGAGATGGAGAGCGAAAAGACCATCGCGAACCAGAAGGCCGTGATGGAGTTCCTGTTGATCAACCACCCGCTCGATTGCCCCGTGTGCGATCAGGCGGGCGAGTGCACCCTCCAGGACTTCTCATACCAGTACGGGCGCGGGCACTCGCGATTCACGGACACCAAGGTCGTCTCCCCCAAGAAGAACCTGGGCGATCACATCTACATGTACTCGGATCGGTGCATCATGTGCACCCGGTGCGTGCGGTTCACGGAAGAGGTGACGGGCACGAGCGAGCTCATGATCGACTCGCGAGGCGACAAGTCCACGATCGACATCTTCCCCGGCGAGCCGATCAATAACCCGCTGGCGAGCAATGTTATTGATCTGTGCCCCGTGGGGTCGCTGCTCGATAAGGACTTCCTGTTCGCCCAGCGCGTGTGGTTCCTCAAGCGCACCGCGGGGATCGACCCGTTCACGAGCTCCGGTGACAACATCTGGGTCGAGCACAACCAGGGTCGCGTGTACCGGATAAAGCCCCGTCACAACATGGACATCAACACCTGGTGGATCACCGATGAGGTGCGTTACGGGTGGAAGTTCGTGCACTCGGATAATCGACTCGTCGCGCCCACCCGCAAGGAGCACGGCGTCCAGGTCGACGCGACCTGGACCCGCGCGTACAAGCAGGTCATTGATACCATCCGCGGCGCATCCAAAGCGGCGCTCGTCATCTCCCCGACCCTCACGACGGAAGAGGCGTATCTGCTCGTGCGTGCGATCCGTTCGATGAACGAGAATGTCTCCTTGTTCCTGGGTCCTGTCCCAACAGACGGCGAGGACATCGAGTACCCCAACCCGCAGGCGGGCAAGGCGTTCGTCCAGCGCGCGGAGAAGGTCCCCAACAAGAACGGCGTCAAGCGCGTCCTCGATGCGGTCGGAGGCGGGTACAAGGAGTTCGATACCTTCGTCCGCAACGCGAGCGAGTTCGACGCGGTGGTCCTGACAGCCAACTTCCCCAGCGCCTGGGTCACGGACGATCTCATCGACGCGCTCAACGGACGCAAGACGATCCTCATCGACACGGCCCA
>SPJK01010056.1_pt1 | contig 27173 bp, 24 predicted proteins | sample 3741771 | NCBI WGS metagenome assembly SPJK01 (sample SAMN10925997, study PRJNA522277) | cold seep metagenome | isolation source: Elba SIP-enriched marine methane seep metagenome, extraction at timepoint T2 | place: Italy: coast of Elba, Mediterranean Sea
CAGAGGACTTTCACCTCATAAGTTCACGCCCATGCTGGGCGTACACCAGGGGGTCAACTTGACCGTCAAGTTACCCTTATCGTTATACCTTAAAAACTCCAACTTGACTAAGTACGTCATTGGCGTATGATTGTTATATGGTTATTATCGAAACATCAATTTTTACAAAGCGAATAAAAGAGTTGATGTCAGATGATATATACAGTGAACTTCAAAATGCATTAGTAGCTTATCCTGAGTCAGGAAAACTTATTAAGGGAAGTGGCGGTCTCCGAAAAATACGTTGGGGAACTGCGGGTAAAGGTAAACGAAGTGGTGTACGAGCCATTTATTACTTTACTAGTAGTAAGAATCAAATTTTTATGCTCATGGTTTATGCAAAAAATGAGCGTAGTGATTTAACCAAAGAACAATTATCCCTTCTTAAGAAGGTGGTTGAACGGGAGCTTAAAAATGAATAATGAATTGTTTAACGAATTATTAGGCAGCGTAGAGCAAGCTGGGGAAATCATGCGAGGTGAGAAACCTGCATCCAGAGAATTCCAATTTGCTGAACCCGATGTAAAAGCTATTCGAGAGCAAGTTGGTCTTTCGCAATCTAAATTTTCTGGTTTAATTGGTGTAAGTGTTAGAACACTACAAAATTGGGAGCAAGGTCATCGTCATCCAACCGGCCCAGCCAAGGTTCTGTTAAAGTTGGTTCAATCAAATCCAGAATCAGTATTTAAAGAACTTCACGGGCATCAGGTATAACCAGTCGCTCCAGCTGAACGCGCTACCGCGCGTCCAGCTTAACGGGCTGGAGGAAATTCATGCAAGAATTCAAGCTCGACAAAAAATACGTCACGCTGATGAAAGGATGCTTAGTAGTTTTTATAGCATTTTTGGCGTTAGGATTTGCTTTGCCCTTTCTTCCTGATGAGAACGAAGGCAATCCAAATGGCACACTCATGGTTACGGTAATGTGTACGGTGGTCTTTGGGTTCTTTTCAGCTCTTACATGGCGTACTTTAAAAAAACTACCATTCGCAGACGTTGCAGCTGATGACGATGGTGTTTGGTATATGCACATCGGAAAAGATAAAGGACTAATCGCTTGGGAGAAAATCCATAGAGTAAAAGAAAGGCCGTATATGCAACGTCTTGACTTGCTGGGCACCGACAACCAAGAATTGCTTAAAGTTGAGTATCAATTACATGGGTTTGAGATGCTCCGGGATGTCTTAAATGAAAGGGCTGGAGCGCAAGATTCAGATCTTGCTCAATCTAAGTTTTCTAAAGGGCTGCTATACCATTTAGTTTATTTGGCTTGTGTAGTCGGTTTTACTGCTTTAGGTTTCTATGTAGGAGCCGGTGGTAATCCTCTATTGGGCTATGGCGCGATGAGCGTTCTAGTTGTTTTTATCATCTATGAATATCTAGTAACAGCAACGGGTGTCCAAGTCACTGGTAATAGTATTTTGGTGGCGTACCCTTTCACCAAAAGAAATATTCCATTCAACGATATTGAGGATGTCGTTATTGCTGATGAGTTTCACAAAGGTAATCGAATACCAGAAGTTTGGATAATTACCAATAATGCGAAGCCTTATAAATTGAAGCAGCTTGGTTCTGATTCAAATCTTGTTTATAAAACCTTAAAAAGGGCTGCCAACTTATGGACAAAAACAAAAAAACACACAAAAACACACAAAAACAGGGAAAAACAGGGGACAGACCACGATAAAGCAAAAACGGCTTCCTCGGTTGGACTGCGCAGCCGATTTTCGCTACACACAAACAACAACTTCATGTGCTGTCAGCAGGCAGATAACCATCGGTATTTTTTTCCACCCAGCGTTGTTGGCCAGATTTTAGCAATTCCTTTTTCCAGAAAGGCGCTCTGGACTTCAGACCTTCCATAATATAGCGGTTGGCATCAAAGGCATCACCGCGGTGCGATGTCCATACGGCTGTCAGTACGATGCTGTCATTGGGGTAGATTTCGCCGACTCGATGCACGATCAGGTAATCCAGCACCGGCCATTGCAGCAACGCTTCATCGGCGATTTTTGCCAGTTCCTTTTCCGTCATGCCGGGATAATGCTCCAAAAACATGCCGTTGACATCATCGCCTTCATTAAAGTCGCGCATAGTGCCGACAAAAACAGCCGTCGCTCCAAATTTGCCTTTCAGTGAGTGTAATGATTGTTGATACTCGGTGACTTCCTGCCACGGATCATACGCTTCGGCAAGCAGCTTCACTTTCATGTCAACCTCCGGTCACTGGCGGAAAAAAGGCCACTTCCACATTGTCTTTGACTTCGGTATCCAGCGCGACATATTCCATATCAATAGCCGCCAACACATTGTCGGGCATCGCTACCTCCGGGTTCGCCGCACGCCACACGTCACTGACCAGACTCACTGTATGTGCATCCAACTCATCCGCCTCCCGCCCCAATTGCTCTTTAAGACTGGCAAAATAGCGCACTTTAATCGACATAGGTCTTCACCCGGTAATAGAATAACTGATTTGCAATTTTAACCGACAATGACTCAATTAACGCATTTTAATCAAACGGGCGATGTACACATGGTGGATGTGGGCGATAAAGCCATTACCCAGCGCACGGCTATTACCGAAGGCGTCATCGAAATGCAGACGAGCACCCTGCAATTAATTATGGAAGGCAAGCATAAAAAAGGAGATGTGCTGGGCATTGCCCGTATCGCAGGCATTATGGCAAGCAAGAAAACCGCCGACCTGATTCCGCTGTGCCATCCACTACCGATCACCCATGTCGATATCCAGCTTGCCCCCGACCCGGAACAACAGCGGGTTATCTGCACCACCACGGTAAAAACCAATGGCCAGACCGGCGTGGAAATGGAAGCGCTCAATGCAACCCAGGTCGCTTTGCTGACGATTTATGACATGTGCAAGGCTGTGGATCGCGGCATGGTGATTAATCAGGTGCGCCTGTTGGAAAAAGAAGGGGGCAAATCCGGCCACTGGCAGCTTGATAAATGAACTATTTCGGCGACGCTTTGCAGGCCGCATGGACGTTGATTCTGCACCTTGATGACGATATGCTGGTCATCATCGGCACATCATTGAATATCTCTATTCAATCCATCATTTACGGCGGCATCGTTTCCATCCCGCTGGGCATCCTGTTTGCGATCAAAACCTTCCCCGGCAAGACGCTGCTACGCCATCTGCTCAATACTTTAATGGCCATGCCAACGGTAATGATTGGCCTGATTTTCTACGGCCTGCTCAGTCGCCGCGGCGCACTGGGTGACTGGGGCCTGTTATATACCTCCGAAGCCGTCATTCTGGGGCAAACCTGCCTGATTATCCCGCTGTTGGTGAATCTGACCCTGGCCGCGGTCGAGGCCGCCAACCCCGCCATGCTGGATGCGTTAAACATTCTCGGCGCCAACACTCGCCAACAAATTATGTCCATTGCCAGTGAATTGCGCTACACCCTGCTGGCAGCGATTATCACTGCCTTTGGGCGCGCCGTGGGCGAAGTGGGTGCGGCGATGATGCTGGGCGGCAATATTCAGGGCGCGACCCGCACCATGACCACCGCCATTGCTCTGGAAACCAGCAAAGGCAATTTCGAATTGGGACTGGCGCTGGGTCTGGTACTGCTGTTTATTGCCTTTATCATCAGCCTGTCACTGCATTATGTGAGTCAGTTGAAATAATCAGATTAATCGTTACACATGTTCTTTCAGCCCGCTCATCCCACCCCCATGGATGAAGGAGTAAAGCGTCAAATCCAGTGAAACGCGATTAATACGTCAGCTGATACGCGCCCATTCAAAACTGTCGCCCGGATCAGTTTTTCGTTCGGGCGCAATGTCATTGTGCCCGGCAATGCGTTCACGATTTAACCCCGCATAATTCGCACATAGGCAGTCAATCACTTCATTCAATACCGCGTATTGTCGTTCGGTATAGGGTGTTGATTCTGTCCCTTCCAGCTCAATGCCGATGGAGAAATCATTACATCGCTCACGTCCCTGATAACTGGACTGCCCGGCATGCCAGGCTCGTTTGTTAAACGGCGCAAACTGGATGATGTCACCCGACCGGCGTATCAACACATGGGCAGAGACCTTCAACTGCTGAATCTCTGCAAAATAAGGATGTTTCTCTCCATGCAGTTGATTACAAAACAACTGCTGAATGTACTCGCCGCCAAATTCTCCCGGCGGCAGGCTGATGCAATGAATCACCAAAAGCGAAATATCTTCTTCGTCCGGCCGCTCATCAACATTGGGCGACATGACTTGCTGTGCCTGATCCAGACAGTGATTGTTGATCATCATATTCACACTTAGAAATAAACCTGTTTTGACTATGGAATTTGCTATACTGCACGCGCCGTTGAATTCAATCAACATGCGGCCAGCATATTTAATAACAATTATATCTACAGGTAGCAACCATGTGTTTTAGTGCAGACATGTCTTTAGGATTGGGAATTATAGGTGTTGCAGCGTCCGTCGTCACTTATATGGATAAAACAGAACCGTTCTGGGTACGCGTTGCACGCGCCTATCCCATCTTCCATTTTGCGTTAATGGAATTCATTCAATATTTTGCCTATCCGGTGGCCGACCAGTGTGGCTACGGCACCAATCTGTTACTCAGTGAATTGTCTACCTATCATATCTGCCTGCAGGCACTGGCCATTATGCCGGCCCTTGCCACCTATTCCAGTGACCCGACCGCTGTAAAAAAAGCCTTTATCACCGGTGCGATTTTAAGCAGCACGTTTATCGTCTGCACCTGGCTGCCGCAACACTGGCAGATGACGGATATTCAAGCCAGCTTCATCGGTGATCTGGTTGCCTGTCTGTTTATGGGCCAATATCATATTGGCTATCATATCGCCAGCGCCTTTGGATTTTTTGTCACGTTTGGTGCTTATTTTGGACTGGCGCTCAGTGGCTTTGTGTGGAAAAACAACTGGCGGATCGGCAGCTATCATTTTGTGATGTCGCTGTTCACCCTTTATTTTCCACAATGGTTCTGGGGGGTGTCCACCGGCGAGGCGGCCGCCATCTACTGTCTTTTTTCGATACCGATTACAGCCAGCTTCATGCCTTATTTCAAACGCTTTTTTACTGCGCCACCAGGGTTGGTGCCCGCCTGATTCACAACCACTTATTCAGCAGCTCATAAAGCTTTTCCGGCATGACCGGCTTACTGATGTAATCGTTCATGCCAACTTCCTTACAACGGTTGACATCCTCCTGCAGCACATTGGCCGACATCGCAATCACGGGCAAATCAGTTAAGGTTGGATTTTTGCGGATTTCTGAGGTGGCTTCATAGCCATCCATTTCCGGCATTTGAATATCCATAATCACCAGATCAAACTCGGCGTCTGCCAACTTGTCCAGCGCCTGTACACCATTTTCAGCCACAGTCACATTGGCGCCGACCTGTTCCAGCAGGTCAACAGCGACTAACTGATTTATCTTGTTATCCTCAACCAGCAAAATGCTTTTCTGGGTCAGGCCTTGCTGAGTATTTGACTGTTGTGCTATTTCCTGTTTTCTCAACGGATATGACGACAGTTTGTTGGCTACCCCATTGAGTAAATCGGTTGGCGTCAACGGCTTCACCAGAACACCTTCCAGTCCGATGTGATCCACCTGATCAATCAGCTGGTCTTGTCGATACGAATTCAGTATAGCGATAACGTTATCCGGCTGGATACGGGTTTCCGCAATAATTTTACAAAGCCTTCGCTCAGCCTGATTATCCCAGTCCATTAAGACTAATTGGAAGGGCTCTTCTGCCTGATTAATTTTGCTTAAAGCCTGTTCACAATCAAGTGCTGTTTCAACCTGATATCCATAGGCCTGGAGAATGCTTGATGTCAGCTTGAGAAAACGGGCATTGTCATCAATCAGCAATAACCTGACACCTTCATCTGACATTTCAGCTTCCGCCGTATGGGGCTCATAGTTCAAGCGAAGAGTAAATCCAAACTCACTGCCCTTGCCCAGCTGACTCCGTACAAAAAACTCGCCGCCCATCAGTTCTATCAGGCGTTTGCAAATCACCAGCCCCAGCCCGGTGCCTCCGAATTGCCGTGTCGTCGACGGATCTGCCTGAGTAAAGGGGCGACCAAGACTCTGCAGCACATTTTTGTTGATGCCTATCCCTGTATCGGACACTGAAAACTTGAGCAACACCTCGTCCCTGGTTTGATTGACTAATGCCGCTTTGAGAATAATTTCGCCCTGTTCAGTAAATTTTGCCGCATTACTGCAAAAATTCAGCAAGACCTGTTGTAAGCGGTGCATATCCCCTTTCAGCGTCTGCGGAATATTCGGTGCGATATTGATAATAAACTCTATACCTTTATTTTGAGCCGGTAATGCCGACATTTCCGCCACTGATGCAAATAACATATCCAGATTGAATTGTGTAATTTCAACCTCAATCTTGCCAGCCTCAATTTTTGAAAAATCGAGTATGTCGTTGATTACTGCCAGCAACGTCTTCGCTGCAAGGTCAATTTTTTCGGCATAGATTTTCTGATGTTGACTGAGCTGCGTTTGCTGCAACAAGTGGTTAATCCCAATGATCGCGTTCATGGGCGTTCTGATTTCATGGCTCATATTGGCCAGAAAGCGGCTTTTCGCTTCAGTGGCCGATTCCGCTATGCTTTTTGCTTCATCCAGATCTCTCATGATATCTATCATGGCCAAACGCGCCTTTGTCTGCTCTTCTATCTTGGCTCTGAGTTCCTGCGTCAACCGTTTATGTTCGGTGATATTCTCTTCCACAATGACATAATTAGAGACAACACCCGGCTTGGAAAACAGAGCGGTAATTGAACTATGCACCCAATAGGCTTTGCCTGTTTTGCTTTGATTAATCAGTTCGCCTTGCCAAAATCCATTTTTCTCAACAGATTCCCAAACTTGCTCATAGATTTCTTTTGACTGCTGTTCGGCAATCAAAACTTCTGGTGTTTTGCCTAAGACATCCACCAGACTAAACCCGGTCAAGCGGGTAAATACCGGATTTACATATTCAATTTCCTTATTGATATCGGTAATGCAAACGGAAGAATTACTTTGCTCAATCGCCAGAATAAGTTTTTTATTCTGATCAATTTCCTGTTTTAGCGCACGGGTTCTGATCGCAACTTCGCTTTCCAGTTGCTCTCTAAGCACTTTACGCGCTTTTTCACTGGCCAAACGCGAAGTCACATTTTCCACAACGGAAATTATAGCGATGACTTCATTATTGTTTTTGGTCAATGCTGTATTATGCCATTGGCAGTGAATCACCTGCTGCTCATGTGTAAGATTGCGGTTTATCGAAAATTCACCACCGGTTTTGTTACGTAATTGAACAAACATCCGTTCGACGATGGGTCGATCAGCTGTTGCCACCAGCAGATCGACCGCATCTTTTCCAAGCACCTCTGCCTTGGTATGCCCAAACAGTTTTTCGGCCGCAGGGTTCCAGTCTAAAATATGTCTATTTGGACTAAACTCAATGATCGGTAATTGGCTTCTCTCCCTATATAGCACCAACCGTTGCTGAGCATCATCAAGGCTTTGCCGTATGTCCATATTTTTTAATTCCACCGATATCCTGACTGAATACAACATCAGTAAATCATTGATCTTGGGAATATCCGCAAATGATTTACACGTCAACAAGACCAGCACGCCGATGAAGCTATTTTCATCATTGTAGATGGGCACTCCGATATAGCCTTGAATACGCATGTCCTGCAACAGAGTGTCTTCCGGAAAGAGAGACTGAATTTTTCGTGGATAAATACATATCCCGCCATCTTGTACATCGGCACAAGGCGTGCCCGGCATTTGATAGGAAACATTGTCCAGCAGGCACCCCTGATGAACCAGGGTGATTGTATTCATCCTTGTTCTTTCAAGCGGATCCACCAACCCGACAAACGCATAATCTGCATTGACTAAAAGCGCCATTTGATCCAGCATTGACTTCAGCAATTCAACATCTGTGTCGGTTGACGATACGATACTGGTGATTGCATTCTGCACGACTCTGCGCTGTTCAACCATTTTATTGAAATTGAGTAATGGTTGAGTCAACTCTTTATAGGTGTGGTGATACCGTAAAGGATTAACCACACCTTGTGCGGCATTGTTTAACCCTTTGGCTAATAAATCAACCGAGTAGGTCAGCGCCAAGATAAACCGCCTGAACATCCAGAAACCTGCCAATAACATCACCATGCCGATCAGCACAGGCCAACGCAGCATTTGTCCAGTGCGGGTATAAACCGATGCTAATGAAATTTTTGTGATAATTTGCCCCTTTACATCAGGCAACGCGTGTTTCAACATAATGACTGATTGCTGCGGATTCCAAAATACCTTTTCAGGCAAACCAGGGTGAATTTCGGTTGTCTGTTGCAGCATCAGAGGCATCCTCTCTTCCCCCAAAACCAGCCATCTGTTGAATCGTGAAGAGGCTTCCAGGGGGGGATCGAACAAACGCTGGATAAAAGGCGCAGAATCTAGTTGAACCCATACCCATATGCTTTTTTCATTGCTCAGCTTGATCGGCATCAGCATAAACCAGTAATGCCTGTGCATCTGACTCGGTCTTATCAACAATTGCGTGGTTAATTGATCGCCCCGGGATATCGACTCAGCCCGCGAATCTTGCAGGCTTATCGACTTAACGACATCATCAGACGGCATTAATCTGACCATCAATCCATCAGACTTGTGCCAGCCATCCAAAAAATCACCACCTGCCGAAGTTAAGATAACCCCTTTGACTAAACTCTGATGTTGCAATACTTGCTGCAACGTGTAGGAATGTTGGCTGAACTGTGCCGTCTCTGCTTTATGTGCTTGTGGCAGGCCAAACACGGGCGTTAACTGTTCTTCAATGTCATGAATGTGCTGAGCGATGCGCATTCCTATCAACTCGCCCTGAAGGGTGGCATCATGAATGGCAGCACCTTTTTCACGTAGATAATAGTGATAGCTGATAAAAGCCAATATCAAAATTATAACGACAGAAAAAATTATCCAGCCCACGAGTAAAGTGGATTTGAATGATCTGTGTGTTTTTTTGCTCACATTTACCTACAAAGAAAAATAGTCCACATGGGAAGTCTAAATTATCAAGAAAAAGCGAGCCATTACGCGATTGAGTCTCCTTCCTAAAACAGGGATCACAGTATTGCTGAGTAATGAAAGCACAGTGACTCAATCATGGCGGCCATGAAACTCGGTTAAGCCGAATTAAACAAAAGGCATTTCTAACGGCTTATGTATAAAATCTTCTGCGCCCAGGGTGAGTCCATGCTGTTCATCTGCAAAGCCTTCCAGACTGGTCAAAAAAATAACAGGTCTGTCAGCAAACCCATTCAACGATTTTAATTTTTTACATGCTGTAAAACCATCCATTTCAGGCATGACAATATCCAACATAATTAAATCTACAGGTTGACAAGATTGCACATAATCGAGTGATTTCTGACCGTTTGATAAGGTCCCCACCTCATAAACCGGAGATAATAATTCATTCAATATCAGATGGTTATCCACCTGATCATCGACAGCCACAATATATTTTGTATTACCCATCAAGCTCTCCGGCTATTTTGTCTGCGTCATTTATTAACGCCATGAGCTGTTGTCTCAGTTGAGTGACTAATACGAACGCCTGTTTGTCTCTGCTTTTGGCATACTGTTCTACCTGACTGGAAAGCTGTTGCAAACCATCTGCGCAAATATTGCCGCTCGTTCCTTTAAGGCTATGAGCGAACATTTTCAGCGCATCAAAATCGCATGTAGACTCAATATTTTCCAATTCTTCTAATTTCTTTGGATGTTCATTTATTAAAAAATTTAGCAGTTTTATTATAAATGCATGGCGTTGATTATAACGTTGTAGCAACTGCTCCAGGTTAATCGCACATAAAACATTATTATTCATTTTATTCTGTCTATCCGAGTGTTTAGGCATTGCACATAGGGCTGTTTTGTAAGTTTTAGCCGAATCATGGGTATTTGATCCAGACAGTCTTCAATAGTTAAGTCTTAATGACTTACTTTAGTTTCACCCCCAATTATTGCAAGGAGGTTATCGGGTTCGTATCTCACCATATCATTACTCCGACCTATTCACGCCCCAACCTTTGCTAATTCTTCTATACTTTTTTTAGATCAACCGTTAGTTACTTCATGAGTCCAAAATTTCGTCAATACCCACTTTGTATGCCCGTCGCGTTCGCAATATTCCTTGGGTTTTGTTTTCCCATTGGCGCGACAGCCTTACTCATAATTGTAAAAAATTTATCACCAACGCTAGACAACGTATATCTTCTGCACCGCAATCATCTGCTTTTGTGGATTATCTGGACGGCTCCAATAGTACTAGGCATATTTGGCTTTATTCTTGGCAAAGCCTTACAAGATTTAAAGCATCAGGTAGAGCTGTCAAACAACAATAAAACCGAATTGCAGACGCTTATTGACTCTGTGGCCAGCGCGATTATCACCATCAATAAAAAAGGGGTTATCACCAGTTTTAATCACGCCGCCGAAAACATGTTCGGTTACTCAGCTAATGAAGCCATTGGCCTTAACATTAAGAACATGATGCCCAATAAAGTCGCCAATTTGCATAATACCTACATTAAGAGTTATTTGAACACGCAACAATCTTCCATAATGGGTAAGCGTAGAGAAGTGGAGGGCAAACGAAAAAATGGTGTCGTTTTTCCTATGATTTTGCAGGTTAATCGCATGGATTTACACGGAGAAATCATGTTCTCGGTGGTTATTGATGATATTTCCATGCAAAAAGCCATGCAGGATCAACTTCATCAGGCACAAAAAATGGAAGCTATCGGACACTTGGCGTCTGGCGTTGCCCATGAAATCAATACCCCTATCCAATATATTGGCGACAATCTGAATGCGCTGGATGATAACCTGAAAGACCTGGTCAAGTTTTTGTCCATTTCAGAAAGCATCATTGCCGAAGCCAGCGATGAAATCCGAATCAAATGGAATCAATTATCAGAGAATTTTGATATTGATTATATCTTGCAAGATTCTCCCACGGCGATAAAACAATCTCTGGACGGCATCAGTAAAGTTGCAGAAATCGTCTCTGCCATGAAAGCCTATGCACATAGCGATTCTAAATCCCTGGCTCCAGTTGATATTAACGAACTCATCAAAAACACTTTAATTATCAGCAAAAATCAATATAAATACCAGGCAGATGTTGAAACCAAACTAGTAGATAACCTGCCTCAAGTCGAGTGTTATGCCAATGAAATTAATCAAGTGTTGATTAATCTGATTGTAAATGCATCAGACGCTATTGAAGAAAAAGGCAAGGGAAAGGGACTCATCAAAATCAGCAGTCAGCTCAACGACAACGGAATACTGATTTGTATCGAAGACAACGGCATAGGGATTCCTAAAAACATACAGGACCAGGTCTTCAATTTATTCTTTACGACAAAAGAGGTCGGCAAAGGGACAGGACAAGGACTTAGCATTGCACACAAAGTGATTGTGGAAAAACATCATGGTCATTTCCACTTTGAATCCAAGGAAAATCTGGGGACAACATTTTATATTGAACTACCTTTGAAAACAGAAGGTAACAATTTTGACACACAATAATGACACGAACGATTCTATTTGTAGACGATGACGATAATATCATCAATGGCATTAAACGCATGTTACGAAAAGAGCGTGAACGCTGGCAATCGTATTACGTCAACTCAGGCGAAAAAGCTTTAAAATTAATGGACAACACGGCCATCGACCTGATTGTGACAGATATGATGATGCCAGGGATGACCGGTGAGCAACTCTTGCAAAAAGTTGCTGACAAATTTCCATCCACTGTGCGTATGGTGTTAAGCGGCTATGCTGATGATGACGCTTTAAAAACAGCGGTTAATGTATCGCATCAATATTTAACCAAACCTTGTACCCCCGAACTTCTCAAAGAAGCCATAGCCCAGGTCTTCACCATTCAAGACTGCATCAGCAACCCGGTGTTGTGTGACAACATTGGCGACATTAATCAACTCCCCAGTCTTCCTCGCATTTATCAGGAACTGCAACAGGAAATAAATACGCAGAATAGTGATGCTCACAGCATCGCCGCCATCATTTCCAGAGATATGGCGTTATCCGCCAAGCTATTGCAAATTGTCAATTCCCCCTTTTTTGGGATGCAGCGCAAAATATCAAATTTGGACGAAGCCATTAATATCATCGGTACGAAGAAGCTCAGTCACCTTGTGTTGAATACGTTTGTGCACGCTTCTTTCAACGTCAAAAACAAACAATTCACCCGCTACCTGGATTATTTGACAAAAGACTCATTGCGCACGGCAGAATTAGCCAAACAAATTTCACTGGCTGAAAAGCAACAGGGTGACCGCCCCGACCAAGCCTACTTGGGCGGCCTGCTGCATAATCTTGGACTCTTGATTTTCATGTCCAAGCTACCCGAAAAATTTGAACAGCTGATTCAACAAGTCAACGAGTCTGACTTACCCGTCGCTAACATAGAAAAACAAATCATGGGCTTCACACACAGTGAAGCCGGTGCCTATGTCCTGGGCTTATGGAAGATTCCTCCACGTATCACCGAGTCGATTCTATTACAAACCATTCCCAGCCAAACTGATTTCAATGGCATGAATGCCCTCACTGCAGTTCATGCGGCAGCCGCTCTGCTCAATCCCCCCGTCACCCCTGAAGTAGGCCGGTTATTTAGTATGAATCTAGATTTAGAATACCTAAAGCGAATTAATAAACTTGATAGCGTCGCGCAATGGGAACACCTGGCTGAAAAATTAACCCAGCAACTGGAACGCCGTAATGACTCATAACGCCTCGAAAAAATCAAAAATTTTGTGTGTAGATGACGAAGCCAACGTGTTAGCTTCATTACAACGTACGCTGAGGCGGCGCCATCATGTGGATACTGCATTAAGCGGTGAAGAGGCATTGTGCAAACTTGCTGATAGCCACGATTATAAAGTCATCGTTTCCGACTACAACATGCCAAACATGAACGGCATCGCGTTATTAAAACAAGTCAGTAACGCAACCCCCAATGTCATTCAGATTATGCTAACCGGAAAAGCCGAATTGGAAATGGCCATTCAAACGGTCAATGAAACCGATATCTTCCGTTTTCTGGCCAAACCTTGTGAGCCTCTCATATTACGAAAAGCCATCGATGATGGCATTGAATACTACGACCTGATCGAATCTCAAAAACAGTTAACCCGTGAGCTTGAACAAGCAAATACATTACTTAGCAAACAAAAAGCGGCGCTGGAACAGGAAAAACAGCTGGCTAACTCAATTCTGATCAATATTGGCAACCGACATGCCAGCAATTTAACCGGACTCAACTGGCAAATACGTCCCATGGAACAAGTGGGTGGCGACCTGGTTTTATCCTATCTGCACCCCTCAGGCGTTTTACATGCCATGCTGGGTGATATTACCGGGCATGGTCTGCCAGCGGCCCTTGCGGCCTTATCTACCGCCGACGCTTTTGAAATGCTGAGTATCAATAACTTAAACGTTGCTGACATTGCTCAAGGTATAAATGAAAAACTTAATCAAACCCTACCTACTGGCATTTTTTGTGCCGCCATGTTGATCCGCTACGACATTTATCATCAACAAATTGATATATGGCATGGCGGATTGCCCGATGGGGTTTTAATTAATCGTCAGCAAAACTCTTTCACCCCCATCCGCTCAGATAATTTGCCATTAGGTGTATTAGCGGGACAGAACTATACAACGTCTACACACTCTTTCTCGAGTAATGAATTTGACTCACTATTCATTTGTACAGACGGTGCGACTGAACAAGTCAATGAACAAAATGAAATGTTTGGTGATGCCAGGCTTACCCCGCTTTTGAGTACCCCCCCCTCAGACACCTCATTGATTGAATCAATCACACGCCACATTGATATGTTTAGAGGCGATGCAGCTCAATCTGACGATTTATCTATGCTTGAATTAGATTTCAAACAATTATCGCAGGCCTTACAAACTAACAATAATATTTAGGTGATCTTGATATGAATGAATCCGCCCCGATCAGTCAGAAAATATTATTTGTCGATGATGAGCCGCGCTTACTCGAGGGCATCAAAAGACAATTGCGTCGAGAATTTGACATATCCGTGGCAGAAGGTGCCCAACAGGGTCTGGATACTTTGGCCAGTGAAGGCCCGTTTGCACTGGTTATCTCAGATTACAATATGCCTGACATCGATGGCATTGAATTTCTCAGCCAAGTCTACAGGCTTTATCCGCAGACTGTGTTAGCCATGCTGACAGGGCGCGCCGAACTGGAACTGGCTATCAAAGCATTGCATAAAGGTCATGTTTCGCGCTTTTTAAACAAACCCTGCCCCAAAGAACTACTGGTTCAGACAATTTCAGACTGCCTTGAACAATACCGCCTGAGCATGAATGAAAAACGGCTACAGGCTCAAATAGAAGAAAGCAATCATAAATTACAAAATTTGAACCAGCATCTTGAAGAACTGGTCGATGAACGCACTGAAGCACTGAAGACCCAATATCGTTATGTAAGCGCATTAACCAAAATGGAAAACAGTCATGAAATCATCAGCGCGTTGCTCAAAACAACACTAGAAATGCTACCCTCAATGCACGCGGCGCTGTTTTTAAGCTTTGATAATGATGATGTTTTCATTCCGCATGCGACAAAGCCACACTCATTCTCGCCTATTCCAAGAGAACACATCACAACCGGAATTATTGCTGATTTGCTGAACCAACAGAAGGCTTGGATCAACATCCCACAAAATCACTTATCAAGCGTTGATCTATTGTTTTTTCAAGACACCCCCAGAACCTGCATCCCATTAAACGCCGATCAATCCGCTATAGGTGTTTTGACATTAAGCGGTGATGAAGAAACGGTTTTGGATGAAACGCTGGTTAACTCCTTAAAAACATTGGCCAATGCCACGGCTTCTGCATTAATCAGTCACGGGCACCTTGAAGCGCGTAATGAAGCGCAAGATGCCATTATCACGGCATTGGCCAAACTGTCTGAATATCGTGACAATGAGACCGGCGCTCACTTATTACGGCTTAAAAAATACTGTGGCCTGATCTGCGATATTCTGTCAACAACCAACAAATATAAAGATACGGTCAATGAACAATTTAAAGCCGACCTGGTGCGCTCTTCTCCTATGCACGATATAGGCAAAGTGGGCATTGCCGATGCCATCTTAAAAAAACCCGGCAAACTCTCAGGCGACGAATTTGCCATTATGCAAACCCATGCCACCATCGGAGGTGATACCTTACGCTCGGTGTTTGAACAATATAAGTCCCAGACATTTATAAAAAGCGGTATGGAAGTCGCCTACTATCACCATGAGAAGTGGGATGGCAGTGGTTACCCTAATGGCATTGCCGGTGAAGATATTCCGTTAACCGCGCGCATTTTAACGGTTGCTGATGTTTATGATGCGCTTACCACCAAACGCGTTTATAAACCGGCCTTCCCAAGGGAAAAGGCAAAAGCATTGATCGAAGAGGGTCGTGGTACACATTTCGACCCAGACATTGTGAATGCCTTCCTTGCCAATGAAGAACGCTTCCACCAAATAGCCGATAGCATGGCAGATGAACCCATTCCTTCCTGAAAAAATAGTGCCCCCCTTACAAAAACATGTTTGTAGAACAAGATGAACGTCCACATATCCTTGTTATAGACCCGGATTCATGGCTTAAAGTCCAACTGGATATGGTTTTAAATGGCATGGTATTAGAGGCTTCTGAACTGTCTGAACTCGATATTGGTGTACAGGACTTTATTATTGAAGGCTTCACTGATTACAAAGAAGGAATCGCTCACATCGAACAATGGTTTGACTCTGGTTTACAATACCCGCTGGTATTTATTGAATACGAACAGGGCGAAAACACCACCGGTCTTGATTTGATTATGCAATTATGGAATAAAGATCCGGACATGCACTTTATTTTGTGCTCGGCAGATAAAACCCTGAGCTGGGAATTAATCATGCAACATGTCGGCCAGTCGGATCAACTCCTGTTTCTCCAAAAACCTGCAGGTGACCTGGAACTACGACAAGCCGTACATGCCATGACCAGAAAATGGCAACTTAGCAAACAATCGCAAAATGTCATGAGCTTTCTGGAAGCACAAGTAAAGCAACGTACTCTGGAAATCGAAGCCGCAAATAAAAAGTTACTTCAATCAGAAAAACTGGCATCAGTCGGTCAACTTGCTGCCGGTGTTGCGCATGAAATCAATACCCCGTCACAGTATCTGAATGACAATATCACTGCGATCAAAGACTATTTTCTTGATCTGTCAGAGTATATTGGTTTTGTCCAGCAACAGCTCACTAAACTGGACACTGGCAGTTTAAATGAATGCAACAGCCAGGCAGACAAACTCGACCTGGCATATATTATGGAAGATATGCCCTCTGCGATTGAACAATCGCAACATGGTATAAAGCAAATTTCCCGCATCGTACAGGCCATGAAGGGTTTCTCCCATATGGGGCAGGATCAAATAACCCGGTTTAGTCTCAATACCGCCCTGGAGAACACTTTAATCATCGCCAAAAGCAATTATAAATACATTGCAGATGCGGAAACGGCGTTTACCCAAAACATTCTCATTGATGGCTACCCCGGCGAATTAAACCAGGTCTTTCTTAACCTGATTACCAACGCAGCCCATGCTATAGAAGAAAAGCAGCAGGGACGGGGGCTAATTACCATTACCACTCGCCTGCAAGACGATCATGCCATTATTTCCATAGGGGATACCGGTACCGGTATCCCTGAACAAGCCAAAGATAAAATATTTGACCCTTTTTTTACGACCAAGGATATCGGCAAAGGTACGGGGCAAGGTTTAAACATCGCTTACACTATCATTACTGAAAAACATAAAGGCGAAATTACTTTTGAATCAACAGCAGGCGAAGGAACCACATTCGTCATTCGCCTGCCCATCCATCATACTGAGTCAGCAATGCATGACGGCTCAATAATCATGTGAAGGAACGACCGAGACAAGGCGTTGTGTTCAGGTAACAATACGGTAACACGGTTGATAATGCTTGCCCGGCAACTTCATACGCCCCTGGCTGACAAACGCTTTTAGCAAGTCGTCCACCGGCAGCATGATTTCCTTGTCTCCCTTGATCTCGAAATGCCCATGCTTTTCGATGGCATTAATACCTTCTTCCTTGACATTACCAGCGACAATGCCAGAAAACACCTTGCGCAAATTGGCCGCCAGATGATGACAGTCCTGCTGTTTATGCAAGGCCAGTCCCGCCATGTTTTTATGACTCGGAATAAACGGCTGTTGCAAATCAGGCGTGATTTTTAACAGCCAGTTAAAATTGAACGCATCCGCACGATCAATTCTGAACTGTTTCACCTTGCTGATGCCCTGCTGAATTTCCCGTGCAACTTTGGCCGGGTCATCAATAATAATCTGGTATTTTTGCTGCGCTTCCAGCCCCAGCGTGTCTCCAATGAATTGATTAACCTGTTTAAAATAGGCTTCTGCCGAACGAGGCCCGGTAAAAACAAGGGGAAACGGGAGGTCGGCATTATCCGGATGCAACAATATCCCCAGCAAATAAAGAATTTCTTCGGTCGTCCCTGCACCGCCGGGAAACACGACGATGCCATGACCAACGCGGACAAACGCTTCCAGGCGTTTTTCAATATCCGGCAAAATCACCAGTTCGTTGACTATCGGATTTGGCGATTCGGCTGCAATTATCCCCGGCTCAGTAATGCCAATGTAGCGACCATCATTAATCCGCTGTTTTACATGACCAACGGCCGCCCCTTTCATTGGCCCTTTCATTGCCCCCGGCCCGCAACCGGTGCAAATATTCAAACCACGCAAGCCAAATTCATAGCCGACTTCCTTACAATACTCATATTCTTCACGGACGATGGAGTGCCCTCCCCAGCACACCACCAGGTTTGGATCGGTATGCGGTCGAATGATATTTGCATTACGCAGGATATGAAACACCGCATCGGTAATACTTTCAGAGCTGTGTACGGAATAACGGGGGTTTTCATTGATCTCGTTGTTGACATAGACAATGTCACGCAACACGGCAAACAGATGCTCCTTGATACCCTTGATAATTTTGCCGTCAACAAAGGCGACACCGGGCGCACCTTGCACTTCCAGTTTGATACCGCGCTCTTCCTGAATCACCTTGATTGAAAAATCAGGATATTTGGCCAGCATTTCGCGTCCGTCATCAGAATGATTCCCACAATTCAAAACGGCCAGCGAACATTTATGCAGTAACTGGTAACTTCCTCCCTGGCTGGTATCCAGTAATTTGTTGACTTCGGATTTGGACAATACGGCCAGCTGGCCGTTAGGTGAAACGCGTGTATCTATCGATGTCTCATTCATAGATTGATGACTTAATTGAGGCAGTAAATGTGTCGCTTATTTTTTCTAACAGGCTGTTTAAAAACGATTGCACTTGCCAATTCAGCGTTAAAAAATGACTCAAACGCTCATTTACGTCATGTAAACTGCGCTTTTTCATCACTATTGCCTTGCATTGACCCCGCTCATAACATTTTTCAACAACCTGCTAAACGACGTAAGCCTGAATACTCAGCTATTAAATTGAAGTGTAGGTAGCAGTGATGTTACTTGATCGCTTTGATAAGCTTTACAACATGGCCGCTGACAGGATCGACCCGCACTTTATCAAACGCGCATGATTTGACATTTTTTACCGTTTCCCTGTTGATATTCGCTCCCATCATACGTTTAACCACAGGATTGAGAAAATTCATCGTTGCAGCCAGTGCCGCGTTGGAACTTAAAACATGTTCAAGTAATAACACCTGACCACCGGGCTTGCATACCCGGTACAATTCCTGCAGCCCGCGCTTGGGGCGCGGCACAGAACAAAACAGGAAGGTACCAATCACGGTATCGAAGCTGTTATCCGCAAAGAACAACTGTTCAACATCCATTTGATCCAGCGCGACATTAACAGGACGTCGCTGCAGTTTGTTTTTTGCCTGCCTTAACATGACCGGACTAAAATCAATCGCCGTCATCTGCTTCTCGGCTGGATAATACGGAAAGTTTTTGCCGGTACCGACACCCACTTCCAGGACGTGCTCGCCTTCAACCTGATGCCATATCTGCTTGCGCAACCGCGAAAAAAACAGGCCCTCTATCATTCCTTCCATGACATCAAAAAAAGGGGCTATGCGGTTATAACGCCTGAGTGTCTCTTCCTGTTCAGTAGACATGCCTGTTTCCTGATAGTAAATGAGGATTGATTAATCTTCCAGCTGTTGTATGCCGTCCAGCTGCCAGCCCTGTTGCAGACTGTTGCGGGTTTTCACAAAATGCCAGACTTCTCTGACCTGGGCTGACTGTGCTTCAACATTTTCTCTCAGAATACAATCAAACAACACGACCGCTTCCATTTCGCCACCAAAGTCCCTAACCTCAAGCAGCTCTGAATTCAATTTCAAAATATCGGTTTGATGGGCTTCAGTCGAGTCATTCAACTGTTGTTGAATATCGGCAAATACCTGATCTGTTGTCATACTACGTATGCTTGTCAGATCTTTCTCGTCCCATGCTTTCTGCAACATTCTGAACGCGTTTTCTGCACCATTCAGAAAATCCCATTCATCAAACCCCGCAGGCAGATGTTTCTGTTCCGTTTCCGCAGCCTGTGAGACATCTTGTTGAATCGATGCATTGTTCTTATCAAACATAACATCGGTATCAAATCCGTCATCGTCCTGAAATCCTTGGTTTGATTGTTCGCGTGGTCGATTATGGCTGCGATCAAATTGATAGCCATCATCATATTGCCGCTGATAACCCGCAGCCTGAGCATGGCCTTGTCGACTACGTGCAGCAAACAAGCGGAACAATAAATAGGCGATGCCGCCAAACACCAGAATATCCATGAAATTCATGCCTTCAAACGCGCCACCGAAAAACAGTGACCCCAGCAAGCCCCCTAACGCCAATCCGCCAAGTAACCCCATAAATCCACCACGACGGGACATTCTATCCCGCGCTGCCTGATTATGCTGATTGGCTTTTTGCTGTTTTGCCGTTCGTTGCGATGAGGTCTTACTGTTGCGACGATACGGAGAACTGTAATAGTTTTTGCTACCAAAAGATTTGCCGCCGCCAAAACGCTTGGCCTCAACATCAGGCACGCCGGAAAATGACAGCGTAAGCGTAATTAAAACAGCAGAAATCAAGGAAAATTTATTTTTCATAGTGTTGTCTTTTATAGTGCTTGAAGTCGAACAAAAGCATAGCCATACAAACAAAATATGCGGCAAATTTAAAGCTTTTCAAGGTACTGAACAAGCAAAAAATGCCTGCAGTTCAATTTGATGAGGAATCAGTAGATGTATTTTACAGTAAGTACACTGCAAATAATATGTTGGAAAAATGCTGATCGGTCAGGGTTTATCAACCCGTACTCAAGATGCAAAATTATCAAAAAAATGCACCCGCTAATGACCTCTGCTTATTCATTAGCTGATGTCCGTAGATGTCTTTCATGTTAGTTCCAGGAGGCCGTCGGGTTACACAGTTCGTAGCGAGGCGAATGGGACAGCGCGCGCATTCTTTTGTATTTTCTGCCCGTTTCAACTGACTGAAGTAGATCGACCAAAGATTTTCTGACAATGTTTTGCGACGATCACCTCTTGATGAGCATGAACAAATGGTCACCGAAATTGCTTGCGCCTTGGCTACAACCTCAGCAGAACCATCGTCTACTCAACAGCGTGTGCCACGATAGCTCTCACTACATTGCTGCTGCGAAAAACCTGTTTTCTCATCATTTGCTGACCCTGAAACCGGAAGCATTACCGACATTAATAAAACAGCTTTTAATAGCATGATCATTGTCCTCATCACCGAACCTTTGTTGTTAAGTTGACATTATTTAGTTCGGATTTATTAACTCATGGCGCTAAAAACTCAACGATGAAGCCGCTCACTATAGCCACTATTTTTTAAACTCATATATCTCTAATCTTTGTCGTTTTATACTCTAGGCTTTATTTGCCATTGCACCGATGAACTCATGGATAAAGAAAAACTAGACCAGTGTAAACACATCCTTTCCAAAAGCTTTCTGTTTGAATCGCTGGATGCCGATGAAATTGAACGATTACTCGCCTACACCCGCCGCAAAAAAGTCAAAAAAAAGGACATCATTTTCTCCAAGGGAGATTCCGGAGGGCAGTTGTATGCCATATTAAGCGGCAAAGTCAGAATCAACACCTTATCTATGGAAGGTAAGGAAATCACCCTGCGTATAATAGAAGAGGGTGATTTTTTTGGTGAAATAGCGATGTTTGATCATGAAACACGCAGTGCATCAGCTATCATGCATGAAACAGGCGAGCTGCTGATTATCGAGCAGGCCAATTTCAAAAAATTCCTGGAACATACTCCCAAAACATCGTTTACCTTGATCATGGCCCTTTGCTCAAGGCTTAGACATACCACAGAATTATTGGAAGATACGTTATTTCTCAGCCTGCCTGTCAGGTTAGCAAAGAAGGTAATGGACTTATCTGACAAGCATGGTCAACCAAAGGACGGAGGCATATTTATTAATCTGAAGTTATCTCAAACTGAATTGGGGCATTGTGTCAACAGCTCGCGAGAAAGTATCAACAAGCTTCTGAGGGAGTGGTCACACGCAGGCATTATTGATTTTCAGAAAGGCTATATGACTGTAAACAACTATTCCATGCTTGAAGATATTGAAGCGGATGAAGGAGAAATGTAAACTGTCTGAGTCAGATAGTTTGCAGGAGGCTGTCAATTTTGAATTGATAGCGTACTCACCTAAACATTTTAAAATTTCGTTTTAAAGCTATCCTTCGCATCGCAATGGAAAATCGCAGATGTTAAACAACCATCATACTGAAACACAGCTGAAACAACGCTTTTTATTATTTTGGCAATCGCGAATCCACCAGGCCCCGATTGAGCAGGAAAAGATTGATGTTGTATGGCGTTTTGTTTCTCAGCATTACAATACAGACAAACGCCACTATCATGGGTTAAATCATATTTATCATTGCCTGGACAGCATGGATCATGCCCTTGATTATATTGATGATCCGGACGCCATGCTAATGGCGATCTTCTTTCACGATGTCGTTTGTGACCCGCAAATAAAAGGCAACGAGCAAAAAAGCGCCGACTTGTTTCAGCTTATTCATCAAGACACCCTCAGTGATGACTTTATTCAACGTGTCTATACACTCATTCTGGCAACGACTCACTCTTTTAAACCTGAAACTAACGATGAAAAAATCATTTGTGATATTGATTTATCCAGCTTTGCCCTGCCCTGGCGGTTATTTCTGAAAGACAGTGATGCGGTTAGAGTGGAAAGCCTCCATCTAAGCGATGACATGTATTATGAAAAGAAATGCAAGTTTTTGAAATATCTGCTGAATCGCCCCAAAATCTATTACAGCCACTTTTTCTTCAACCGCTGTGAACAAAAAGCCAGAAAAAATATCACGCGGTTTATCCGTTCAATTCAAAAACAAGGGCATGGCTGTGCGTTAAATTGATACCTTCCCTGGCATCATTTTAATCACTGTTTGGTTAAAGTCCGCAAAGGCTACCATCAACGAGAGAACCATCCGCCAAGTCAAAACATAACCTGTACGGCGTTCCCCCTGATATAAATTCATAGCCAAGGAAAGGACTGCCTGTTTTGGCAAACGTAATTTCAGGGCATCCCGCTTTACGCATGCCGCCAGCATACACAAGTTTATCAATAGGGTCTTGAGCCGGCACGGACGTACCTTCTCCCTGACAATTAAGCTCGGTATATGCATTCATTTTGGTTACACATCCATTACCCCCTCTTTCAACTGAAATACTTGCCTGATTAGCCGTCAACGGGGATCCATCTCCAGGGTCTATTGATTTTTCTTCCAGATTGAGACATTCAGTTGATGCCGATACTGCTCCTGGTTCCGGCACCGGTACAGGCACCGGCCCTTCAGTTAAACAGGCATCAAATTTTGGCCCCCAACGATGTTTGTTACGCGTTTTAAAACCCATACCAATAGGTCCAACCCTGCAGGTATCGGCGACAATTTCAAATGAATCAAACGTTCTATGTTTATGCCCTTTTTTATATCCTTCATCATCATCTTCATATTCCTTATGGGGTATCAAGGTGGTCACGGTGGCCGGATAACCTTCCAGATATTTAATGCGGCCTGGCCCTCCTTCACTGCATTCTCCCTGGCTTACGACCTCGTCGCCTGAAATTGAAACGCCACAAGGAACGCCTATTTGCACATTACGGATAGACCAAAGGGTTTTGCTTCCCTGTTCTAACGCATATGAAAACCGGCAATGCTCAGGCCCAACTTTGGTTACACTATTCAACGCAGGATAGATGGTATTCGTCTCATCACATTCCTGCGCCGATACTATTGGAGATAACGGAAGCAATGCCACCGATAAAACGCCCATCAGCACCCTGATATTATTTTTTTTCATTTATTATTTCCTCTTGTTTTTAAATGGCAGACATTACTCATTTCTTTCAGAGGATAAAGGCGGAAAAATAATAAAACGACATCATATTTCCTTAACTTACCTCAATTGGCGCGCTTATCATCCTCAAAAAGACAAGGTAATTCGGGAGTATAGAAACTGGCTTGGCTGTATGGCCGGATTGTCTCTATCAATATCAAAATAATTAAATTTTTCATTCGTAATATTACTGGCGCCAAGACTGATAAAACCATAACGTCTTGGCAGACGATAGTTGACTGAAGCATCTATTGTCCAAAAATGGTCTGCCCCTTCTACAAACGTGCCTAATGAAGAACTTCTTTCAAAGCGCCCTTGTTGATCAACATACATTGCCTGCAAAGATAAGCTGAGCCCAGTACGGTCAAACACATTTAAAGCCAGGGGAATCCGGTGGGTCTGAAGATATTCTGCACCATCCGAAAAAACGCTATCACGGTTGAATTTTTCCCATTCATGGCGCGCACTCACAGCTAAAAATTCAAATGGCGTCCAATAAAAATATGCTCGTGCTATATCTTCTTGCCAACTGGATTGTTGCGTTGTTAAACCTGAATCTATAAACGGTACATCCAAATCCCGGTAACTGTATTCTGCGCCTATAAATACCTGTTTACCAAATTTCTGATCAATAGCGACCCCGTATCGCCATGCATCGGTTGCATTAAAATCGTCATAAAACTGGTTAAAGCCTGCAACTTGTGTGGGCTCAAGCGTTTGATCATAAGCTAATGTTCTTTTTAATGTTCTAAACGCCGCTGCCCGTATAGTTGTATCAGGCAACGGGTTCCAGACAAAACCAAGCTTGGGGTTGAGCTGATCCCTGCTTGCACTGCCCCGTTGATCACTTTCAAAAAAATCTGCAGACAGACCCAGCGTCAACGTAACATTTTCAAACACATCAAAGGAACTGTATAAATACGCATTAAAATGCTCAACATCTTTGTCTGAATTTGACCTGCTGGATACCTGAAAAGAAGGTAAAAAAGGTGGCGCAATAGTCACACGCGATAAAATATCTTCAGCACTATCTACCTTGAAGTACCCTACGCCACTGACAAATCTGTATTTTTCAAACGATAAAAGATGCTGGATTTCCCCGGCGTATGAGGTATCTTTTCCATCAATCTCAGTATGCAGGATACTACTGGGATCATCAGAAATATCCCTTTTTGACTCTTGATAAGAAAAATTACCCAACACTTTGGAAATTTCAGAAAACTCATGACGAAACCCCGCTCTGATAAAATGCTTTTCAACCTGTTTATTTAAATTTGCCTTGAAATCATCCTGAAAAAAACGCAGCTGTTGATCCCCAATCATCAGGTTTCTATACCGGTATTCAGCTTGAACACTGGTTTCTGGTGATATTTCAAATTGAAAAAATGCGGTCGCAACATCATCAATTTGATCAGCATTCTCTCGCCAACCCTCTGTCTCAAAATTGCTGAAACCCAGACTGAACGAAGCACGGTCGAATATCCCAGAAACGATCGCTTCACCACCATGTGTATCATTACTGCCGTATAACCCACTTCCCTGAAACGTCAAACCATCACGATTGAAAAGCGGATTAAATTCGTTAAATGACAAGCCGCCAGGACCACCTGAACTGATCAGAAACAGGTTACTTTCTGACAGGCGTGGTTGAATGGGCGTCATATTATTGGGTTGCAGTAATTGTGACTGCAGCAGCTCACTGACTCGCGCAATTTCATGGCGTGGCAGTGCCGAATAGGAATCGGCCAGCAAGCGGTGCGCTGAATGATTGCCGGGATCAGTATTCACCGACTTCCAGCCTTCCACTAACGCAAGTTGTTGAAAACCAAGATCCGAATATATCCGGGCGGTTGCTGCACTTCGTGCCGCCAAATCTTCATCCAACGCTAATTTTGAGCGATACACTGCACGGTTATTGTTCAATTCAATCGCTTTTTCAGCATCCCGCAAAGCGTGTACCGGGCGGTTTGTCGTTTGTTTCTGGATGGCGCTGTATAAATATGGGGTTGGATCTTTATCATCCATTTCTTTGGCAGTGATAAATTCCTGATCCACAACGTTTGTATCACGCCGTTGTTCATAATACGTTTTACCCAGGTAGCTGCGATAAATTGCCCGGTTCGGATTCAGGTTGACGGCAATTTCAAGATGCCGTCCACCTGACTCAAGGTCTCCACCACGGATCAACGTTAATCCCAGCCCCAAACGTGGCAACGGGTCTCCCGCAGCTAGCGAAATCGCTTTATTAAAAGATTCAGCGGCTGACGCCAGATCGGTTTGTGCCAGTTGAGCAAACCCCATTACCGAATAAGACAATGATAAGTCAGGGGCAATTTGCACTGCTTTTTCAGCCGCCTCAAACGCCTTATCATAATCTTTAAATGCCGCATGCAGCTCTGCCAATCTTGCCCACACCAATGCATTGCCTGGTTCCGCATTTGCGGCTGTTTGCAACGTGCTTAATGTGCCTGGTAAATCAAATGTTGCCTGCTGCACATAAGAAAGGGCGATCAGTGCTGAGGCGGATTGAGGCTCAGCAGACACCGCCAGACGTGCATATTTTTCAGCATCTTCTGGGTTGTTTTTTGTGATGGCAATAGTCGACATTAACCCCAAAGCATCACTATATTGTGGAGAGATTGCTAATGCGCTTGTTATATCCTGCTCAGCTTCCTTTATCTGGCCTACAGACAAATTCAAAGAGGCGCGATAAGTATAGTATTCGGCTTTTTTTTCCGTTTCAGCTACGTCATTAAACATGGCAAGCGCCTGTTCCGGCTTGCCGCTGGACACAAGCGAGGCAGCCTGAGTAATATAATCCGGCTTACTCACGCCACCATAGGCAGACAGGATGGGCGGAAAATACATTGCCCATTGAACTGCTTTGCGAGGATTGACTTCCAGTGAATGCACCGGGGCCTTGCCTGCTTCGGAAAGCGAAGACTCTCCGGAATTGAGCCTGACTCGACCATATTCATTACTGGTTAACACCGTGCCTTCCATCACGGTAAATTTGGCTGCATCATCCGAAACTTCAACCCTGAACTCAGTACCTTCAATGGATCCGTTCAAATACGGCGTATTGACAGCAAATTTATGCGGCCGGCGGCTGAAAGACTGGATAATCCCCTTGATGACCTGCAAGAAAGACTTTTTCTCTTCTTCTACAGCAATTTCAGTCAATTTGATTGTGGTATTTTGCTTAAGTCGCAAGACAGCTTTGTTGACCAGAGAAACCGCAGCCCGACTGTCCGCTTCAACTCTGACAGTGTCATTCCGACATAAGAGACTGTCTACTGTCGCAGGCAGCCAACGGGCGCTTTCAGACCGCTGGATAATGACATTGCCTTCAATAGATACAATTGACCCAACAGGTCTGCTGCAAGAAACAGATGCGAAAGCAGGTGCATAAATAAAACTGGCAATGCAGATAATCAAACCCGCTAATGACAATATTTTAGCGCAG
>SPJK01000144.1_pt1 | contig 27158 bp, 29 predicted proteins | sample 3741771 | NCBI WGS metagenome assembly SPJK01 (sample SAMN10925997, study PRJNA522277) | cold seep metagenome | isolation source: Elba SIP-enriched marine methane seep metagenome, extraction at timepoint T2 | place: Italy: coast of Elba, Mediterranean Sea
AGAAGGAGCTATAAATTGTTAATTCAATAAAGCCTGCTGATAAATTTATCAAGCAATATAAAAAAGGTGCTGTACTATGCTAAAGTTTAATTTATATTATCAACTGTCGCTACTCGGCTAAAGCAGTTGACTAAAAACAATACAGTCATATTAGCAATGATTGTCGGGTTTTGATGTCAAAGGTGGCGAGTGAAAACCAATAAGCAAATATGAAACGGCTCACTAATATTTTACCCTGCTTAATTATGTTTTTAATAGCAGGGAATCCCAATTCTTCTATGGCGGTTAATCCTTTGGATGAATTCGCCAACATCAAACGCGCCGGGATGTTGGTGTTGGATGAGAATCAACAAGCGCAAATGGCGGTTAACCCGGATAACGCTTTTATTCCCGCCTCCACGGTTAAATTGATTAGCGCCTGGTTGGCATTGAATCATTGGGGAGAAGAATATCGTTTTCGCAGTCATTTTTATTTGGATCAACAGCGAGGCGTGCTTTGGATAAAAGGCAGCGGCGACCCTTATTTGGTTTCCGAGGAAATTCAAATGATCGCCGAAAACCTGGCAAAACAAGGACTGAAAAAACTGAATGCCATCGGCGTGGATGGCTCCTTGTTTGAAACCGGCTTGGTTTTACCGGGCACCTCAAAAACCGACAATCCCTATGATGCCGTACCTTCGGCCATCGCCGCCAACTTCAATAGTATTAATTTTAAAAAACGCGATAACCAAGTGTTGTCTGCGGAGCCGCAAACGCCGATCACGCCTTACTCCATTCAACACGCGCGGAAGCTGAAAAAAAAATCCGGACGGGTTAATACTGGAGGCAACCCGCAAGATGCAGAACGCTATTTTGCCGAAATTCTCACGGCGATGTTAAGACAACAAGGGATTCAAGTAGAGGGTCGAATTATCTCGGGCGTTGCGCCCAAATTGCCGATTTTTTATACCCATATCAACAGCCGCAATTTGGCGGAAATGGTGCGCGGCATGATGAAATACTCCACTAATTTTTTAGCCAACCAATTAATTTTGGCCTTAAGCGCTGAAGTTTATCGACGCCCCGCCAATGCCGCAGATTTAAAGCGATATATGGAAACAACTTTAAAAAAACAGTTTAACTGGCGGGACTTTAATTTAAATGATGCGGCAGGATTATCCAGGGAAAACCGTATTTCGCCTTCACAATTAGTCACCTTATTAAAAGCCTTTAAAAAGTGGAAGCATTTACTACCAGAGGTAGAATCGTCGGTATACGCCAAATCCGGTACATTAAACGGCGTCAGCACTTTGGCCGGCTATATCGTAAATGGGCAACGTTGGGAGCCTTTTGCGGTGATGATGAATCAAGTAGTTTCCTATCGTTTTCGGAATCGATTGGCTGAGGCGATTTCGTTGCGGAAAAACGGGCGAGTGATCAACTGAGGATATGCTGCAAATAAAGAATTTAGTTTGTTCAAAATTCAAAAATGGTTATTGTCTATTCAATAATTCCAAAATCCGCCGCTCCAAATCCTCAAAATCCAAAACACCCAACTCATCCATCACAATTTTTCCCTTGGGCGATATTAAAAAACTGGCCGGTGTGAGTTTTACGTTTCCAAACGCTTGGCCTATTTCTGCTTTCAAATCCAGAACGACCGGGTAGGGCAGTTGTAGCTCACGACTCATATTGACCACCCGGTTCGGTGGGTCGTAATACATCGCTACCGCAATAATTTCCAGACCCTTATCATGATATTGTCGATAAAGTTGTTTCCAATGCGGAATTTCGGCAATACAGCTACGGCAGTCGGTTGCCCAGAAGGTAATGATTACTGGTCGGCCTTTGAGTTGTTGCAGGCTAAAGCTTTGGTTGGTGATGGTTTTAAAAGTGATATCCGGCGCATTGGGGGGATTCCATTGTTTTTCAAAAAAGAATAACAGTGAAATAGCGAGGACTAGCCCGCTTACCGTGAGGACAAGCGGTTTAATCGGCATGGTTGGCGATTTCCGTGGATGTTGGTTTGGGTTCTTTGGGGGCGGGAGGCTTATAACTGTTGCACAATTCTCGATACAGCGGCGTCTGGTTGATCAGCTTGGAGGCGCCGCTGGCGAAAAAGGCGGCCGCCATTAACGGAATCAGAATTTCATTGCTGTAGGTCATTTCCATCACGATGACGAAAGAGGTCAGAGGCGATTGCAACATGCCGGAAAAATAGGCGGTGATGGATAATAAGATCATCGCCGAAGCCGGAGCGATGGGAAACCATTCGGAGAGATTAACGCCGATGCCTGCGCCGGTGGCGATTGAGGGGACGAAAATGCCGCTGGGAATGCCGCTGAAGAAGGTTGCGCAAGTGGCTAACATTTTATATAGCGGGAATAAAGGATCCATTTCGCCGCGATTGGTTAATATTGATTTGGCTTGCTGGTAACCGGTGCCGAAACTGTCGCCGTGTGAATAAAAGCCTAGAATGGCGATGATACAGCCGCAAGTGAAGGCGATGGTGAATACGGATAAGCCGCTACGTTTCAGTAATTTTCCGCCGATGACGATAATTTTACTGAACAAAGCGCCCATAAAACCGCCGATAATGCCGCAAAGCGGGATGGCGAACCAGCTTTTCCCCCAAGGCATGATGAAGGACTTATCGGTGAAGAAGATGTAATTATTCAGCAGGGCATAGGCGGTGACGCCGGAAAATACGATAGCGGTTAATACCATGCTGCTGATTTTTTCTTCTAAAGCGCGTCCCATTTCTTCAATGGCGAAAATAATTCCCGCCAGCGGGGCGCTGAACATGGCGGCAAAACCGGCGGCGCTGCCGGCCAGGATTAATCCTCTTTCCATATAATGCGGTGGAAATTTAACCGCTTTTCCTAACGATGCCATTAAGGATGCGCCGACATGGGTGGCCGGGCCGCCGAAACCGACCGATGCGCCGGAAAAAAGCCCCATAATCGGCAATAGCATCTTGCCGAAAGCAATGCGTAAAGAAATGAGTTTACTGCGTTGTGATAAATCGCCGGTGATTTCCAATGCGGTTTTGACTTGCGGGATGCCGCTGCGTTCGGAGCCGGGGAAAAAGCGAAAAGTCAGCCAGGCGGTGAAGCTTAAGCCGATGGGGGCGATGATAAAGTTAAACCAGAAATAGCGTTGCGAGAGTATTCTATAGGTTTCACCCGCCAGTTCGCTTAAGGTGGTCATGATGACGATTAATACGCCCACTAAAATAGCGCCTAGCCAGAAAACCAGGCGTTGTTTCCAACTGTTTACCGAAAGAAGAGACTGGGAATGTTCTGTCATGGACGAATAACTGGTAAAATAGAAAGTTTAATGTAACCGCCCGTAATTTTGCCTGAGTGGCCGGGTTGAATCGTTGCAGCTTTATTTTAAAACCCTTAATTATACACATGAAAAAGATACTGATTACCGATAAACTGGCAGATGACGGCATTAATTTTTTGAATGAGCAAGACGGCATTCAAATTCATATTCAAACCGGGGTAAGCGAAGATGAGCTTTGTGAAATTATTCCGGATTATGATGCCTTGTTGATTCGGAGCGGCACGACAGTCACCGAAAATGTCTTGAAAGCCGGTAAAAATCTGAAGGTGGTCGGTCGCGCCGGTATCGGGGTAGATAATGTGGATGTGCCTGCGGCCACCGAGCAGGGCGTTATCGTGATGAATACGCCGGATGCGAATGCCACGACTACGGCGGAATTAGCCATTGCCCATATGTTTTCATTGAGTCGTAATTTACCTGAGGCCAATGCTTCGGTTAGAGCCGGTAAATGGGAGCGTTCGCGTTTAACCGGCGCTGAAATATCGCATAAAACCATCGCAATTTTAGGATTTGGAACCATTGGCCGCATTGTTGCGCAAAGAGCGAATGGTTTGAAAATGCGGGTGATTGCTTATGATCCGTTTGTTACCCCTGAGATTTTCGCTGAATACGGCGCCGAACCGGTCAGTCTGGAAGAATTGGTTCAGCAAGCTGATTATTTAACTTTGCATTGTCCTGTGGTGGAAAAAACTCGCGGTATTATCGGCGCAGAGCAGTTGGCGATGATGAAAAAGTCCGCCATGCTGATTAACTGTGCGCGTGGTGGTTTGGTGGATGAACAAGCGCTTTATGAAGCTTTAAAAGAAGGAAAAATCGCCGGTGCGGCATTAGATGTTTATGAACAAGAGCCGCCTCAGAATTCGCCATTGTTGGAGTTGGATAACATTGTTTTCACCCCGCATTTAGGCGCATCCACTAAAGAAGCCCAGGTGGCGGTGAGTGTGGAAATCGCCCGTCAGGCGGTGAAATATTTGAAAACCGGCGAAGCGGTTAATGCACTGAATGTGCCCAGGCTTTCAGCTGAAGAATTGAAAAAATCCAAACAGTTTATGATGTTGGCTAACAAATTGGGCAAAATGCTGGCTGGTTTGATTGATAGCCCGATTAAGAAACTGGAAGTCGGCACTTACGGGAAAGCGGCGGATGTTGAAATTCGTCCTATTTCCGTGGAGGCTTTGGTGGGTTTATTAGCCGATCAGTTTTCCACCCCGGTGAACAGCGTTAATGCCGAAAATATTGCCAAGCGTCAGGGAATATCTTTAATCGAAACCAAAACCGAAGAGTCACAAGGTTATCTCTCATTGATCAATGTTACAGCGCATTGTGAAGACGGTGAAATCAGTCTGGAAGGCACTTTGTTAGGCGATTGTCATCCGCGCTTAGTCAAAATCGACCATTTTGAAATCGAAGTGGCGCCGGAAGGCGCGATGTTGGTGACGCACCACGAAGACAGACCCGGCGTTATTTCAGCGATCAGCTCTGTGTTGGGGCAATCAAACATTAATATTTCCAGAATGCACGTCGGCATACCGGATGAAAGACAAGAGGCGATGGCGGTAATCAGTATTTCCGAGCCGTTAAGCGATGAGTTGGTGCAAGCGGTTTGCGATGTGCCGCCGGTTAAGACTGTTAAGCAAATCGTATTATAATGTTTGAGGTAATTTGTTTCGATTGCGACAGCACCTTAAGCCGCATTGAAGGAATAGATGAATTAGCGCGCCGCAGCGGTCAATTTGAAGCGGTGGCGGATTTGACCAATCAGGCTATGGACGGCAATATCGCTTTGCAACAGGTTTACGGTCAACGATTGCAGATGATTCAACCGAAGCAAAGCGATATTGATTGGTTAGCGCAATTGTATATTGAGGAAGTTGTAGAAGGGGCGAAAGAAACTCTGCAAGCTTTATCAGAACAAGCGCAATTGCATATTATTAGCGGCGGATTGCGCCAGGCAATATTGCCTTTGGCTGAATTCTTAGGCGTAGCGGCTGAAAATGTGCATGCGGTGGATATACACTTTGATGCGGAAGGACGTTATGCCGGTTTTGCCGAGGATTCGCCATTAGCGCGTAGCGGCGGCAAAGCGACGATTTGTCATGCCGTCAAACAAAACGGCCAATCTTTGGCTATGGTCGGCGACGGTAAAACCGATTTAGAAGCTAAACAAGCCGGTGCGGTGGTTATTGGCTTTGGCGGAGTGGCGGCCCGGGATGCGGTAGTTAAACAAGCCGATCATTTTGTGGATGATCATTCATTGTCGGCGACATTGAAATATTTGTGCGGCGAATAATCCAGGATGCCATGTTGTAAGGTACGCATTGCGTACCTTACGGTGGCGCGGTAGCTTAATCAAGGGGGCTTTTAGGAAGCCCCACTATAGAAAGCAAGACAAGAGAGAGAAAATGGCAGGACATAGTAAGTGGGCGAATATCAGACACCGTAAAGGCGCACAAGACGCTAAGCGCGGTAAGATTTTTACCAAAATCATACGTGAAATCAGCGTGGCGGCCAAAAAAGGCGCAGATCCGGCAAACAATCCGGGTTTGCGTTCAGCGATTGATAAAGCGCTGGGCGCCAATATGAAAAGAGACACCATTGACAATACCATCAAAAAAGCAACCGGCGCATTAGATGGGGTGAATTATGAAGAGGTGCGTTATGAAGGCTATGGTCCGGGCGGTACTGCGGTCATGGTGGATTGCTTGACCGATAACCGTAATCGGACAGTGGCTGAAGTGCGTCATGCGTTTACCAAAGCAGGCGGTAATTTGGGTACTGACGGTTCAGTATCCTATATGTTCAACAAAATCGGTATTATCAGTTATTCTGAATCGGTGGATGAAGACGCAATCATGGAAGCGGCGATGGAAGCGGGCGCTGAAGATATTATAACTAACGATGACGGTTCGGTTGATGTGATGACCACCCCTGAAGATTATTTAACCGTTAAAGACGCGATGATTGCAGCGGGCTATGAACCGGTCAATGCTGAAGTCACCATGCAGGCGGATAATAAAACTGAATTGGACGCCAGCGGTGCGGAAAAAATGTTGAGATTGATTGACCGTCTGGAAGATCTGGATGATGTGCAGGATGTTTATTCCAGCGCGGATATTAGCGATGAGATCATGAATAGTCTGTCTGAGTAACGTCGTACCTGTCATGGGGCTTGATTCCGTAGAGTTGGTAATTGCTGTTGAAAAGGAATTTAATATTGAAATTCCAGATCAAGTCGCCGCTGATTTAGATACTGTTCAAAAGCTTTTCGACTATGTGATGGAACAGTTAAATCAGCAATACCCGGAAGTGGATGAAACACTGGTTTTACAAGACTTAACCCGGTTAATCGTCGATCAATTGGGCGTTAAGCCGGAACAAGTCACTTTAGACGCCCATTTTGTTAATGATTTAAGAATCGATTAATTTCATACTGTATTGTTATTTTGTTGGCTACCAAATTTAGGCGGGGCATCAATAGCGTAGGATATTCCGAGCTCACTTAGTGACATAGAATGGTACGCAGTGCTTACCCTACAATGATGTTCCGCGTTAAATTTATAGCCTATTTCGAGGGTTGAGTCGATGTAGGTAGGACTTTAGTCCTACAACGATAATAGCCCCAACAATGAAGGGTTTGTTCGCCTCAGTTTGTTGGGTTTCGTTTCTTCCTCGCAAGCTAGGCGGCTTTTGCATTTTTTTCCGGCATGGCATCGCTAAATTTGTTGAATCAATGTCAACAGCGTTGTTATAACTCTTTCATCTTCCCATATCTAAATTTACTTTTGAATAGAATACTCGGCATAGACCCAGGCTCCCGAATGACCGGCTACGGGGTGATAGAAACAAGCACCCAAGGCCACAGCTACATTGCCAGCGGCTGCATACGCATTAAGGCGGATAATTTCCCGGAACGTTTGAAACAGATTTTCGACGGCGTGAGTGAAGTGATTGCCTTATATCAACCCCAGGAAATGGCGATAGAACAGGTTTTTATGCACAAAAACGCCGATTCTGCATTAAAATTAGGGCAAGCGCGCGGCGCGGCGATTTGCGCCACCATGAACCATCAAATACCGGTTTATGAATATGCCGCTAGAGAAATCAAACAAGCCTTGGTGGGCAAGGGGAATGCGGATAAATCGCAAGTTCAACATATGGTCAAAATCTTATTGAATATTCAGGGTGAGATACAAATAGATGCCGGTGATGCACTAGGCGTTTGTTTATGTCATAGTCACCATCAACAAACTGTTAAACGTTTGCAACAGGGGCGTATGTGATTGGATTCATCCGAGGCAAGCTTTTCAGCAAAGCGCCGCCGCAATTGGTATTGGATGTGCAGGGCGTCGGTTATGAAATCGAAGCGCCGATGACGACTTTTTACCAGCTACCGGAAATCGGTACCGAAGTCAGTTTGTTTACCCATTTAGTGGTGCGGGAAGATGCCCATATCCTGTTTGGTTTCGCCGCCGAAAATGAACGGGTGATGTTTAGAACGCTGATTAAAGTGAATGGCGTCGGGCCGAAATTGGCTTTGACCATTCTATCCGGGCAAAGCGCCGATGAATTTCAGCGATGCATACAGGATAATGATACTCAAGCTTTAGTGAGGTTGCCGGGGATCGGAAAAAAAACGGCAGAAAGGTTAATTATCGAAATGCGCGACCGTCTACCGGCTTTAACCGAGACGGAATCATCTGCAATGCCGACATCGGCGCAAGGGCAGGCCCCGTCGGTGAAGAAAGCCAATCCCAGCCAAGAAGCGATTAGCGCTTTATGCGCTTTAGGTTACAAACCTCAAGACGCGACAAAAATGGTGCGCAGTGTCGCGGCGGAAGACCAAACCTGTGAAGACATTATTCGGTTGGCCTTGCAGGGAGCTGTGCGTTGATAGAAAGCGACCGACTGATCAGCGCCGAAAGCGGTCATGATGAAGAACGGCAGGATCGAGCGATTCGCCCTAAACGGCTGCAGGATTATGTGGGGCAAAAGGAATTGCGTCTACAAATGGAAATTTTTATCAAAGCTGCTGTGGCGCGTTCCGAAGCCTTGGATCATGTGTTGATTTTCGGGCCGCCGGGTTTGGGTAAAACGACCTTGGCGAATATTATCGCCACCGAAATGGCGGTAAATATACGCCAGACTTCGGGTCCGGTATTGGATAAAGCAGGCGATTTAGCGGCATTGCTCACCAATCTGGAAGCCCATGATGTACTGTTCATTGACGAAATCCATCGCTTGAATCCGGCGGTTGAAGAGGTTTTATACCCTGCGATGGAAGATTATCAGATTGATATTATGATCGGTGAAGGGCCTGCGGCGCGTTCCATCAAACTGGATTTACCGCCGTTCACTCTGGTCGGAGCGACTACTCGCGCCGGTTTGCTGACATCGCCGCTGCGCGACCGCTTTGGCATTGTTCAGCGATTGGAATTCTACAGCATTGAAGAGTTATCGAGTATAGTCATGCGTTCGGCGAAAATGTTGGGGGTTGCAATGGAACAAGACGGCGCCAATGAAATTGCCTGTCGTTCGCGAGGAACGCCGCGCATAGCCAACCGTTTATTGCGCCGGGTGCGTGATTATGCGGAAGTTAAAGCCAACGGACAGGTGAATCGGCAAATTGCCGACGAAGCTTTGGAAATGCTGAAAATTGATCAAAACGGCTTTGATGCTTTGGATAGAAAGCTGTTATTGTCGATGATTGAACATTTTGACGGCGGCCCGGTGGGGCTGGATACCTTGGCGGCGGCGATCAGCGAAGAGCGGGGAACGATTGAAGATGTGCTGGAACCGTATTTGTTGCAACAGGGCTTTTTGATGCGCACGCCGAGAGGACGAGTGGCGACGCAAAAAGCCTATTTACATTTTGCTTTGAAACCACCGGAAAGAAATGGCGTCGAACAAACGGATTTGTTTTCTAAGGAACGGGAATAAAATAACATCCTACGCTAGTTTCAGGTTTTATTTTATCTTCAGACTCTTATTTATTAGGATAAGCGATGAATAAAAAAAATGATATGCGAGCCATCGAACTCACAGCACAAATCAACGAATTGCACGAAATCCATTTAAAATTACCTGAGGACATTAATGCAACTCAAGTGAAAGTCATTGTTATGTATCAAAATACTGAAACACCGCCAGAAGATAAAAAACGTGTGTTTGGACAGTATCGTGGACAAATTAAAATATCAGATTCCTTTAATGATGAATTAGGCGATGATTTTTGGTCAGGCAAAACATAATGCATCTATTATTGGACACCCATATTTTTTTATGGCTCAATGAGCAGCCTGAAAAATTATCGACCAATATTTTAAGTCATTGTGAGGATCGAAATAATACGCTTTTCTTAAGCCATGTGTCGCCTTGGGAAATACAGATTAAACAGCAATTGGGAAAATTGGCGTTAGATAAGCCGTTGCAAGCAATGATAGAAACGCAACAGCAGGAAAACGATTTACAGCTTTTACCTATAACATTAGAACATATATACGCCTTAGCTGAATTGCCGCATCATCACCGAGATCCTTTTGATCGTTTGCTTATTGCTCAAGCAATGGTTGAGAAGATGAGTTTTATTAGCTTCGATGCCTGTATACCCGATTATTCCATCAATTTGGTAACTTAACAGGATAATTGAAATTAATGAGAATTTTCAGTTGGCCCATCCGGGTTTATTACGAAGACACCGACGCAGGCGGCGTCGTTTTCTACGCCAATTACTTAAAGTTTTTCGAACGCGCCCGCACCGAAATGCTTCGAGATTCAGGTTTCGAACAAGACCAATTGCTTAAAGAACAAGGTGTTATTTTTGTGGTGCGCTCGGTGCAAGTAGATTATTTGAAACCAGCGCAATTCAACGATCAAATTGTGGCAACCGCAACAGTTATTCAAATGAAAAAAACCAGTTTTGTCTTTAAACAAGAAGTGCTTCGCGGCGAACAACTGCTTTGCAAAGGCGAAGTCGTTATTGTTTGCGTCGATGCCGAAACCATGAGACCGAAAGCCGTGCCGCAAGCCATTCTGGAAAAACTATGAATTCACAATTATCCTTTATTGAATTAATTCTGGAAGCCAGCTTCGTCGTACAATTTGTCATGTTGCTATTGCTGGCGGCTTCGGTTATGTCTTGGACCTATATCTTTTATAAACGCAAGGAATTAAAACAGGCGATGGCGATTGCCGAAGAATTTGAAGAAGAATTCTGGTCGGGTATTGAATTAACGGCGCTGTATAAAAAATTAACCGATGAAGGTTTGCAACCGGAAGGCATGGAAAAAATATTCCTGGCCGGTTATCAGGCTTATTCCCGGATGCATCAAACGACAGGGGTGAGCCCGGAAGTCAAGGTGGAAAGCGCTCAACGAGCCATGCGCATAGCGCTGAGCCGAGAATTGGATGTTTTGGATGAAAAATTGCCGTTTCTTGCTACTGTCGGTTCAACCAGTCCATATATCGGTTTATTCGGCACCGTTTGGGGGATTATGAATTCCTTTCGCGCATTGGGCGAAATCAAGCAGGCGACTTTACAACATGTGGCGCCTGGGATTGCGGAAGCATTGATTGCTACGGCTATCGGCTTATTCGCTGCGATTCCGGCGGTGATTGCCTACAATCGTTTTTCCAATCGCCTGGATAAATTGGCCGGGCGATATGAATTGTTTATGGATGAATTTATCGTTTTGTTGCAAAGACAGGCGCATAAGCAATGAGCAGACCGGGTTCCAGACGTAAGCAAATGGCTGAAATCAATGTTGTTCCCTATATCGATGTCACCTTTGTGTTGTTGATTATCTTTATGGTGACTGCGCCGTTGGTGCAAACCGGGGTAGAGATTGATTTGCCGCAAGCCGATAGCCAAGCCGTAGAACAAAAAGAGGATTTACCGGTGATTGTTTCAATCGATAAAGCGGGGCGTTATTTTGTTGATATCGGTAATCAACAGGATGAGCCGGTGCAGGCCAACGAGTTACTGATCCGCGTAGCGGCGGTGTTGCGCAATAAGCCCAAAACGCCGGTGTTTATACGCGGCGATCATCAGGTGAATTACGGCAAAGTGGTCACCGTGATGGCGGCCTTAAAAAACGCCGGGGTTCCCAGCGTCGGTTTAATGACCAGTCCTTTTGAAGAGTAATGATGGTCAAATACGCAACTTCATTTGCTTTGGCCCTATTGCTGCATAGTCTGATATTGGCGTCGTTTGCTGTTAAGTTTAACGATTCAGAGACAGCAGAGTCGCCCGTTAAGCCGATTCCGGAAATTATTCAAGCATCGGTATTGGATGAAAAGCAGGTGATGCAGGAGGCCTTGCGTTTACAAAAACAAGAAAAACAACAACAATCATTACGTGAGCAAAAACGCCGAAAATTGGAAAGTGAACGCAAAAAGGAAGAAAAACGCATTCAAACCTTGAAAAAAAAGCGTCAACAGGAAGAAAAGAAAGCCAGAGCTTTAGCTGAACAAAGAAAGCAGCAAGCCGCTAAAGAAAAACAACGTCAAGCGGAACTGAGTAAAAAACGCGCGGAAGAAGCCGCCAAATTGGCTAAAATTAAACAACAACAAATCGCCGAACAAAAACGCCTGGAGAAACATCGGAAAGCATTGGCTTTGCAACGCGAAAAAGCCGAGTTAGCCAAGCGCTTGACGGAAGAAAAACGCGAGCAGGAACGGCAGGCTGAACAAGCCAGAATAAAAGCGGAACAAAGCAGAATTAAGGCCGAAAAAGAACGTCTGGAAAAAGAAAAACAACGGCAATTAGCGCAGCAGCAACAAAGACAGGCGGCGGCAAAAGCGGCAGCCGCCAAGGCGCAGCAAGCAGTGGGCAGCGCCATTGCCGCGATACAGCGTAAAGTAAATCAAAACTGGATAAAACCGGTGACAGCGACTAAAGGCATGCAGTGTACGATACAGGTGAAACTGATTCCCGGCGGCACAGTCATACAAGCGAAAGTCATCAAAAGCAGCGGCGATACAGTTTTTGATCGTTCGGCTGAGAATGCGGTTCGCAAAGCCGAACCTTTGCCGGTGCCTAAAGACAGAGCAATATTTGATAAGCGTTTTAGAACCTTTACCTTTATATTTAAACCCGAATAATGATGAATACAGGAAAAGTCCTTTACCTGGGGATACTGAGCTGGCTGCTGTTGTGGTCGCCCATGATCAAGGCTGAATTAACCATTGAAATTACCCAGGGCGTAGAGTCGGCGACGCCGATAGCGATCGTGCCTTTTGCAGGGCAGGAAAAACTGCCGGAACAGGCGCAAATTGCCGCTATCATTCAAAATGATTTACAGCGCAGCGGCTATTTCAAGACCCTCTCGCATGAGGATATGTTGAGCCAACCGAGTCAACCGGGCGAAATAAAATTCAGAAATTGGCGGGCGCTGGGACAAGAATATTTATTGATAGGCAAGATTTCCAGCAACGGCATGAATCATGTCATCATGTTCTATTTATATGATGTCTATAAAGGCGAAGAGTTGATGGCTTATCGCTTGCGAACTACCGCACCCAAACTACGCAGCAGCGCTCATCGCATCAGCGATCTGATATTTGAAAAGCTTACCGGTAAAAAAGGCGTTTTTAATACCCGTATCGCCTATATAAAGCGCACACTGCAAAAAAGCGGCAAGTTTCGTTATCGCCTGCAAGTGGCGGATGCAGATGGTTACAAACCGATTACCGTTTTTGCCTCCGATGAACCGCTGATGTCGCCGAGCTGGTCGCCGGATGGTAAGCAATTAGCCTATGTTTCTTTTGAAAAAAAATATGCGGCGATTTATCTGCAAACATTGAATACCGGTAAAAAGACCCGCATTTCAGCCATTCGGGGCATTAACGGCGCGCCGTCATTTTCACCGGATGGGACTAAATTAGCCGTCACTTTGTCGAAAGACGGCAGCCCGGATATTTATATTATTGATTTGCAGAGTTTGAGTAGAACCAAATTAACCCGCAGTTTTGCGATTGATACTGAGCCGAATTGGTCGCCGGACGGTCGTCATATCGTGTTTACCTCGGATCGCGGCGGCAGACCACAGCTTTACACCATTCCCAGCGAAGGCGGGCGGGCTAAGCGTTTAACCTTTGAAGGCGATTACAATGCGCGCGGCGTTTATTCTCAAGATGGTAACAGCATCGCAATGGTGCATGGCAATCGCGGTGATTACCGGATAGCGGTCATGGAATTGGCAAGCCGGACGATAAATGTATTAACGGCGGGCAGATTAGATGAAGCGCCCAGTTTTTCGCCCAATGATACGATGATTTTGTATGCCGCTCAAAAACGTGGAAACGCCTATTTGGCGGCCGTATCTGCGGATGGCAAAATGCATCAGAAGTTGCAATTTGCATCCGGCAATATAAAAGACCCCGCCTGGGCGCCGACGATAAAATAGTATTAGGTAAGGACTGAGGATTCAGCCTTACAAGAAAACACGACAAGATTTAATTCAATCAGGAAATATAATGCACAGCTTAACAAAATTGACTATTGTTTTTATCAGTCTTCTCTTAACAGCCTGCACCACCACTGAAAACACAGGCGATATATTGGAAGGCGACTCGAAAAATCAGCAGCAGCAACAACTAACCGATAGCACCGAAATTGTTCCTTACCATGAAGACACCCCGGATATCGGCAATGAAATCAGCACACATCAATTAGGGCCTGAATTCCAAGATCCGCAAAACCCTCTGTCTACATTGACGGTTTATTTTGCTTATGACAGCAGTCAGGTTCAACAAGAATACATTGCCGCCATTGCTGCGCATGCCGAATACTTACGCAGCTATCCAAGTTTGAGAATGGTGTTGGCCGGGCATGGCGATGAAAGAGGCTCAGCGGAATATAATATTGCATTAGGTGAACAACGCGCCAAAGCCGTCGCCAAGATGATGAAAATGCAAGGCGTACAAGCTACACAACTGGAAGTTGTCAGTTACGGCGAAGAAAAACCGGCGACGACCGGTCATGATGAAGCCGCCTGGCAAATGAACAGACGTGTGGAACTGCTTTATCAAGGTCAATAAATGAAAAAACTGATATATCTTTCAGCATGCTTATCTGCGACGGTGATTGCAGAGTCTAAAGCATTGCCGCCTGTCATCGACAGCTCCACCGTTTCCGGTAGTACCCAGTACGCCGGTACTACGATGCCGGTAAACAGCGCGATGTATGAATTATTGGCGCGTATGGAACAAATGCAGATTGAGGTGCAGGAATTGCGCGGTATTGTGGAAGAACAATCGCAAGTAATTCAAGAATTGAAAACCCGCCAAGGGAATATGTATGCTGATCTGGATGAGCGCATGCAAAACCTGAGTCTGCTTGAAAAACCGTTGCCGCAAGAGGTGATGCCGGAAATAGCCGCTACGCCGACTGTTGTTCCGGAAGTGATTGAACCTGAAACAGTGGCGGAGCCGGAAATCACCGATAAGCATCTTTATCAAGAAGCCTATGAAACCTTGAGAAACGGTCATTACAAACAAGCCATCGCCGCCTTTAAGGATATTTTGGCTAAATTTCCATCAGGCGAATATGCCGATAATTCACAATACTGGCTGGGTGAGGCGTATAAGGTTAATCAAGATATTAAATCAGCGCAGGCCGCATTCGCCAAAGTGCTGGATAAGTATCCCAACAGCCCGAAGGTGCCCGACTCCCTGCTCAAATTAGGCTATATCGAATTTGAACGCAATAATATGGCCAAGGCGCGGGATTACTTCACCCAGGTTGTAGTCAACTATCCGAAAACCACCGCCGCCCATTTGGCGGAAAAGAAACTCATCATGATTGATCAAATGTAATGGCAGTCTCGTTACGCATCACCGAAATATTTTATTCATTGCAGGGCGAAGCCGACACCGTGGGTTTGCCGACTGTTTTTATCCGTCTTACCGGTTGCCCATTGCGATGTGTCTATTGTGACACCGCTTACGCATTTCAGGGGGGTGAAAAAAAGACCCTCGATGAAATTTTGCAACAGGTTAAACAATATAATACCCGATATATTACCGTCACCGGCGGTGAACCCTTAGCGCAACCGGCTTGTCATGATTTGTTGCGCTTGCTGGCGGACGCAGGTTACAGGGTTTCACTGGAAACCAGCGGCGCATTGGATGTGTCCAATGTGGATGCCCGGATTATTAAAGTCATGGACTTGAAAACGCCCAGTTCGGATGAAATGGATCGCAATATCTATCAAAATCTGGAATATTTATCCAAACAAGACCAAATTAAATTTGTGATCGGTAGCGAACAAGATTACGAATGGTCCAAGCAAATCATCCAAACGTATCAATTAAGCCAGCGCTGCCATATTCTGTTTTCACCGGTAGCCGATCAAATTTCCGCAGCCTGGTTGGCTGACAATATTCTAGCGGATCAATTACCGGTGCGCTTCCAAATTCAATTACACAAATATCTTTGGGACGACGCCCAAGGCAAATAAGCATGCAAAAGAAAGCGATTATCCTGTTATCGGGCGGACTCGATTCGATCACCGTTTTAGCCTACGCCAAACAACAAGACTATCAATGTTATGCGCTGAGTTTCGATTACGGACAAAGACATAATGCCGAACTCAAGGCCGCCAAACAAATCGCCGAACGCTATCAAGTGGCGGAACACAAAATCATTAATTTAGGACTGGCGGCCATCGGCGGCTCGGCGCTGACCGACGAACATATTGCCGTGCCGACATCGCCCCAGGAAGGCATCCCGGTAACCTATGTACCGGCGCGCAATACCATCTTTTTATCCTTCGCCCTGGGTTGGGCGGAAGTTCTTCACGCCCATGATATTTTCATTGGCGTTAACGCCGTAGACTACTCCGGCTATCCGGATTGTCGTCCTGAATTTATCCAGGCTTTTCAACAATTAGCCAATCTGGCCACCAAAGTCGGCGTGGAAGGCGAGAACACCAAAATTCATACCCCGTTGATCAATCTCAGCAAGGCGGACATTATTAAACTGGGATTAGCGCTGGGGGTGGATTATCAAGATACTGTTTCCTGCTACGCCGCCGACAAAGATGGCCGAGCCTGTGGTCAATGCGATGCCTGCCGGTTAAGGGCTGCCGGGTTTGAGGGGGTAGGGGTTGCTGATCCTACCCGGTATTGTTGAATTGCTATCTTGCTGAATGATTACTGAAAAAGGCATTATCAGTCGTGATCAGAGCTTTCATCATAATCAAGCAATGATTGATTGATTTCTTTCATGCGTTTTCTTACATCTTCAGCAACTTCCAGTATTTCTTCTGCGCTACGCACCTTTTCGCCCATTTCCAGTTGCAAGGCGACTATCAAGGGTTGTAACGCTTCATGACCCTGACTTTCCTGAATAATGGATAAAGCTTGCTCTGTTGGTAATAGTGCGCCAATTCCCATCGCCAAGGCCATTCTTTCTTCAGTGGCGGATTGCTGATTCGCATGACTGACTAACTTAACCAGGCGGGATTGTAGCGTGGATGAAAATTGTTGCGCTTGTTTTGACAAGAGCATACCTAGAGATAAGGTCGAGGTATAAATATCCTGATCCGGACATTTCTTATTCTCTAGATAAACTAAAGCATTTTGATAGCTTTGTTGTGCTTGAGACCAGTTTTTGTTTATCGCTAATTGATTCGACTGGTTCACCATTGCTGTGGCGACCTGCTCAATAATCGCCGGTTCCTCGCTGTCTTGATAACGTTCAATGAGCTGGGCATAGCCGTCAAGCGCCTTGTCCGGCTGGCCTTGCTGTCCATAGGTCACAGCCTGGTTAACCATCGCTGTGGCGACCCACTCGATAATCGCCGGTTCCACGCTGTTTTGATAACGTTCAATGAGCTGGGCATAGCCGTCAAGCTCCTTGTCCGGCTGGCCTTGCTGTCCATAGATCACAGCCTGGTTAACCATCGCTTTGGCGACCTGCTCTATAATCGCCGGTTCCACGCTGTTTTGATAACGTTCAATAAGTTGGGCATAGCCGTCAAGCGCCTTGTCCGGCTGGCCTTGCTGTCCATAGGTCACAGCCTGGTAAAGCATCGCTCTGGCGACCCATTCAATAATCGCCGCTTCCACGCTATTTTGATAACGTTCAATGAGCTGGGCATAGCCGTCAAGCGCCTTGTCCGGCTGGCCTTGCTGTCCATAGGTCACAGCCTGGTTAAGCATCGCTTTAGCGACCAGCTCGATAATCCCCGGTTCCACGCTATTTTGATAACGTTCAATGAGCTGGGCATAGCCGTCAAGCTCCTTGTCCGGCTGGCCTTGCTGTCCATAGGTCAGGGCCTGGTTAAGCATCGCTTTGGCGACCCACTCGATGATCGCCGGTTCCACGCTGCCTTGATAACGTTCAATGAGCTGGGCATAGCCGTCAAGCTCCTTGTCCGGCTGGCCTTGTTGACCATAGGTCAGGGCCTGGCGAAACATCGCGTTGGCGACCTGCTCGATAATCGCCGGTTCCTCGCTGTTTTGATAACGTTCAATGAGCTGAGCATAGCCGTCAAGCGCCTTGTCCGGCTGGCCTTGCTGTCCATAGGTCACAGCCTGGTTAAACATCGCTTTGGCGACCTGCCCGATAATCGCCGATACCTCGCTGTTTTGATAACGTTCAATGAGCAGGGCATAGCCGTCCAGCGCCTTGTCCGGCTGGCCTTGCTGTCCATAGGTCACAGCCTGGTTAACCATCGCTTTGGCGACCCACTCGATGATCGCCGGTTCCACGCTGCCTTGATAACGTTCAATGAGCTGAGCATAGCCGTCAAGCGCCTTGTCCGGCTGGCCTTGTTGGCTATAGGTCAGTGCCTGGTAAAGCATCGCTTTGGCGACCTGCTCGATGATCGCCGGTTCCTCGCTGTTTTGATAACGTTCAATGAGCTGGGCATAGCCGTTCTGCGCCTTGTCCGGCTGGCCTTGTAGGTCATAGGCCAGAGCCAGGTTAAACGTCGCTTTAGCGACCTGCGCCATAACTTCGGGTTCTTCCCTTAAACCATATTGTTTGATGACGGATTGCCATTTCGAAATGGATTCATCAAATTGCTCATTGTAATAGGCGCTTACGCCATCTTCTATTTGTGTACTAATGAGTTCAAGATCCTTATTGAAATCAGGCGAAGCGGGATCTATTTTATTTTCAATGGCTAAATGAGCCGCTTCGGCTTGTTGATATGCAATGGATAATTTTTCTAAAGTAAACAACTCAACCTCTGTTAACGACTCTTTTCCCAGATGTAAGCTTCTGAAATCATCAATTTCCTTCTCTGTATAGAAATCCACCATAAATTGCACCAGACTTTCTACCACTGCTTCCTGGCTGCGCTTTCTGCGCAATTTGTAATAAATGCAAAATAATCGTTCTGCGATGAGATAGGATTTTCTTTTGGGCGTTTCCGCGTTGACTTTTAATGCTCCCTTGTGTTCCAGTCTGCCGAGCAATGCTGATGTTGAACGAATGTCCATGCGCGCACGTTCAGAAATTTCTTTTGCGCTGCTTTCCGACCACAAATCCGCCAACGCTAAAAATACCCGGCGTTCTTTCGGCGCTAAGGCATCCAGTTGACTTTTAAAATACTCGGTGTATTCATCGACTAATCCCGTCAGGTTTTCCATTAACTCGCGGATACTGTTTTTTTTAGCAAACTGGGCAACGATATTCAGTAACCTGGGGCTGCCGCCGGTTAAAATATCCAGTGGCGCGATTTGTTGTTCGGTTTTATCGCTTTGGGTCAGGCTATTCCACAACTTTGCGGATTCGCGACGTTTTAAAGGGGGTAATTCCGCAGTGGCAAAAATCTCAAAGAAAGGTTTTTGGGCGTTATCCAGATTATCGAAGCGGGTGGTGGCGGTCACCAGAAACATGATTCGGGGTTCGTTTTGCATGACTCTACGAATCGCCCAGCCAAAATCATCATCATTGATTTCGTCCAATAACTGATGCAGATTTTCGATCATGATGACCGCTTTTTTATTAATTGTATCCAGTTGTTCCAATACAGCCGCTTGCGCCATCTGTTCCAGATTCGGATGCGACCAGTTTTGTTTTAAATGCTGAAGAGATTTATTGGCATTTTGCTGGTATGCAGTCGGCAAGCTTAATGCTAATTCTGACATCACTTCCAGCCAAAATTCGCCGATATTAGAGATTTCGTAATAGCTCTCTTCCAATAGGCGGATAGGTATCCAGTGATCAGCAAATTGGGGATTAACGCGCAATTCCGCCGCCGCCCGCGCCATCAACATGGTTTTACCCCGACCCCTGGGGCCGTAGTACAGACGATGTTGGCAAACAGGTCTTTGGTTGTTGTCGGCTATGGTTTCCAGCAATATTTTGAGCAGCGGTAAGCGAACCACGTATTGTTCAATTAAGCTTTTATCATCCTGATTAAGCCCCGGATTAAACTTTCTCGGTAAATTCTGCATAGTCATCACCTGAATTTTTTGCGTCCCTGCCACCATTTGCGTAACAAACTATCATTAAAAATCCACTGCGAGTCTTGTTCCTCTAAATAACCATCATGGCTTAATACGCCGAGCAAGTAATGTATGTCTATATCAATAGTAAGCTCTTCTTTAAACAACCTGGCTTGGTCTGCGGTGAATGGGCCGCCATCGCACATGCTGTCAAGCAATTGAACAGCTACCGGGTAATCGTGCTCGCCCAGCGTTTCTTGCAATCGGTTTTCATAATGACTGATCATTCGATCACTGTCTGAACGTAGAATAATCTTGTGGAAGACATGTTCGGCATCGGCTAGACTGGCAGATTGTTTTTCTTCTTCCTGCAAATAGGCATCCAGCCTTGCCCAGCATTGTTGGATATGCTGTGGAATGTAAATACCCAGTTGATCCAGAAAATACTCGAATATCGCATCATCAACTTCAATTTTTTTATAATTCGCCAACGCTTTAAAGCAATTTCTCGCGATCTCTCTTTTCCAGGGTTTTAAGCGATAAACAGCCATTTGGTTGATTTTGACGGTCAATTTCATACGTTGGAGTACCGGTTCCAGACCGATACTACCGGAAAGAATAATGCTGATTTTTTTATTAGGCACAGTGGCTTGAATTTCCGGTCGTAACCAATCCAGAAGCGTTGCTACTCCTTCAACCTGTTCATTTTTATAAATCTTGTTAATTACATCCGGGAATTCATCAAGCACCAGTAAGGTTCTTTTGTCGGATGATTCAATTTCTTGCAGCAGCTCGCGGCCTTTTAGTTGCCAGTTGCTCTCATTGAGATATTCTCTTATCTTGATAGAAAATTCACCGGCTGATAATTCTTCAATGTTATTGAACAACTTTAATATGGGTTTTAACCAGGACTTGATTTTGCTGGAAAAATCGGGATGTTTATGGATCTCTTCGGCCAGACGAGCCACTAATTCTGCGCCAGAAACACAGGATTGAATATCCACAAAAACATATGACCATGTATCGCCCTTTTCTTCAATGAGCGCCCTGCCAATTTCACGGGCGAGGCTGCTTTTCCCCATTCGCCTTTGACCGGTCAGTAATAAAGGCTCTCCATTTTCAACCTTCTCGCGAACGAGTCTACGTTCAGTATCACGGTTAAAGAACGCATCGCCCGTAACGGTGTTACTTTCTGTCGGTATTAAAGTATCCATCGGAATCTCTTTTCAGCAACTTTGTTGTCAACAATATAGTTGACAACAAAGTTGTTGTCAAGTGTGTTTGATGGTGTGTTAAGTACCCAAGTAGAATTAATTTAACTAAATTTTACGCAGGATTTTTTTTCATATTCAACGACTGCAGGGATGCAGGAGGTAGAGCAACGCATGGAGCAGTTGCCGAGGCGCATAAATAGGCGCATAGCCCGCTATGTAACTATTTATGCAACGCTGAAGATGGAAAAAAAGACAAGTAAAATGGTAACTACTCAGCGTATTTTGACATTTAATATCAGTCACTTACTCCAGAAGACGCCGTAAATACATCCATGTAGGCTTGAATTTGACATCCCTGTCACATACACTTCTTACGTAAGCGACTGATATTAAATAATTTTTGTTATTTAAATTACGCTGAGTAGTTACGTAAAATGTTAAATTAATTCTACTTGGGTGCTTATAGTAAAGTTTGAATTAGTATGTACATTGTAATGCCGGATAATTTTTCGATACTAATAAACAACTTTAATATGGGTTGTAAGCAAGATTTGTTTGCTGGAAAAATCAGGAAAGGTTACTGTTCCACATCCCAACAAAAATATAGCTATCGGAACCCTAAAAAGTATCTATCGGCAAGCAGCTTGGAAATGAAATATTCAATTGTAGTACATAAAGATTCTCAGTCGGATTACAGTGTAAGCATTCCGGATTTACCTGGGTGTTTCTCGGCGGGTAGTACTGTGGAGGAAGCCTACGCGATGGCTAAAGAAGCAATCGAATGCCATATTGAAGGTATGCTTTTAGATGGTGAGGCAATCCCTTCATCTCATTCAATCGAAAAACATCAATCTAATCCAGTTTATAGAGATGGGGTTTGGGGGTTAATTGATATAGATTTAAGCAAATTATCTTTAAAGTCAAAGCGTATCAATATTACACTGCCCGAATATTTATTAAATACAGTTGATGTTTATGCAAAAAAGCATGGTGAGACGAGGTCAGGGTTGCTTGCCCATGCTGTAAATGAATATATGAATAGTCACCAATGAACAGTTAACAAGCAACTCATCTAATATCTATATATCCTAATAATACGATTGTATATTCATTAAGAGCGTGACTAAGACCAATATCATCCTCAGATTTTATAAAAATTGTATGCGATAGACTTGTCGCCTTTTCCGCTATGCAGTATAGTAACCCGCTATGAACTTCAACATTCAACTTCAACATAAATTTCAAAGCGCCTGTTCTTTAGGGATGGCGGATTTATGCTTGTTGTTCGGCCTGCCTGTTATGCTCTTGCCCTGACGGGCAATAATATCTTTTTTACACATCACAACAACGAATAATTTTTTCTGTCAACCGAGGGGTTGATGCCTTTTCATGACTGGAGATATCATGAAAGATAAATTGATAATATTTGATACGACTTTGCGCGATGGCGAACAAAGCCCGGGCGCATCCATGACGCGCGATGAAAAAGTGAGAATAGCTAAAGCCTTGGAGCGTCTGAAAGTCGATGTGATTGAAGCGGGGTTTCCTGCCGCCAGTCCCGGCGATTTTGAGTCTGTGCAAGCGGTGGCTGATACGATTAAAGACAGTATGGTCTGCGGTTTGGCCAGGGCGTTGGATAGAGATATTGATAAAGCGGGCGAGGCGCTGAAAAATGCTAATGCTTCGCGGATTCATACTTTCATCGCCACTTCACCGATTCATATGCAGCAGAAATTGCATATGGAGCCTGAGCAAGTTATTGAGCATGCGGTCAGGGCAGTTAAACGAGCGCGGCAATATACCGATAATGTCGAGTTCTCGCCGGAAGACGCCGGACGTTCGGAAGAAGACTTTCTGTGCCGGATTCTGGAAGCGGTGATTGATGCCGGGGCGACTACTTTGAATATTCCGGATACGGTAGGTTACAGCGTACCGGCGCAATTCGGCGCAACCATCGCTAATTTAATTGAAAAAATCCCCAATTCCGACAAGGCGATTTTTTCCGTCCATTGTCATAATGATTTGGGTTTGGCGGTGGCCAATTCCTTGGCGGCGGTAATCAATGGCGCACGGCAAATAGAATGTACCATTAATGGTTTAGGTGAGCGTGCGGGTAATGCCTCTTTAGAAGAAGTGGTGATGGCGGTGCGTACCCGGCAGGATTATTTTCCTTGCGTAACCGGTTTGGATACCCGGGAAATCGTGCATTGCTCAAAACTGGTTTCTTCCATTACCGGTTTTCCTGTACAGCCGAATAAAGCCATAGTCGGCGCTAATGCCTTTGCCCATGAATCGGGTATTCATCAGGACGGTGTTTTAAAGAACCCTGAAACTTATGAAATTATGCAGGCTGAAGATGTTGGTTGGACAGCCAATCGCATGGTGCTGGGGAAACATTCCGGTCGCAACGCTTTTAAGAGCCGGATGACGGAGTTGGGCTACGAGTTTCACAGCGAGTCGGAATTGAACGATGCTTTTTTCCGCTTTAAACAGTTGGCGGATAAAAAGCATGATATTTTCGATGAGGATTTAGAAGCCTTAATCAGTGAAGTCACCACTCCAAAGGAAGAAGATGTCATTAAATTGATTTCATTGAAAGCGCACACGGAGACCGGAGAGGTGCCGCAGGCCAGCGTAACTTTAACCATAGCGGGCAAAGAATATAATGGTTCAGCCAGCGGCAGCGGTTCAGTAGACGCCAGTTTTAAAGCGATTGAAGGCTTGGTGAAAACCGGCGCCGATTTGGAGCTTTATTCGGTTAACAATATTACCACTGGCACCGATGCCCAAGGCGAAGTGACGGTAAGGCTGGATAAAGCCGGTCGTATCGTTAACGGATTAGGCGCCGATACCGATATTGTCATTGCCTCGGCTAAAGCATATGTTAATGCGGCGAATAAGTTGTTATCTAAAGATAACAAACAACATCCGCAAATTGCCGATGTTTAGGAACGTTCACGAAATAACTTCGACAACTGACTTGCCTTTTTATCCGCCTTCAGCGTTGCACAAACAGTTACATAGCTTGCTATGCGCCCGTTTGTGCGCCTCGAATGCGAATAAAAATTCTGCGCCAGTTGCCGAATTTATTCCATTCACGTTCCTGAGCAATGGCTGATTCCTTCAACCCGGATGATCAATTGCGGTTGCAGTATTTGCAGGCAATGGAAATTGATGTCTGGGTTGAGCGCGATGAATTGAATGCTGAGGATGTTTTATCGGAGGCCGATATTCAAGCTCCGCATACATCGGATGCAGTGCCTTCACCGGATTGGCGGGAATTGGCGGAACAAGTTACAAGCTGTCAACGCTGTGAATTGTGCCGAACTCGAACCCAGACGGTTTTTGGTGCGGGGAATCAAAATGCTGATTGGATGTTTGTCGGCGAAGCGCCGGGACAAAATGAAGATTTGGCCGGAGAACCCTTTGTCGGCAAGGCGGGGCAGTTGTTAACGGAAATGATCCGGGCATTGGGATTATTGCGTGATGATGTTTATATCGCCAATGTTATAAAATGTAGGCCGCCAAACAATCGAGATCCTCGCGTCAATGAAGTGGAAAGTTGTATCGAGTATTTGAAACAACAAATTGCTTTGGTTAAACCGAAAATCATATTGGCGGTAGGGCGGGTGGCTGCCCAGAATTTATTAGCCAGTCAAGATTCGTTGGCGAAGTTAAGGGGCGTGGCGCATCAAATTGATAACACGCCGTTAATCGTGATTTATCACCCGGCATATTTATTGCGGTCGTTGTTGGAAAAGCGCAAAGCTTGGGATGATTTACAATTTGCTTTGAAAACTTATAACAATAACAAAGATTAATTATGCGTAAATTTTTTGACAAATTGAAAGACAAGCTCACTTATGATGCTGATCGCGAATTTTATGCGAAAGTATTTCCCGGATCAGTCGAGCGTAAAGACCTGATTAAGGTCAGATGGATGGAAGAATCCGATTTGCCGACGGTATTGAAAATCGAAGCGGCCAATTATAACTACCCGTGGTCGGAAAACATTTTTAAGGAATGTCTGCAGGCGCTGAACTATTATTGTTGGGTGTGTGAAGAACCTGAAGATAATGTAATCGGTTATATTATTGTTTCCTATGCCGCCGAAGAAGCGCATATTATGAATTTATGCGTGGACCCTGCTGAACAAAGAGTGGGGGCGGGGCGAAAAATGTTAATTGAGATGCTGGATCGAATTCGTTCAAAAGCCGCTTCAGTCTATTTGGAAGTGAGGCCGACAAATTTTAAAGCGATTAATTTGTATAAAAGTTTAGGCTTTAATGAGATCGGAATTCGTAAAGATTATTATCCTACCGAAGATGGCCGCGAAGATGCCGTTATGCTAGGTTTGGAGTTAGTCTCTAAGCTTTAAATTTTTGAAAAGCAAAAAAAACCCCTTGGGAATTGTGAGCCAAGGGGTCTAAAAGTAACAGCTTTGAGAGAATAGCTGTTTAAGGTTTACAACGAGGAGGAGCGATAAACAGTCGATTAAGTTCGGGATTGAGTTATCAGTCAGAACCTAAAAGACGGTATTATTCAGAAATTTTGGATCGTTTACTACCTGAAGCAATATTACTGCTGATTGCCGCTGTAGCGAACAAAAGCGTTGAAAGAATAAATTCTCCGGAAATAAAACCGAAGATGCCCGCGATAAATAAAATGCTCATGATAGTGTCTTTAGTCATGTCTTTCTCTGTTTTCTCTTTAAGTTGGTTAATACTATAGTGTATTGTTGATGGATTAACAATATGGTCAATAGTGCACTGATTATTTCTTATTGGTTTGCAATTTTTCTTATTTTTGTCATATAACGACAAACCTTACAGGGAGCGATTGCCGAGGCGCGGGAAAAGGTATTATTGTTGCAGATGAGTGTTTGAAAGCGTTATGAAAAAAGATCAAGCAATGTATCTTTTTTATTTGCAGGGATTTTAATTTTGACCTTGATGGTTTCGGCAAAGTTTTGTTCGGTAATTTCGCCGTTAAGTTTAGGTAAATGGTACTGTAAGGATTGCATGTGTTTGTAATCCAATTCCAAATCGACTGCTTCATATTCGATAAAATCAATTAACTTTGCTTCGTTAATGGCTTGCTTAGCCGCGTTGCCGTAAGCGCGGGTCAAGCCGCCTGCGCCTAGTTTTACGCCGCCGAAATAACGAATCACGATGATCAGCGTATTGATCAGGTCTTTGCCTTCCAAATGTTGAAAAACCGGTTTTCCCGCTGTGCCGGAAGGCTCGCCGGCATCGTGGAAGCGGCAAACAATGCCCTTGTCGGTTAGGATGCGGTAGGCGAAAACAATGTGGTTGGCTTGCGGGTGTTGTTGATATTGGTGATGCAATAGTTGCATGGCTTCCTGCTCGCTGTCGCAATGGGTGGCGATGCCGATGAACCGCGATTTTTTGATGATTTCTTCAACGATGGTTGTTTTTTCAAGAATATGCACAGGCTTAGAGCAGTGATTGTATTTCCGGGTATTGCTTCAAGATGAATTGACGAAAGCTTTCAATTTCAGTTTCATTATCTCTTGATTCACGGTTTAAGGTGACGGGAATGTCGCTGACAATGGACATCGGCGATGAAGAAAGAAAAATCAGTCTATCGGCCAGAGCGATGGCTTCGCGTAAATCATGGGTGACGAACAACACTGAATGCGGGCGTTTGCGCCATATTGTTATGAGCAATTGGCGGACTTGTCGAGCGGTCGGCGCATCTAATGATACAAACGGTTCATCCATCAATAGTACTTCCGGGTTGATGGCGAAGGCGCGAATAATGGCGACCCGGCGGCTCATGCCCAGAGACAGTTGAGCCGTGTAATCATGTTGCTGTTCTGTTAACTGCATGGCTGACAGCAGTTCATCAATAAGCGAGTGATCGACCGGGGGTTGCAAGGCCAGCTCAATATTTTGGCGAACCGTGCGCCACGGCAAAAGGCGAGGATTTTGGAATACATAACCGATATTGGCTGTTTCCTTTTTTTTCCGGTGTAATGAGATATGGCCTTGGTAATGCGGATCCAGTTCGGCAATAATATTTAACAAGGTGGTCTTGCCGCAGCCGGAAGGCCCAACCAGGCAGACAAACTCATTTTCGGCTATGCTCAAATCAAAATCGGCGATGGTCAGCCGGGTTTTGGAGTTGGTCGAAGTGTAAGCCTTTTCCTTGATATGAATTTGAAATTCGGTCATCGACGCCACCGTTGCG
>SPJK01010506.1_pt1 | contig 27152 bp, 20 predicted proteins | sample 3741771 | NCBI WGS metagenome assembly SPJK01 (sample SAMN10925997, study PRJNA522277) | cold seep metagenome | isolation source: Elba SIP-enriched marine methane seep metagenome, extraction at timepoint T2 | place: Italy: coast of Elba, Mediterranean Sea
CAATTTAGTTTCCTCTCTATGCGTGTTAATCTGGATCTTATATCAATATCATTATTCGTATCCCATTTCATTGCTGAGTCTGGTGGCCTTAGCCTGATTGTTCAGCCAGGATTCCTGTTCCCAGGATTGATATTGTTTCCTTTTTAGTTTTTGCTTTTGATTATTTATTTGAATCGAAAAATGGGTGTACTGGCCACAGAGTGAAAAATATTCAGCCAGAATGACATGAAAAGCAGGGCTGTTAAATTCAGTGCGCTGCCTGGCTATATTGATGGCGGACGGTAAATAACGCCAGTATATCCATGCATTTTTTCTGCTAAGAATGCGAAACAGATAACGATACTTGTCAGCCTGAGAACGGTAATTCGTTTGCATTTCCGGGTTAATTAACTGTAAGTGTCGCATGACCCGTCTAAAATAGGCTTTGGGGTGATAAATGGCATGCAGTATTTTTAGATAATTCTGTTCTGCCTGTTGAATGGAAAAATGATAGGGGATGAAGTTGATGACTCCATCTGAGTTATTGCCACTGCTCAGTTGAATAAAACGTCCCTGCGCTTGCATGCGTTTTATTAAGCCTGTACTGGGTAAAGCGTTTAACAGACCAGCCATAACAATCGGAGCATGACTGTTATTAACAAAGGATATAAACTCGTTGATGCTCTCAGTCGTATCATGATCAAAGCCATAAATCATGCCCATCATGACACCTGAACCGGTTTTTTTGGAGATGAAGTGCAGTTTTTCCTGTATAGAACGTTCGCCTCTCAAATTCTGTTTTTTGCGGGTTTCTTTTAATGAAGCTTCGTTTGGAGTTTCAACGCCATAAAAGCCGTTAATAAAGTGCGCTTTTTGATACCAGCGACGAAGTTCTTCCATGATCGGCGATTGATCTGCAATGCGCAAGGTTAATTCCGTGTATTTTGGGTGGTGATAACCAATTTTTTCGCCAATGGCATACAGATTTTTTAATATTTCCAGCGCTTTTCTGGGGTTGGCAATAAAATTATCATCCACAATAAAAACCTGGCCTTTCCAGCCTAATTCATAGATTTGGCGAAAGGATTGCTCTGTTTTTTCCCAGGGTGTGACACGAAAGGCTTTGCCAAAGCGTGAAGGAATATCGCAAAATTCGCAGGCTTCAGGGCAGCCTCGACTTATCTGTATCGCCATATGAACATAATGATCCAAGTTGATGGCCTCAAAATCAGGCTGAAAAAAATCCTCCACTGAACTGATTACACCTTGGTAATATTTTGTTTTATGGTTTTTTTTTATATCTTCTAACAGCTGGTTTATAACGCCTTCGGCTTCATTTTCTATCACATGATCAGCGAGGTGGATCAGCGGTGAATCCGGGTGGATGGCTGTGCCACCAATGATCAGGCGTTTTTGATACTGTTTGACGGTTTTAGCATGCTTGAGCAGATGCTGTTCCTGGGCCAGCATGCCTCCCATATAAACATGATCGGCCTGTTTGATCAGAGGGTCTAATGGACGCGGATCGATATTTTTATCAATCAGTTGTATTGAGTGATAATAGGGTTTGAGGTGGTTATATAACCCCATTAATCCCAGGGGCGGCAGTAAGCGTTTGCAGGTGCCGAATTCAGTCAGTGGTGCGTAGTGTTTTAAGCTGTGTGCATAGCTCCAGAAGGTGTCGGCTGTATCGAACTCGGGGTAGATGAGTATTGCTCTGTCGGTGAGTTTTTCAAGCATAATGTCATCCAGTCAGAAAGACGGTCGCTGTCGAACTTTTCCCTGTCTGATTTAGCCTCAATATTTCATCAAGGCGGTTATCACTGTTCATTGAATTTTCCGGAAAATCAGTTCCCTTAATGAATTGTTCGAGTAAACCAAATGGGTTAAACATACCTATCTTATCTTGAAAAAACAATAGACTGTTCAGGAAATGTTATTTCATTAAACACAGATCTGTAGGGTTATCTCCTTATATAGGCGATAGCGTGTCAGCTAAAATGAGAGGTTACATTTATAATCAACGTAATATGCGGTAGAATTAACAGTTAATTAGTTATTGATGGAAATCTGTTATGCAAATTAAACTTGCCAATCCTCGTGGTTTTTGTGCGGGCGTAGATCGTGCGATTGAAATTGTAGATCAAGCAATTGAGACATTTGGAGCCCCGATTTATGTGCGACATGAAGTGGTTCATAATCGAACCGTAGTCGATGGCTTAAAGGAGAAAGGGGCAATTTTTATAGAAGATGTTTGCACTGTGCCGGAAGGCGCTTATCTGATTTTTAGTGCGCATGGTGTCTCTAAACAAGTGCAGAAAGAGTCTATAGATAGAAATCTGACTGTTTTTGACGCGACCTGTCCATTAGTGACTAAAGTGCATATTCAGGTTGCTAAACATGCTAAAGCCGGGCGTGAGGTGATTTTGATCGGTCATCATGGCCACCCGGAAGTCGAAGGGACGATGGGGCAATACGAAAAATTAACTGAAAATGGTGAAATCTACCTGGTAGAAACCCCTGAAGATGTTAAAAAATTGAAGGTTCATAATCCTAATGATTTGGCCTATGTAACTCAAACCACTTTATCTATGACCGATACTAAAATCATGGTGGATGCATTGCATGATGTATTTCCAAATATTATGGAACAGAAAAAGGATGATATTTGTTATGCAACGCAAAATCGCCAGGATGCTGTTCATGACCTGGCTGAGACAGCCGATGTGATTTTAGTGGTTGGTTCACCCAACAGTTCTAATTCAAATCGTTTGCGTGAGATTGCCGAGCAATTGGGGAAACGCGCATTTTTAATTGATACCTATCGTGATATGGACCAGTCATGGTTCGATGGAATTGATGTTGTGGGCGTCACTGCAGGGGCTTCTGCACCCGAAATTCTGGTTCAGGAAGTGATTAACCAGTTAAGGGCATGGGGTGGACAAGGTGCTGAAGAAATACAGGGCATCGAGGAGAAAGTCGTATTTTCCATGCCTAAAGAATTAACGCGTCACATTTCACCTAATTAAGATTGTTTTCCAGACCGAGTCAACTGTTTTTCTTTTGCAAGAAGTTGACCAGTTTTGTTCCTAGCCAGCTTCGAGGTATGTATTTCCCGTGTTGAATATAATGTAATTTGTATTCACTGTTAACGGTGGCATTAAAAAGCCGATAAGCCAGAGCGGTGCTACAAAACAGGATTTGATCATTTACCTGAATCTGGTAATTATCATTGGGCAAAATGAATTCTTCGTTACCCGATTGAATGACAAATACCACCAGATCCAGCATTTTTTCTCTGGCTCTGGGGTCGCGTTTTAGGTCACTCAGGAAAATCTTTTCGCCAGCATCCAGGGCTTCTATCACTGCCGGACTTTTCTGTTGATTTATATCAATCGTGATTAAATGGGGGGTTTCATTGCCAATTTTTTCATGTAAAGCATAAATGATTGCTTCCATTTCTTCCTTTCGTCCTGATTTGTTTTCCAGCAAGTAGCGGAAAAAGGATTTAAGCAGGGGGGCGATCAGTAGAAATAGAATTTTTCTGGCAGCAACCAGTGTCGGTTGCATGATCATATCGACTTCCGTAGCGCAAAATGCAACTTCATTTTCATGACGATTTTGCCTGACGACCATAAACAGCTTGCGGTTAAATGAACGTGCATTCAGGAGAATTCCCAGATTATGACCGTCATCATTAGTGCCTGCAATAATTCCAACTGCATTTTTGATGCCAGCTTTATCCAGGGTAATTGAAGTGGTTCTGCCCTCTATATAATGTTCTGTACCTTCATCACCATTGGGAGATTTGGGATCAATGACGGCGGTTTCTATACCATATTGGAGTAATACGTTATTAACCTCATGTCCCATACGCCCATAGCCACAGACTATCCACTTGCCTTTTGGAGGGCAGTTGTATTTTGTCAGATTGGCGTTCTGGTCTCTCACCAACCAGTTGTTGAATGAATAAAACCCCGGATTGTTCATGGAAGCAGCCAAAACCTTAGCAAAAGTTTTAAATGGATCAACAATATGAACTTCTCCACCTAACGTAGCCAGGGTTTCTTCAAATACTTCAACCTTGGACATGGTAATGATACCGACATTGGGATTTAGCAAACGTGCCAGTGCAGAAATTTTCAGGTTAATTTCTTCATTATTGGTAATGGCAATCACCGCCTTGCAATTGCTGCGCTGAAGCCCTGCTTCCAGTAAATGTTTGGGAACACTGGCATCACCGCAAAAGCCTGGCATTAGCACTTTATAGTTACGCAAATGCAAAGCTTTAATGCGTTCTTCATCATTATCTATGATAACGGCCGGCATGGAATAATCGCTGAGCCCTCGAGTTAATACGCTGCCGGTATCCCCAAAGCCACAGAGTATGACGAAAGGGTCAGAAATTCTCCGTACTTTGCGCGCAAACTGCCATTCTGAAAGCGCACGCAGAAAAAAAGGATTTTGAATGAGATGAATGATGGCACCAATAGCATAGAACCAAGTGATGACACTGGAATACAAACAAATAATTGCCCATAAACGTTGTGCATTGCTGAGTTCTATAGGAATTTCACCAAAACCGGTCGTGGTGGCTGTATACGTCATGAAATAAAAAGCATGGAAGATGCTCATATACTGGGTTTCGCCATCCACTTTTATCCCGGGTATAAAAATCATACCCATAATGCAAAAGGTGTAGACGATCAGCAGCGCGATAATCGGGCTGCGCATCTCCCGCATGACAATGAAAGTAACACGGCTTAAATCGACTGAATTGGCCATACGTCTGGATAATTGGAATGAATCTTTAATAACACCTGCAAACGATGCTTTGACTGTTTTCCGTAATACAAAATGGATACAACAGTGTTGTTATTTCTAGAGTCGATTGATCAGGGTTTCACAAACCAGGATAACCGTTGAAATAACGTTGGCTAATAAGGCGCCACCGGTTAGCGAAATAATGCTTGCCATGACATCCGGAGTCAGCCCTGTTTCAGTAATATGTACTGCAAAAGTCCAATAAAGGGCAGCGGCAATCAGTTCCAGGTCTGCAACCAGGCTGGTTGAGAATAATATCGCACCAATTTGAGAGCGATCACCGAATTTTAATGCTGTGGCAACCAGATTGACAACAATGAGCACGAACAGCTCAATTACATTGTGGTGAGCCGGGTTGTCTAATTCTCCAAGAAAAAAACCGAAATTTAAAGTTAATGCCAAAACTACGAAAAAACCAAAGATGACTTTTTCCATATTCATAGTCTCTACCTCATGAACTCAAAAGTAACAAAACAGTAGACTGTATTAGTTAAACCTGTTTGACTGGTTTCTATGGCTGTGGATTGAAGAAATCAGATATTGTCAAAAGAGCCAGACTTATTCAACGCCTATAAAAATTGGCAAACTAAAACACTCCGGGCTAGATAAATTTGTATCCATCTAACAGTTAACCATCTATTTTAACGTTAAATAAAGCTGATCCATAATGTTTTTCTATGACGGGTTGCTTTCTTAATCTGTTCTATCAGGATGTCATTCGAATGGATTATAGACTATTGGTCAGATTTTTCAGGAAACCAAACAGATGCAAATTGAATTTTTGAAGCAAAAAAGAAGTATTTGATTTATATGGACTAACCACACTGATAAGAAGTAGGTTGGATGTTAGTAACTGGTATGAATCTGCTGGCAGTTTTTAAACAATTCAGCCAGTTCGGGCACAACATCGAATTCCAGTACAATTTTTTCCATTTCTCCGTCTTTAGCCATCAGGTGAGGCAATTCCTGAGCCAGTTCAACACTATGAACACCATGCTTTTGTGCTACAACAAGATAATAGAGATAATGTACTGCGCGTATTAGTAACGCGTGGTCATTAAAAGCTTCAAATACGGGTACGATAAAGGCGTGTTGTAATGACTTTGAGCGTTCATCCAGTACAAATTCATTCTCTTTTTCAGAGCAGATGACTGGTAATGCTTTTAATGTATATTTATCCTCTATGCCTAAAATCGGCCATTCTTGTTCAGGTGCTTCGATGTTTAATTGGGAAGAGAAAGCCTTTTGGTAACACCAGCTTAAACTGCTGACTACAGGGTCTTCAGCTGATTGGTCACAGGCAAAGGTTTTCATCTGGGGAAGCAAGGCTCTTCTCAAGTCGCTGAGGGAAACATCATCAGGATGGTTGGCAAGGATTCTTGAGGCCAGACCTCCCATGAGAACGATGCGTGAGAGTTGGCCAACATTAAGAATTTCTTTTAACAAACGCTGAATTGCCTTGGGTTCGATAGCGGTGGGTGTCCAGCTTAAAAAGGCAATTAAATTTCCTGTGATATAAGTATTTTTGTTATAGGTCTGCCAGGTTTCCAGCAACTTGCGAATGCTTTGTTCTGTAATGATTTGTTTACCAAAGACATCACCCGACATTTTATAAATCCTGGAATGGAAGGCTGTCATACCCAGTTCGGCAAAATGTTGAGATTTGATACACAGGGCTAAATATTGACTGAGTAGAAATTCCTGCCACAGTCGATGAGCAAAGCGCACGCGCCCTCGGCCTGTTGGAACAAAAACCGTTCTCTGGAAAATGCCATTGCAGAGATCGGTTTGAATTAATAAATCAAATCCGGCGAGGATTTCATCCATTTCATCAACCAGTTCTGCATAGAAAAAATCTTCATCATTGATTTTTTCATGTTCAAAAAAGGTTTGCCATTTTTCTTTTTGTTCCTGGGCTTCTTTTTGCAGGGTTTCAATGTTAATTTCACCTCGGCTTTTATAATGAAACAGCCAGGCAATAAAACTAAGCGCATTTTTTAGATAGACATTTTCTATAGTCTGATTTGCCGTTAATCGTTTACCAACAATGTTGCTGCGTCCCATAATGGTTCCAATAGACTGGTTCATCAGGGTAAATTGAGTCAACGGCTGTTGTTTCTTTTGATTGAAATTTGGTTCGGGTTCGTAATTTGCAAGAATTAATGGTGTGAGAATGAAATCCATTAACGATGCATCCTGGATGGAGTCTATCCAGTGAATGCAATTAGGATAAATTTCTTTTGCTTGAGATTTGGATAGTCTCAGAACTTCATAGATATCTCGTTTGTCTTTGACCAGTCTTTCCAAGCCATGGATTGAACTGCGGATGCCAATAATGAGAGTAAAATTCCGATTACTACTGTAACGACTTAATACATCATTCAAAATAGCAATCATATTGGAAAAGCCGATACTGGGATGATTGTGCATAAAATCATCCAGGCCATCCAGAATAATCGCAATGGGTCGGTTATTAAATTGTTCTTCCAGCCATTGGAGATCGCAATGGCTTTCTTTAAAAATACTTTTACCCCAGTTTAACCACCAGCTCCATAACATTTCCCAGCTGTATTCCGATTCAGATAAATTACTGACGTTGACTTGTTGAAGCGGAATGAATAAGGGAAATGCCGCTCCACTTTCTGGGGCTGTTAAAAAATTCAAACCCAGTTTCCAGGCAAGCATTCGGGTGGCAATCGATTTGCCAACACCCGCTGCTCCCGTGATTACTAATTGTTTGGGTTGTTCGGTTTTGCTGTGAATGGCTTGTATCAGAAGTTCGACGACTTCAGCCTGTGAGCCTGCAGAATGTACTGAAAATGAATGAACCTGGGTATCTTCTTCGCCAGACGTTTGAGCGGTTTTGGAGCTGATCAAACCTGAAATACCTGTGGCTTGATTGACTTCAGCAATGCGAACCAGCATATAGGCTGCGATGTTGGTGGCCATATCCAATCCAAATTGTTCGATTCTGTCGGCAACGATTGAGACGATTGGCGAGTTAACTCGGTTTGGAATTTTAATTGAGCCATGGGTGCCTCTGACATAGAGTTTACGGCCTTCTGGGTCAGAAGAAAAAGGGACTGACAGGTCCGCTTTAGCACAAATATCATAAATACCGGGGACAGGAAGATTGGCTGATAGAGCCTGGTCCAATGCAATATTAAAGTTTTGATCCAGTTTTTTCAGCCATTTATTTTTTCGGCGTAATGCCGGGATAATCCGGTTTTTACCTAAATCTTTTTGTCCCTGAGAAAGAAATCGTATGATTTTTAAAAAGGGGGCACTGAACAGATAAATCAAGCCATAAATCAGATTGCCGAATATCGTAGCAAAGGCTGATCCCCCTTCATGAGGAACAGCAATATTAATGACCCGGCGAGTCCTGAGAAATAAATGTTTGGATAAAGTGTAGGGAATGATCTCGCCGGTCTTATCTTTTTTCAGGTTATTAAAGGAAACGGTCAATGCGCGTTTAACAACCAGTCCGCCGGTGCTGTGAGTAACAAAGATCAGATGGTGATACTCCTGAAACTCGGTTTCCAACCAGGTAATCAGGTCATCGGCTGCCTGGGGAATACTGCATCGATGAAAAATACCGGTAGGGTATGAGAAGGAAGCAACATCGATATCGAGGTTGTCATGTTTGATGACCCATTCAGGCATATTGCCCCAGGTTTTTTGACTATGGCCAAAAATTCCATGAACAAAGATAAGCAGACAACGTTTATTATTTGTTGTTTGTTCACTTGATGCATGAGTGTGACCATATCTGGTTTCATCATCCCAAAAATTTTCTTCTTTTTTCATCCGCAATTAATTCCAAGGAATCTATAAAGAAACGCGCGAGTTTTATTCTAACCTAATGAAGGGCGAATTTAACAGCCTATTTAATAGAATTCTATTATAGTAAATTCTGTCTATTCGCTGGATTAAATGGTTTAAAGAGCTTCTTACCTGAAATTTCATCCCTGAGACATGCTAACGTTTCCAAAGCAGGAAAAATGTGAACTGGGGAGCCAAGTGCGCGCCTCATGATAGATTCTGGGACTCCATGTCACCATAATCGATTCGCCGCGCGGCAGATCATAAGGCTCCAGACGCCCTGCGTTTACCTCAACTAAGCACAAAAGCTGCTCCGTTAAGGCTACCAAAATGGCTACGGCTATTCGGTAGAAAATTTTAGCCTCCCAAGCGCGCTATCACACACGTCGGATTGGCTGATTTTCCTGCGCCTAGTGGAGACTATCAGCCCATTCGGGGCTGACAGCGGAAGACGAATAGGCTGGAGCAAATGAATTTAATAATTTTCATGGCAGTCGGTGTGTAAAAGTAGTTGAGTTACTTATACAGAAGCAGGTAGCGTGCCAGTTTTATAATAAATACATTGTCTTATTGTTTTTATTGTATGTTTTTGGTTTTTTGAAAGAGAATTAGGCTGTTTTGATCGTTCTGATATGACAGCTCTGTCATGTCTGACTGACAGGCTGTCAGTGTGTTAAGTCAGTTTATTGAAGTTGGAGGGGTTAAAAAATGGTTTTTATGCTATGAGTTGAAATCTTGTCCATTTTTGCTATTTATTGAATCCAGAAACTCCAGTACTCGTTGGTTCGTGCGTTGAAAATAATCAGGGTCTTCCGGTCGGTAGTTAAAAAAACCATGTCTGGCTCCCGGATATATTGCTGTTTCACAACGATTGTTCTTTTTTTGCATGCGCTGGCAGAATTTATTGACTGTTTCTATGGAGACTTCGCTATCCCGGTCGCCGACAAGTATCAAGGTATCAGGTACCTGATTATCAATAGCTTGCATGGGTGAGACCTGTTGCCAGAATGCTTTAACCAGTTTGTGATCTGGCATACACGGTGATAAATCCAGCATCGGGTTAAAAAGAATCAGGCCCGCTGGTCGTTGGATTAATAAATCTGATGGGGTTTCTGCTTTCAGCGGGACAGGTATGCCTAAAATTGAAGCCAGATGTCCACCCGCTGAGCCGCCAGCAGCATAAATATGATTTGAGTCTATATTTAAAGATTGGGCATTTTTTACCAGGTAATTCATGGCTGATCTGGCATCCTGGACAGCGGCTCTAGGGTCTGTTCCATGGCTCGATGTAATGCGGTATTGAGCACTGATGCAGTGGTAGCCTTGAGTTGTAAAAAAACTGCAATGTTTATAAAAAGCCTTGGGTGAGCCATATTGCCAGGCACCACCATGAAAAAATAAGATGGTTGCCTGAGGTTTGTTAGCGGGTTTTTTACTTTTAAAATAGTGTAGCTGTAATGTGGTCGAGTCTTTTTTTTTGTAGCGGATGATCTGGTCAGGCCTGGTTTCCAAAAGTCCCAGTTTTTTGATGGCAATATAGCCACTTACTGGGAGAAATATGAGTAACATTCCCGCGATCAGATAAAGCAGTTCTTTGGTCATGAGTAATTGATCATTTATGGCTGAGATGGAATATTTGCTGTTTTTAGGCACAATTGCTAACAGGAGCTTTCTAATCAATCGAGTGTCTACTCAACAGATCAGAATAACAGTGAACGATGTTTCCGTTGAACTTTTTTGCCAGATTTTCCAGAAAAGCTATTCCCTAATAACAGGCCAGGCAAAAGATTTTATTTGGTGTATGGGTTCTTCGTGCCATCTTGATTTTAACAGAAATAAAGGATTGATTTCTTATGTATCAGGGTAAAAAAAGTTGTAAACGAGCGCCGCCTAGCTGGCTAGCATTATCTATGCTAATAAATCCTTGCTTATTTTTGTTTTTGTGCAGGCTGGCCAGAACAGAAATAAAATGTAAACCAAGTCCTGTATTGCCGGAAAGCCAGTTCGTTTCAATTTGATTATGTTTATTTCCATCAAGCAGGTATTCAGGGTAGCCCGATCCGTCATCTTCCAGACAAATGACTTGGTAATGATCTTTTTGATAGGTCGATAAATGGATTTTCTGGTTGCAATAGCGTTGTGCATTGTTTAGCAAACTGGCCAAAGCGTTGCAGATCAGCATATAGTCACAATAACAATAATGATTTTGTTCGCAGTTAATTGTCAGCTGGAACTGTTTCAAAGTTAAAAAAGGAGCATGTTGGGCCTTGACCTCCTGAAATATTTCCATGACCGGACATTCTTCTATATGCAGGCTGAAGTTATTTGACTCAATTTTATAAAGAGTCAGCAGCTGCATTAAACTGTTGTTCATGCGGTTGGTTTCAAACTCCAGCTGTATAAATTCCTGATTATCATCCTGATGTTTATGTTTCAGATCCAGCATTAATTCCCGTAAAGTAGCCAGTGAATTTTTTATATCGTGAACCGACGAGGCTAAAACGGCATTAAAACCTATTGTTGGATTCGGTTTCATAGTGTCTGCTCCGCAGAATTGGACTGGGTAATGGATTCAAATTCAAATTGCAGGTTGCCTAGTTTTTCGCTGGACAGACCAACTTGTTTGGCTGTTTTAATGGTGTGATAAGCCAGTAGCAGTTTGTCTTTGCTAACGCCCTGGGTTTTCATTTCCTGTAATGTGGTTTTTGCCAGGTTGAGCAATAACGTTTTGTTCAGTGGCATTTTTTTTATGGCTGTCTGGAAAATTTTTGAAGCGTCTGAATAATTACCTTGTTGAAACAGGGCTACGCCTTTGTTATTGATTTGTTTTAATTGGTGTTGGCTTTCTTCGATTAAATTTTCAGTTTGTTCGGATTGTCCGACCTCTTGCAGTAATTGGCGAACATCCTGCATGAATTCATCGTCATCTATCTGGTTGGGAACCAGTTGACGTATGATTTTTTCTGCTGCGGCCAGATCATTCTGAATATAATGGGCTTTGGCAATATCGAGTTGCAAATCACGAGGTATGGCATATGCTTTTTTTGCCAGTTGTTGTAATTTGTCGTATGCCTGTGCACTTTTTTCTGTTTCTCCAAAGTGATGAAACAATTCACTTTTTAAGGCATTGGCACGTATTTCAGCTTCTGGGTTTTCAGGAAACTGGTTCCGCATTTGTTCCAGGGTTTTTAATACTTGTTTCTTGTTCAGATTTTTAAGATGAGTTTTTGCCAGTCCAGAATAGTCTGCAGCAGTTTTATGGATAGAATGTTTACCTAGCTGGACAACGGATTGATAGGCTTTTTCAGCAAGACGGTAGTTTTGCTGTTGTAAGGCCATGTGTGCCAGTTTTTTTTGGCTGCTGAGAGAATTGGGTGATAATTCACAGGCCCGGGCCAAAATTTTCAGGGCATCAGAATTGCGGTCCTGAGATTGATAGCATAGGCTTAGCCAGTGATAACATTCGATCATCATTGGGGTATCTTCAATGATGTTTTCAAAGGTTTCAATTGCCTGTGCGAATTGCTGTTTGTGATAGGCGACGATGCCCAGTCCAATTTTTGCCCAGACCAGGTCGCGCTTTTGAAGTGTCGATTGATAAATCTGGCTGGCTTTTTCAAAGTCTCCAATATGAATGGCCAGTTCAGCCCTTATTTTATGCAATGCAGATTGATAAGCCAGCTGGCTTTGCTCTAGTAAATAATCGCATTGCTGAATCGCTTTGGCCGGGTTTTCTTTGTCCAGTTCCCGTTCTATTTGGGCGATATGTTTTTTTCTGGACTGACTTTTTTCTATGCGCCTCAAAAGTTGTTGCGGATTGAACGGTTTTGTCAGGTATTCATCCGGTTTAATTTCGATCGTGCTCAAGACAAAGTTTGTGGTTTGATGCGATGAAATAATAATGAACAGTGTGTCAAAAGAAATCAGTTTTTTGTAGCGGGCTTCTTCTAATATTTGTTGGCCATTTTTGCCATCGCCCAGATGATAGTCACAAATAACGATATCGAAACGTTGTTTTTCCATTGCTGAAATTGCGGCGACACCATTTTCTGCTTCAAATATATATTGAAAATTGATGGTATTCAGCATATGTTTGATCGATTTACGCATCACTGCATAATCTTCAATGACTAATACCAGATTGTCGGCAAAATTACGCTTCATATCTTGAAATTGGCAGCGGGTTTCATAAAGTCAATTAAAGGTTGGTATTTGTTTTTCGTCGATTTTAAGAAAACAGGTTCCACCGAACAGTTTTCTGAATTATCTGGCTTAAGTTGTTTTTTGAAGAATAACGTTCGATTAAGAAAAACATTGCTCATAATTGCTTAGTATAGACAGCAAAGGTTTTGTTTGTAGGCTGTAAATCTGATAGTCAGAAAATTTTGAATACTTGAAAAAAAAATTTATGCCCCAAAATAGACTACAAACTATTTTGTAATATAGGAACGAGAGAAAACATGACTGTTGAAGCAAAAAAAGAAACGTTGGGGTTTCAAACCGAGGTAAAACATTTATTACATTTGATGATTCATTCACTCTACAGTAATAAAGAAATTTTTCTGAGAGAATTAATATCCAATGGTTCTGATGCTGCAGATAAACTGCGATTTGAATCTTTATCTAATGAAGGTCTCTATGAAGGTAACAGTGATCTGAATATTCGTGTTGATTTCAATAAAGATGAACGCACTGTAACGATCATTGATTCAGGTATCGGAATGACACGTGAAGAAGTGCAGGATCATATTGGAACTATCGCTAAATCAGGCACAAAACAGTTTTTTGAAAGACTAACTGGCGATCAGGCCAAAGACAGTGAGTTGATTGGTCAATTTGGTGTGGGCTTTTATTCGGCCTTTATTGTTGCAGATAAAGTGACATTAACGACCCGTAAGGCTGGAGAAAAAGAAGCTGTGCGTTGGGAATCAGCGGGCGAAGGCGAATATACGCTGGAGACGGTTGAAAAAGAAAGCCGAGGTACAGAAATTATCTTGCATTTAAAAGAGGGGGAAGATGAATTTCTTGATGGCTATCGCTTGAGGTCGATTATTACCAAATTTTCGGATCATATTTCTTTGCCAATCATCATGGAAAAAGAAATTCCGGCTGAAACCGATGAAGAGGGCAATGAAACTAAGCCTGCGAGTAAAGAAGACGAGACGGTTAACAGTGCATCGGCGTTGTGGAAGCGTTCTAAAGACGAAATCAGTGCAGAAGAATATAACGAATTTTATAAGCATGTAGGGCATGACTACCAGGATCCTTTAACCCATGTTCATAGTAAGGTTGAAGGGACTAATGAATATACACTGTTGTTGTATTTACCTGCCAAGGCGCCATTTGATATGTGGGATAGAGATGCTAAGCATGGCGTAAAGCTCTATATCCGAAAAGTATTTATCACAGATGATGCTGAGCAGTTGATGCCGCGTTATTTGCGATTTGTTCGTGGAGTGATTGATACGGATTCATTACCTTTAAATGTTTCCAGAGAAATTTTGCAGCAAAGTAAGCAGATCAATACCATTAAAGCCGGTTCGGTAAAAAAAGTTTTGGGTTTGCTGAAATCTCTGGCCAATAATGACAAGGAAAAATATCAAAGTTTCTGGAAAGAGTTTGGTAACGTGATGAAAGAAGGAGTGATTGAAGACTTTAAGAACAAAGAAGCAGTCGCTAAATTATTACGTTTTTCATCCACAGAAACTGACTCTGAATCTCAAGATGTTTCTTTGGACGACTATATCAGTCGTATGAAAGAAGATCAGGATAAGATTTATTACGTGACAGCAGATAGTTTTGCAGCAGCTAAAAACAGTCCACATCTGGAAATTTTCCGTAAAAAAGGCATTGAAGTATTGTTGATGTCAGATCGAGTTGACGAATGGCTGGTTTCTCATTTGAATGAATTTGATGGAAAACATTTGCAGTCGGTTGCCAAGGGTGAGCTGGATCTGGAAAAATTTGATACTGAAGAAGACAAAAAAGACCAGGAAGAAACCAATAAGGATTTTGAGTCTGTTATCAAACAAATGCAGGAAGTATTAGGCGATAAGGTTAATGAAGTGAGAATTACTCATCGCTTGACAGATTCCCCGGCTTGTCTGGTGACTGGAGATCATGATATGAGTTTGAATATGGAACGAATCATGAAAGAAGCTGGTCAGGATTTCAATATGATGGGTATGGGAGGTAGCAAGCCCATTTTGGAAGTGAACCCTGGTCATGCTTTGGTCGCTAGTATTAAAGATGAACAGGATGATGATCGTTTTGCTGATATTACCCAAATTCTGTTTGATCAGGCCATATTGAGCGAAGGTGGTCAACTGGAAGACCCTAGCGCATTCGTTCATAAGCTGAATGGACTGTTGCTGGGTTTGATCAAATAAATGTACTAACGAGTCTGGATTGATGTATTAATTATTCGGGTTAAAAAAGGTCGGTTTCTACCGGCCTTTTTTTTGCTGTCAATGTAATTAGTTATGTCGAATTCATCAATAAATTGAATTATAAAAGCAAGGAAATGATCTGTCGGTCTGATGATATATCCCGGATATCCAAGTTTTATTTCTCAAACTGACCTTATCTGCTCGTCAAGCAACCAAGAACGATGGAATTTGAATTACTAACTGAACAAGGTCAGGCTCGCAGGGGCCGGATTAAATTTGACCGGGGTGTGATTGAAACTCCGATTTTTATGCCTGTAGGAACATACGGTACGGTGAAAGGTGTGGATCCGGCTGAATTAAAGCAAATGGGTGCACAAATCATATTAGGTAATACCTTTCATTTGATGTTAAGACCGGGCATGGAAGTGATTAAAGCACATCAAGGTTTGCATGACTTTATGCAGTGGCAAGGACCTGTATTAACGGATTCAGGTGGCTTTCAGGTGTTTAGTCTGGGAGACATGCGAAAAATTTCTGAGAAAGGTGTGACCTTTAAATCGCCGGTTAATGGCTCAGAAATTTTTCTGGGGCCAGAAGAATCGATGCAAGTGCAACGCGATTTGAAAGCAGATATCGTTATGATATTTGATGAATGCACACCATATCCAGCAACTGAACAGCAAGCAGCTGATTCAATGCGACTTTCTTTGCGTTGGGCTGAAAGAAGCAAGCAGGCGCATGCCGATAATCCCGCCGCTTTGTTTGGCATTGTACAAGGAGGCATGTACCCGCATCTGCGTCAAGAATCAGTCAATGGCTTGAAAAATATTGAGTTTGATGGCTATGCCATTGGTGGCTTGTCAGTAGGTGAGCCGAAAGATGAAATGATGGCGGTGCTGGATACGGTTACTCCCTTGTTACCGCTTGATAAACCGCGTTATTTAATGGGTGTCGGTACCCCGGAAGATCTGGTTGAATCGGTACGAAGAGGGGTAGATATGTTTGATTGTGTTATGCCGACCCGTAATGCCCGCAATGGCCATTTATTCACCCATCAGGGTGTGATCAAAATTCGCAATAAACAGTATGAGCAAGACACCCGTCCCTTGGATGAACGATGTGCTTGTTATACCTGTAAGAATTTTTCACGATCCTATTTGAAACATTTGGATAAATGCCGGGAAATGCTAGGCGCCAGGCTGAATACAATTCACAATCTGACATACTATCTGACGTTGATGCAGTCGATGCGAACAGCTATTTCAAAGAACGAATTTGATGAATTTATTAATGAATTTTATCAGTTACGCGGTAAAAATGTTCCAATTATGGCATAATGGCCGGTTTGAATTAATTGGCTTGAAATCGTTGGGTTTTGAGCTAATAGGTTAATTATTCAATCAGTTATCTGCATAGCCGGGCTCGATAGAGTGTTGACAGCCAGTTTGTGGATAGAAACGAATAAAAATTATTACACAACAATTTTACGAGAGGTTAGGCATGAGCTTTTTTATTTCAGATGCATATGCGGCAGCACCCGCAGCCCAGGGTCCGGGCATGGAAGGCATGATTTTTCCAGTTGCTATCCTGTTGTTTTTATATCTGTTTATTATCAGGCCTCAGTCCAAGAAAACCAAAGAGCAAAAACAAATGCTGGCAGCCTTGAGTAAAGGCAATGAAGTGGTGACTACGGGCGGGGTCTTGGGTAAAGTTGCGGAATTTGACGAGAATTTTGTTAAGTTGGAGGTTGCTGATAACACCTTTATTACCGTTCAGCGCCATGCAGTTGCTAATATGATGCCAAAAGGAACCTATAAGGCAGCTAATAAGAAAAAATAATCGTTTTATTTTGAAAAAAAACGAATCGTAAGCAAACACAGACCACGTGCAAAAGTAGACTGGAAAAAAAATGCAAAATCGTTTCCCCATATGGAAAAATCTATTGATTTTACTGGTTTTGATCGTAGGGTTGCTCTATGCTCTGCCAAATATTTTTGGTAATGACCCCTCGGTACAATTATCATCTTCAACATTGGATAAAATCGATAAACTTAAAGCGGACAGCTATAAGAAACTGGTTGAAAGCAAAAAAATTCCAGTCAAAGCCTTTGATTTTGAAGAGGGTAAAGTTTTAATCAGGTTTAATAATACAGATGATCAGTTAAAAGCTGCTGATTTGTTGAGAACGCAGGTTGATAGAAATGTGACCGTGGCACTTAATTTGGCGCCTGCAACGCCTGATTGGCTAAGCGCATTAGGAGCCAGTCCGATGTACTTAGGTCTGGATTTGCGGGGCGGGGTGCATTTTTTGATGGAAGTGGATATGAATGCCGCCATCAAACAGGCGGAAGAGCGTTATTATAGCGATATTCGAGTGGCTTTGAGAAAGCAAAAAATCCGTTATGAATCGGTCACTCGAGACAATGGTAAAGTCAAAATCAAGTTAAAAAACCAGGAAGGAAAAGAAGCCAGCTTAAAACTGCTAGCGGTAGAATTCAGGGAGCTTGATATTGATGATGGCGATGATGATGATTTGTTGGTGTATGCCAGTATTTCAGAACTTGAGAAAACAGAGGTCAAAAAATTTGCCTTGGCGCAAAATATGACGACCTTGCGCAACAGAGTGAATGAAATTGGAGTGGCAGAACCGGTTATCCAGCAACAAGGTAATAACCGAATTGTTGTTCAATTACCCGGTGTGCAGGATACGACCAGAGCGAAAGAAATTTTAGGGACTACAGCAACCCTGGAATATCGACTGGTAGATGTTGAACATGATGTGCAGCAGGCATTAAAAGGGCGTATGCCCATTGGTTCCAGTCTTTATTATGAAAAAAATGGACAGCCAATTTTATTGAAGAAACGCGTGATTGTGACGGGTGATCAAATTGTTGATGCTTCGTCTGGTCTGGATCAAAATGGATCAGCGGCTGTATTCATTACCTTGAATGGGGTGGGCGCCAAAAAAATGGGTAAAATTACTCAGAAAAATATTGGTAAGCCTATGGCTGTGGTTTTTATTGAATATAAAAGCCATACCCGAATGATTAACGGTGAAGAAGTCAGGCAAAAAGAAAAACGTGAAGAAGTCATAAGTGTAGCAACTATACGAGATACTTTCAGTAAACGATTTCAAACAACAGGGTTGGATAATACCCAGGAAGCGAGAAACCTGGCTTTGCTGCTGAGAGCCGGGGCATTGGCGGCACCAGTGGATATTATTGAAGAAAGGACTGTGGGTCCGAGTCTTGGACAGGATAATATTGACAGAGGTTTGATGTCAGTTGTTGTGGGTTTTTTGCTGGTTTTGTCTTTCATGATTATTTACTACAAAGTCTTTGGTGTGATTGCAAACATCGCTTTGGCCTTTAATCTGGTTGTGATTATTGCGTTGTTATCTATGTTGCAGGCGACTTTAACTTTGCCGGGAATCGCTGGAATTGTGTTGACAGTGGGAATGGCTGTGGATGCCAATGTATTGATTTTTGAACGGATAAAGGAAGAAATTGGCATAGGCAATACGCCGCAATCCAGTATCTTTGTTGGCTATGAAAAAGCATTTGGTACTATTCTGGATGCAAATATCACAACACTCCTGGTCGCATTGGTATTGTTTGGTTTTGGTACAGGGCCGGTAAAAGGCTTTGCTGTCACCTTATCTATCGGAATTCTGGTCTCTTTGTTTACAGCGATTTTAGGGACACGCATGATGGTGAATTGGTTCTATGGAAATCGCCATGTTGATAAATTATCTATCTGATCGAGCTTGAATCAAGAGAATAGAGAAAACAATGTTTAATAAAGAAATAAATTTTTTAGGAAAACGTAAACTGGCATTAATCATCTCCAGCGTGTTAGTGATTATTTCCATTGCTTCACTGGCAGTCAATGGACTGAAACTGGGTATTGACTTTACTGGAGGGACATTGGTTGAGCTGGGTTATCAACAGTCTGCTGATTTAAGTCGATTACGTAAAGTTATGGATGAGGCCGGTTTTTCGGATGCCAGTGTTCAGAATTTTGGTACCTCTAGAGATGTTTTAATCCGCTTGAAACCCAAGCCCGAAATAAGCCATTCCGATCTGAGCAATCAATTGCTGGCTGCTGTCAATAAGGGTACCCAGGAAAAAGCAGCGTTACGCAGAGTTGAATTTGTCGGGCCTCAGGTGGGGGATGAATTGGCTGAAGATGGAGGGCTTGCGTTGTTATATTCCATGTTCGGAATCCTGATTTATATCGCCTGGCGTTTTGAGCATAAATTTGCTTTGGGTTCTGTTGCTGCATTGAGCCATGATGTGATTATCACACTGGGGTTTTTTGCCTTATTTCAAATGGAATTTGATTTAACCGTACTCGCTGCGATTTTAGCGGTAATCGGTTATTCCTTAAACGATACCATTGTCGTCTATGACCGGATCAGAGAAAATTTTCGTAATATGAGAAAAGGTGATTCAGAGCAGGTGATGAATATTTCCTTGAATCAGACTTTGAGCCGGACTTTGATGACCTCGATTACAACGATTCTGGTGTTATTGGCACTCGCTTTTCTCGGAGGAGAAATTATCCATAACTTTGCCATAGCGTTGCTGATTGGTGTCAGTATTGGTACCTATTCTTCGATTTATGTCGCCAGTCCGATTGTTCTTGCTCTGGGTATTAGCAAAGAAGATTTAATGGTGCCAGTAAAAGAAGGCCTGGAAGTAGACGACATGCCATAGAGACTATTGAAAAACGACTGGAATTTTACATTTAAATCTATTTTAATCCTAACTGGAGACTTTAAAACATGGCCATAGAACGTACATTTTCAATTATTAAACCTGACGCAGTCGCAAAGAATGTCATTGGAGAAATTCTGTCACGCTTTGAAAAAAATGGTTTAAGAATTGTTGCTTCGAAGATGCTGCAATTATCTCAGGCACAGGCTGAAGGTTTTTATGCAGAACATAAAGAGCGTCCTTTCTTTAATGATTTGGTCGCATTTATGACATCTGGCCCAGTGATTGTTCAGGTTCTTGAAGGTGAGAATGCTGTGCTGAAAAACCGTGATCTGATGGGTGCAACTAACCCAAAAGAAGCCGATTCTGGAACAATTCGAGCTGATTTTGCTGAAAGCATTGATGAAAATGCGGTTCATGGTTCCGATGCCCTTGAGTCAGCCGCCAGAGAAATCAGTTATTTCTTTAATGATGATGAACTCTGCGAACGCATCCGCTAAGCAAGAAAAAATCAATCTTTTCGATTTCGACAGAAAAGGTTTGGAAACCTTTTTTGTCGACTTGGGCGAAAAAAAATTTCGGGCGACTCAATTACTCAAGTGGCTGTACCACGAGCAGGTCTATGATTTTTCTGAAATGACCAATTTCAGTAAATCTATGAGACAGTATTTGTCTGAGCAATGTACACTGGAGTTGCCTGAGATTTTGTTTGAACAAATTGCTTCTGATGGTACCCGCAAATGGATTATTGAAATGAATGCGGGAAACAGGATTGAAAGCGTTTTCATTCCGGAAGAAAACAGGGGCACACTGTGTGTTTCTTCCCAGATCGGATGTGCACTGGCCTGTACTTTTTGTTCTACGGCCAGACAGGGCTTTAATCGTAATCTGGCGGTATCAGAAATCATTGGTCAATTGCTGGTGGCCCGGCAAAGGCTGGCAGAGGATGCACGTATTACTAATGTGGTCATGATGGGTATGGGAGAGCCTTTATTGAATTTTGATCATGTGGTCGCCGCAATGAATTTGATGATGGATGACTTTGGCTTTGGCTTGTCAAAACGACGTGTTACTGTCAGTACTTCAGGCATTGTTCCGGCAATGAATCGTTTGCATGATGTCTGTGATGTGAGCATGGCGGTTTCTCTCCATGCAGCGAATGATGAATTAAGAAATGAACTGGTGCCGATAAATCAGAAATACCCATTAGCAGAATTGATGATTGCCTGTGCCGAATACGCAAGTTTAGGCCCTCGCAAACATATCACATTTGAATATGTCATGCTGGCAGGCATTAATGATTCATTGGAAGATGCTCGAACATTGGTTAAATTGTTGCGTCAGGTGCCATCGAAAGTGAATCTGATTCCATTTAACCCTTTTCCAAATTCAAATTACCGCTGTTCTTCCAAATCAGCTATTCAACGTTTCAAGGATGTGTTGCACCAGGCTGGTATTGTTACAACAATCAGAAAAACCCGGGGTGATGATATCGATGCTGCCTGTGGCCAGTTAGTTGGAAAGGTTAAAGATAAAAGTCGCAGACAGTTAAAATTGCAACAGATGGGTGTGATTCATGCGGATTAAACACATTGTGTTTTATTGTAGTATTTTGTTCTTGACTGCATGTGTCAATAGTACTCAGTCTGAGCAAACCATGAGTCGCAGGGAAAGAGCAAAGCTTAATCAGCAGCTCGGTGCCAGATACCTGAAAATGGGGATGTTAAAAGCGGCAAAGGAACAACTGGAATCCGCATTGATGTTGGATTCAGACAATGCAGAAATCCATAATGCAGTGGGTGTATTATATGAACGCTTAAAAAAAAGCGACTTGTCTGGCCAGCATTACAGGCGGGCAATGGAGCTCGATTCTGAAAATTTCAGTATAAAAAATAATTATGGCCGCTTTTTATGCGATAAAGGTGAATACGAGTTGGCTATGAAGCTGTTAAAAGAATCATCAGAGATGCCTTTAAACGATAGAAAATGGTTTGCTTATACCAATATTGGTCGCTGTGAATTGAAGCAAGGTAACAGAATAAAGGCAGAAGGTTATTTGCGACAAGCCTTAAAAGAAAATAGTCGATATTCAGCGGCTTTATATGAAATGCAGAAAATCAGTTTTCATGCCGGGAAATATTTGTCTTCGAGAGCCTTTTTGGAACGCTATTTATCGGTTGCAAATCATAATTCCCAAACCTTGTATATTGCAATTAAAACTGAACATGCATTAGGCGACGAAAAACTGTCTAATCAGTATCGGGAACGATTATATACCCAGTTTCCTGCTTCTGATGAAACTATACGACTAAAAACTGAACATAAATAACGCTATGACTCTTGAATGGAATAATCCTGGAAAACCTGAAACCCACCTATTCAAAATTAAACCATAAGAGAAAAGTCTAATCATGCACCGTATCTATACCAGGCAAAAATTAAGTTTGATCAATGGCAAATAAAAACCAATCTATTCAAGCAATTCGAGGAATGCATGATATTTTGCCTTCCCAGTCGGCATTGTGGCAACATGCTGAACGTGTTATCAGAAAAGTGATGGCGTGTTACAGCTATCAGGAAATTCGTTTGCCTATTGTTGAAAAAACCGAATTATTTCAACGCTCAATTGGTGAAGTAACCGATATTGTTGAAAAGGAAATGTATACGTTTGCAGACAGAAATCAGGATTCGCTGACATTGAGACCCGAAGGAACCGCGGGTTGTTTGCGTGCTTGTCTGGAACATGGTTTATTACATAACCAGCAACATCGTCTATGGTATTACGGGCCGATGTTTCGGCATGAAAGGCCACAGAAAGGCCGCTATCGCCAGTTTTATCAATTAGGTGTGGAAACATACGGTATGGCCGGCCCTGATATAGACGTCGAGATGATTTTAATCTCGGAGCGACTGTGGCAAGAATTAGGTCTTCGAAATAAACTGCGGTTGGAACTTAACAGTTTAGGCACGACGGAAGAGCGATTAGCTTATAAAGAAGAATTGGTGGCTTATTTCAGGCAAAATATTGATGCGCTGGATGAGGACAGTCGTCGACGATTGGAAACGAATCCTTTACGGATTCTGGATAGTAAAAATCCTGAATTAAAATCGGTCATAGCAAATGCTCCCGCATTAATGGATGCGTTGACAGAAGAAAGCAAGAACCATTTTCAGGGTTTAACCAGCAAGCTGGATCAGATTGGTATTGAATATATCATTAATCCCCGGCTGGTAAGAGGATTGGATTACTATTGCAAAACCGTGTTTGAATGGGTGACTGATGATTTGGGCGCGCAAGGGACTCTTTGTGCCGGTGGGCGTTATGATGGTTTGATCGAACAATTGGGCGGTAAAGCTAATCATGCAATTGGCTTTGCTATGGGTATGGAGCGGTTGTTGCTATTAATGGCGCAACTTGATGATGTTCCTGATCAGCATGCAGTTGATGCTTATTTAATTCTCGTGGGAGAGCAGGCTCAGCAACAAGGCATTGTTATTGCCGAAAAAATTCGCAGCCAGATTGATGCGATTAAATTACAGTTGAATTGTGCAGGCGGCAGTTTTAAGAGCCAGTTTAAAAAAGCAGATAAAAGTGGTGCCGACTATGCGTTAATTTTAGCTGAAGACGAACTCGCAAATAATCAGATTAGTATTAAACCTCTTCGCTCAGATGAGGAGCAATGCAGCTATAGTCTGGAGGAAGCCGTTGCTTTTTTACAGGCTAAATTAAACCTTGCCTGAAATCGGGGTTGATTTGTGATTTTTCACATTAAGTTAGTTAAAATTCAAGTATATAGTGGCAGTTTGGCCATCTTTTTTCAATAGTTAACAGAGAACAAACGTGCAGATTTACGAAACAGAAGAAGAACAGATAGCAGCCATAAAAAGCTGGTGGAAAAAAAATGGAACCTCTACAGTCACAGGCATTATAGGCGGTATTTTGATTGTAGGTGGCTGGAATTTTTGGCAGAGTTATCAAACCGATAAAGCAAGCCAGGCCTCCAATCTTTATCAGGAATTATTGCAAAAGCAAAAAGATGAGAATCAGGAAGCGGTAGAGAAGTTAAGCCAAAAGTTAACAGAACAGTTTTCTTCTACATCCTATGCTGACTATGCGGTGCTGTTTTCAGCCAAAAACAAGGTTCATCAAGGCAATCTGGATGAAGCCAAAATTGCATTGGAAAAATTGATGAATAATGCGGGTTCTGATGAGGCTAAAAATATTGCCAGACTTAGATTGGCAAGATTGATGCTGGCATCGGGCGACTTCGAAAAAGGGTTACAGATAATAGCAGAAGCTGATGCCAGTCGTAATGAAGGTTTTGAAGCGAGTTATAATGAATTAAAAGGTGACCTTTATGTTGCTCTGGACCGCTTAGGTGAGGCAAGAACAGCGTATGAAAGTGCAATGAGGGAAGGGAGCACATCAGCTATTTTGCAGTTTAAAATGGATGATATTACTGTACCAGAACTGGTTATTAAACCAATCGAATAACCCATTTGTTTCAAAGCCTTTTGAATTGCAACTTTATATGCCGTTAAATAAAACGTTGACTGTTATTCCTGTTTTATTCACCCTGTTTTTAACTTCATGCGCTGCACTGGAGACAGGTGGAGAATTGATATCAGGGGTCACTAGCTATTTTTTGGGAGGGGAAGATAATATTGAACCGCCTGCTGAATTAGTGGAAATTGAAGCTGAAGTCAGTATTGAAGAAATATGGGCTGAAAATGTGGGCTCCGGCAGTGAAAATCAGTTTTTAAATCTGGGAATTGCTGCAGGCTTAAATAAGATTGTGGCTGCAGATGGTGACGGGTTGCTTGTCGCTTTTAATATCGATACCGGGGAAGAAGAATGGGAACAGGAAACTGAATACCAGTTTTCAGCTGGCCCAGGTATTGGGGGGCAGACTGTGATCATGGCAACCAGTAATGCTGAAGTGCTTGCTTTTGATTTAAATAGCGGCGAAAAGATATGGGAAAAAAAAGTCTCCAGTGAGGTGTTGGCCAGTCCAGTAATAGAACAGAATACGGTCATTATTCGTACCACGGATGGAAGAATTTTTGCTCTGAGTGAAGATGAAGGTATTGAGCTTTGGTCATTTGAACGAAGTGTTCCAACTTTGAGTATACGAGGCACCGGTTCACCCATAATCGTTGAAGAAAATGTTATTGCAGGTTATGCCAATGGTAAATTGCTGGCTTTACGGTTGATAGATGGAAAAAATATCTGGGAGACCAGTATTGCCATACCCAGCGGTCGGTCTGAGATTGAACGGTTGGTTGATCTTGATGTGGATCCGGTTGAAACGGATGGGGTCATATTTATTTCCAGTTATCAGGGAGGAAGCACGGCCGTATTGGAAATTGACGGAGATGTACTTTGGCGAAATGAGGAAGTTTCGTCTTTTTCAGGTATGAGTTATGACTGGCGTTATCTTTATATCAGCGATAGCAATAGTCATGTCTGGCAGTTGGATCAGAGAAATGGTGCTTCACTCTGGAAACAAAAGAAGCTCAGTCACAGAAATTTAACAACCCCTGTTGCTTATGATGACTATGTGGTTACAGCGGATCTAGAAGGCTATGTACATTGGTTGAATGTGAATGATGGCAGACAGATGGGACGCATTCAGGTAACCGATTCTGCTATCCGAGCCAGACCTTTGGTGATAGACAAGCGTTTGTTTGTCTATGCCACTGATGGCACCCTAAGCGCATTACAAGCGAAACCAAACTAATGTTACCTGTTATAGCCATTGTAGGACGACCCAATGTAGGAAAATCTACACTTTTTAATTATCTGACTAAAAGCAGGGATGCTTTGGTAGCAGATTATCCTGGGTTGACCCGGGATAGAAAATACGGCCGGATGAAAAGAGGTAAACGTGATTGCTTGCTGGTGGATACAGGAGGGATTGCAGATGATCAGGTCGGCATCGATGCCTTTGCAAAAAAACAGGTGGAAGTGGCTTTGCAGGAAGCTGATCTGATTTTTTTTCTGGTTGATGCGCGTTCTGGAATCAATAGCTCAGATCAGGATATAGCAAATACATTAAGAAGACTGGATAAGCCTGTCATTTTGATTGTAAACAAAATAGATGGTTTGAATGCCGAAGTCGTCAGTGCAGATTTTCATGCATTGGCGCTTGGTTTGCCTATGCAGGTTTCCGCAAGCCATGGCCGTGGCATAAACTCTTTGCTGTCGAATCTCGATGAAATACTTCCGGTACTGGATGATGGCCAGGACGATGATGTAGATCAGGGCATTGGAATTGCAGTGGTTGGACGTCCCAATGTAGGTAAATCGACATTGGTTAACCGATTATTGGGTGAAGAACGTGTCGTGGTTTATGATCAAGCCGGTACAACCAGAGATAGTATTTACATCCCTTTTGAGCGTAATCAGCAAAAATTTACTTTGATTGATACAGCGGGTATGCGTCGTCGCTCTAAAGTTTCATTACTGGTAGAAAAGTTCAGTATTATTAAAGCATTGCAAGCGGTAGAAAAAGCGAATGTGGTGATTTATCTGATTGATGCCAGAGAAGGGATTACTGAGCAGGATGCACATTTATTAGGGATGGTGTTAGAAGCAGGAAGGGCCTTAATCATCGGTCTAAATAAATGGGATGGGATGGATGTGGATGATAAAGACCGTATAAAAAAGCAAATAGAGATTAAACTGCCATTTTTGGATTTCGCAGAAAAACATCCAATTTCTGCTTTACATGGTAGTGGTGTTGGTAAATTATTTGATGTGGTGCATGACTTGTATGATGCCGCCATGATTGATATGTCGACACCGGTTTTAACACGCATATTAAAAGAAGCATTACAGGCTCATCAACCGCCTTTGGTGAAAGGTAGACGAATCAAATTGAAGTACGCGCATCAGGGAGGAAGAAATCCACCCACAGTTGTCGTTCATGGTGTTCAGACTGATGCATTACCGGGCTCTTATAAACGCTATTTAATGAATTTTTTTCGTGATCAATTTGAATTAAAAGGTACGCCTGTTAAATTAACATTTAAGTCTTCAGAAAACCCATTCAAAGGACAAAAAAAAGCTTCTTTAAAAAAGCCGACAAAAAAAAGAAAAAAAATTAATAAATTAAGAAAATCCAAATGAGTCGCTCGGATATCAATCAGTATTTGAAGTGATTTTTTATGAATTATTTGCCCTTATGAATCAATGGGTTAGTCATCGTCGTCTTCTTCAGGAATTTGAGCTTTGAATTCTTCAGAAAAGATAGTTTGGGCGCCTTTAATAACGATCGATTCATTAAAAATTGTTTGATCTGTCGAAAAATAGCCTTGTGAAAGTTTGAGGGGGTGTTCAAGACGGATGGGAACAAACTGTTCATGCTCTTTTTGGATGTAGATTAATATTTGACCTAGATGCCAAACGATTGCA
>SPJK01085304.1_pt1 | contig 27120 bp, 21 predicted proteins | sample 3741771 | NCBI WGS metagenome assembly SPJK01 (sample SAMN10925997, study PRJNA522277) | cold seep metagenome | isolation source: Elba SIP-enriched marine methane seep metagenome, extraction at timepoint T2 | place: Italy: coast of Elba, Mediterranean Sea
AGAAGATCAGCAATATGCAGGACATTGTACCACTACTCGAAAAAGTAGTACAAAGTGGCCGACCGCTATTGATCATCGCAGAAGATATCGAAAGCCAAGCACTCGGTGTATTGGTAGTGAACCGCCTGCGCGCGCAGCTGAAAGTGGTAGCTGTTAAGGCTCCTGGCTTCGGTGATCGCCGCAAAGCAATGCTAGAAGATATTGCTGTTCTTACTGGCGGAACGGTCATCAGTGAAGAAAAAGGTTACAAGCTGGAAAACACCGGTTTGGAGCATCTTGGTCAAGCTGAGAAGATCACTGTTGACAAGGACAACACGACCATCGTGAATGGTGCTGGCACGGAAGATTTGATCCAGGCTCGCATCAATCAGATCAAAGGTCAGGTCGAAGCAACAACCTCTGACTACGATCGTGAAAAGCTTCAAGAGCGCCTGGCCAAACTGTCTGGCGGTGTTGCTGTACTCTATGTAGGTGCACCTACTGAAGTAGAAATGAAAGAAAAGAAAGATCGAGTTGATGATGCCTTACACGCCACTCGCGCAGCGGTGGAAGAAGGTATCGTAGCTGGTGGCGGTGTAGCCTTGGTTCGCGCCATTGACTCTTTGAATAAAGTAGAGGGTGAGAACGAAGATCAGGTGATTGGTGTAAACATCGTTCGCAAGGCGCTGGAATCACCACTACGTACAATTGCTGACAACGCTGGTGTAGAAGGTAGTGTGGTACTTCAGAAAGTACTTAATAGCAAAGGTAGCGAAGGCTACAACGCTCGCACGGATACTTTCGAAGACTTGAAGAAAGCAGGTGTTATTGACCCAACTAAGGTGACGCGTATTGCCCTGGAAAATGCCGCTTCTATTGCCGGCATGGTCTTGACCACTGAATGTGTGATCAACGATAAGCCAGAGCCGGAAGGAGCCGGTGGTGGTATGCCTGCTGGTATGCCAGGTGGCATGGGTGGCATGATGTAAGCCACACGTTGAGTATCTCAATAAAACAATAAAGCCCTTTGTCATTGATTTGGCAAGGGGCTTTTATTTTATGCAGTAGCTACTGCAGTTTGTAAGAATCAAGTGATAATAAGAATGGGCATCTGATATTGGCCAGCGTCATTACTCTATTGACTTCATTCATCCCGCAATAAGCGGCTGGGGTTTACCCTAGCCACTTTGAGAACCTGGGCGCTCACTGTAATTAGAATCACTACGAGCAATAACAAGGTCGATAAAGGATAGGTCCACCAACTGATGCTGATACGATAAGCAAAGTTTTCTAACCAATCGTACAGCAAAAAATGGATTAACGGCAAGAATAGAACAGCTGCGAGTAGTACTTGGTAGAAATAGGCGCGTACAAATAAGAAGTACAATGATCCCACCGATGCGCCCAACACTTTTCTAACGCCGACCTCCTTAATTCGTTTATTTACCATAAAAGTTACCATACCAAACAATCCCAGACAGGCAAGCAGAATGGCGAGGATGGAGAATGCCCGAATCAGTCCACTTAGCCTTTCCTCGCTTCGATAGAGTCGCTCCAAGTCTTCGTCCAGAAACTTCCATTCCAAGGGCGTGCCATCGGCTACGAGTTGCCAGGTTTCTTCCAATAACTGTGCCTGTTGCCTGGGATTATTTGGATGAAAGCGGACATACATATACTCTAAGTCAATAAAAGGCAGAATAACTACAGCAGGACCGATTGGCTGGTGCAAAGATGTGTAGTTGAAATCTTCTACTACTCCAACAATGGTCCGGGGGCCATCGATTTCGAAAAAGTGCACCTGCTTGCCGACCGGATCCGCCAATCCAAGGTAGTCAGCGGCCTTCTGATTAATGATGATGGATTGTGAAGGATCATTTATGAAATCCGTGGAGAATGACCGTCCACTTCTTAACGGCACTCCCATGGTAGCGAAATAATCGTAGTCCACTTGGTTAAAGAATATCCGCTTGCTTTTATCGGGATTTTCGCCCTCGTTGAGGATCACACTAAATGGCCAGGGTTCGCCAACAACTCGTTCGCTTCGGCTCACTTGCATCACTGCCGATTGCTGCTCCAAGCGGTCCTTATACAGCTCAAAGTGACGGGTCATATCCTGCGGAAGTAATTTGATCAGCGCTACATTTTCGGCATCAAAACCCGTTTCCGTATTTCTCAGGTGATCAATCTGTCTACTCATAATTATAGTCGCACATATCAGGCCAACCGAAAAGGCGAATTGCAGTGTCAGCAGCACATTTCTAATTTGCAATGGTTGCCTCGTTCCAAGTGTCTTCACTTCCTTTAATGAACGTATTACATTCGCTCTAGCCAGGCTAAGCGCGGGATAGAGACCGGCGATTAGCCCAACAAGTGCACCAGCTAACAGCAGCACAGGAATCGCTTTCCAAAGCTCAGTCCAACCCAATTCAAACTCCCATAGCATAGCCCCTGCGAGAGCCGGAAAAAGTAACAATACTGCTAGCAAGGCAAGAACTAGACAGAAAAAGCACAGCAACAATGATTCAGTCAATATTTGAACGACAATACCTTTTCTATTAGCTCCTAATATTTTTCTGATACTGGTGGATTTCGTTCGATGGATAGACAGCGCATGCGAGAGGTTCGAAAAGTTGAACCCGGCAATCAGGAGAATTAGTATCGCTACGGATAGTAAAGCATTGACATTAAAGCGGTTGCCTGAGCGAATATGACTTGCCAAATCATCAGACATATCACTTGAGCCCAAATAGATTTCCGACAGCGGCTGGACGCTAGGTATCGGGGGATTTTGAAAATCCGGATTCCGTTGCTTGATATATTGAAAAAGATCCGCTTCAAACTCCCTCGGATTAGTCCCGGTTTTCAGTTCTACGTAGGTGAGAAAACCAAGCCAACTCCAACTACTCAGGTCAGATGCGTAACCCTCAGGAATAGCATAACTGGGAAAAGACACTAAAAAATCAAAATTCAAATGCGAGTTGGCAGGAAGATCAGCAAGCACCCCTGTAATTTCCAAAGGGGTTGCGTTATTAAATAAAAGACTGGCACCTACCGGATCTGGATCATTGAAGTATTTAAGTGCCAACTCTTGGGAAATAAGTATGGAATTTGGCTCATCAAGCGCTGTCTTGATATCGCCGGACAATAATTCGAAGGGCAGTATTTCCAAAAACAACGAATCAGCGTAGTAGCCATGATCTTCGTAATCGCGGACTTCTCCATTGGAAAACAGGCAATTCATCGCATAGCGCAAGCGAGAAACCTTGTCTAAGTCCGGAAACTGGTCTCGAATCCCCGGCGCAAGCGCTGGAGGCGAATTGACCAAGGCGGTACTATTCCCATCGTTGTCTTGGTAGGAAAAGTTAACCCGATAGATATTTTCTTTATTAGGATGAAACTGATCAAAGGAACGCTCGTGGTTAACGTAGGAAAGAATCAGCAGGAAACTGCTGAATCCCAAGGTTAAACCAACTACATTAATCAAGGTAAAGCCTTTGTTCTTAGCAAAGAATCGTATCGAATTGGTGACATTGCTTTTGATCATGCTAGATGAATATAGGTAATGGGCAGAGGGTTGGCGATTGCGCTTAAGTGTAAAGCGGTTGATAAAAAGCAACACGCCCAGATAAAACCGCCATCGAGCACCGCTGCTGCCGTATCTCCTGCTATTTTGATGAAATTGTTCCTCGAGATCCCCAAGGATCGAATCGTGAAGTTGATTGCGACAGTACCAACTGAAGAATCTTTGCGCCAACTTAGGTGGACGTTCTTTCATAAGCCCTCGAATGTGATCTTCGGAATCATACTCCACAACATATTTCGTGAGGTTCGGGATGTCTCTAATGCTTCTTTTCCAAGGCTGGTGAGCTTAAAAAGGCGCTTACTACGCCCTCCGCGTTCGCTAGTTGCACCACCTATCTCCGATGTCAAGAAACCTTTCTCCGCTAAACGATACAGAGTTGTATGTACACTACTAAGTGTTACATTCCTTTGGAGCTTTTCTTCAATTGAGTTGGCGATTGCCAAACCATAGGCATCCTCATAGTGGACGGCCACCAGCAAGAGTACGATTTCCTCAAATTCTCCTAGGCGCAAATGCATTATTACTTACCCATTTGTAAAAGAAATAGCTCAATATAGACAATAATTCAATTCCTCGACTAGCCTTCAAAAAGATCATTGTGTGAACTTGGCTACCCGAAGGAGATTAGAAATAGGCGCAGATCCTATAGAAATAGTGGAGAAAATTGGTTATTAATTCGAATTAGCCACTTTCAAGGCTGGACATTTTTTCGCAATATTTGCTTTTCCTTTTTTGGCGTTCACTGGGCAAACTGAGCTTGTGCAGATAGGCTCTAGCAACTCTTGATCTTGCCCTATTTTGGGTGCCTTCGTCAACCTGACTATTAGTTATTCTGTAACGTATGAATTTTGCGCAATACAAGAAATTAACAGGACGCTACATGAATGATACAAACCATCAAATAACCGCCACCATGAGATTTTCCCTCTTGAGTTTGTCTACCATACTCTTCGCTCTAGCCACCACCAGTTGTGTCAGTTTCCGCAAGTATGAAGATATGGAAGCCTGGAAAGATCGCGTACAAATGCAGTACGATCAAGCGGAGCAAGGCTTCAGGCAGTGCCAGGCAGAAACCACTCAAATTCGAGAAGAGATCGTTGCTAAGGATCAACAAATTCAAACCCTGAACCAAGATTTGGCACGCACCAACCAGCAGTACCAAGAGCTCGATCGCACCAATACTGATCTAATGACGCGTTACGATCGGATTCTGGCGCAAAACCAGCAGATGTTGGCAGCAGCTAGTGGTGAAAAAGCAGAGCTAACCGCCCAGCTAGCTCTCAAAGAACAGGAGTTAGATCGGCGGGAAACCGAGCTACGCAATGTACAAACACAACTTGAAAGCCAGCAAGCTACACTGGTCTCGCGGGAAGCACGTGTAGCTGAGTTAGAAACTGCAATGGCTGAGAACGAAGCGCGATTATCAGCGATTCGGGAGCGGGTCGACCAGGCGCTGCGGGGGTTCTCGGAGGCCGATCTCACTGTCCGGGAACAAAATGGCAAAGTGTACGTCTCCCTAAGTCAGAATTTGTTATTTGCGTCCGGTAGTAGAACGATCAATAGACAGGGTCGCCAGGCAATCGCTCAACTGGCTACCGTGCTTAATTCCAATACAGACATTAACATCACTGTGGAAGGCCATACCGATTCCGACGGTGACCCGGCCTTCAACTGGGACCTTAGTGTTGGTCGTGCCATTAGCGTCGTATCTGAATTAACCAATAATGGTGTAGATCCTCGGCGGGTGATCGCCTCCGGACGTGGGGAGTATTTTCCGGTGGCCGATAATGCCAGCAGTGCCGGCAAGGCCCTGAATCGCCGGACAGAGATTATTTTGACACCCCGCCTGGAAGAACTCTTTGAATTGCTAGGAGAATAAAGGGCACGACAACTAGTGCACCGGAAACACTTCATTGGCTTCTAGGTAGGCCTGCTGAAAAACGGACCAGTTGACGCCTGTCGGCTGTTCCGTTTCCTGAAAGTAGGTAATCAGGTTTTCCATAGGCATATTGCCTGTTAGCTCATCTTTAGCCATTGGGCACCCTCCGAAGCCCCGGATCGCGCCATCGAACCGTTGACAGCCACTTTCCACAGCTGCTTCAATCTTTTCGCGCCAAGTAGTCGGGGTCGTATGAAAATGAGCCCCAAACTCAATGTCGTCGTAACTTGGAACCAATTCTGTAAACAAGTACCGAATGCTAGCCGGATCAGCTACACCGATCGTGTCACTAAGTTGAAAAATGCGGATATCAAGCTGCGCTAGTTCATCCACCCAACGCATTACTGTTTCCACATTCCAGGGGTCGCCGTAAGGGTTTCCAAAGCCCATTGAAATGTAAACGACCATTTCCTTGTTTGCCCGCAGGCACAATTCCTGAATTTGCTTTACTCGCTCAACCGATTCCGCAATTGTGGCGTTAGTATTCCGCATTTGAAACGTCTCGGATATCGAAAATGGGTAGCCTAAATAATCTACCTCGGGAAATTCGGCTGCTTGATTCGCGCCGCGCAAGTTGGCTACAATAGCCAGTAACTTAGTGTTTGAATCGGAAGGAATATCAAGCCCTGCCAGCACCTCGGCCGTGTCGCGCATTTGCGGTATCGCCTTTGGGCTCACGAAGCTACCAAAGTCGAGGGTATCGAAGCCTGCCTGGAGAAGGAGGTTCAGGTAAGCTGTTTTGGTTGCCGTGGGGATGAACGTCCGGAGTCCTTGCATAGCATCTCGCGGGCATTCGATCAATTTGATCATGGTGGTGACTTGGTTTTAAAGAGCTTTATCTGGGCGACTAATAGGATGGGGAAAATAGCTAATTTTGCGCAGTTCCATCACAGACAATTGTCAAGATTACATCTAATTACACACGATGACTACCAATAAAACAGTATTTACCATTATCGGGTTTTTGCTAGCCGGAATTGGGCTCTTATCGATCTTTATGAGTTTGATCGGCTTGAACTTCACCTATTTGTCCTGGTTGAAGTCCCTTGGCCCGATGGCGGCCTTTGCCAGCAAGATAGCAATGACCGTAATCGGTTTTGTCTTGATCTATATTGCGCAAACAGATTGGGAGCAGGAGGAAATTTAGTGCTCTTCTTAGCTACGTCGATTGGCCAAGAACTTGCGATGAATAACCTCCTGGACAGGTACTTCTTCGATCTTGCTTTCCAGCCAGGAGATAATATCCAGGTATAGGAAAGGGCGGCGGGTATACGGCTTATTCTCGAGTTTGATTAGTTTATCTTTCAGCTTTACAAACTCGGCCTTCACCTCACTTTGGCGAATCCGCGGTGTCTTGCGGATGAAATAAAAGATCTCCTTTTGCACCTCGTGCAGGTCTTCCAATTTAGCCAGGAAGCGATAGACTGACTTCACCTGATACTCAACCAGTTGTCGATTACCTAATTCGAAGTGTGCAATCAAGTTCAAGATCCGGGCAAAGCTTTGGATGTCCTCGCGATAATCAGGATTCTTTTGATTCAGGATCAGGTTTAAGTAGTCGATTGCAGTACCATTGTCACCACTGCCGAAATACAGGCAGGCAATCCGATAGTAGAAGACCATTATTCGGTGGCTATCCCAATTATACGTATCCTCTTCGATTAGCTTCATCACTTCTGGAACCAACTCCGTCCCTTCCGAAAACGTGCCGCGCATGAAATGGCGCTTGATCTTATGGATATACAGGTAGAGGTAGTATAAACCTTCGAGGTTCCGGTCTTTGCCTATTTCAATCCGCTCCGGCACACTCTCTAAGAGAGCGACTCCTTCTTCGAAGCGATCATAATGGAGGGTATTGAACAACGAGTTCATCAAATTATGCACCCCTTTCAAGTACAAGGGTGCATGCAGGTCCATCGCCTTCGGAAAATCGTGAAAAAGATCAACCCAACGTTGAGCGTAGCGATAGCAAAGAGGAAAATCCTGGGTGATGTGATAGTACCAGAAGTACGATTGACAGTAGTATAGCTTTGCCCAGAACCCTAAGCGCTGAAAATCAACGCTAGGCAGTTTGGAATGGAAAAACTCCTTGACAAAGTAAAAGTCTTTTTCATTTCTGACATAACCGACCTTTAGGTAAAGGCCGTACATCTGCAAACCAAGATTAGAGAACTGATTGGAACGATGCAATTTCTCCAAGACGATCTGCGTCTCTTCCGTCAGCTCTTCTGCCCTACCCTCGATACTGCGTGTTATATATTGGCCTTCAATCAGTTTTTCAAACTCAATAATCTCCATTGAGAGTGTATAAAACCCGTCACTGGTGGACTTAGCTTTAGCCTTGGACAGGGTATCAAGGGCTTGGCGATATAAGCCCTTATTGTAGAGCACTCTCGCATAGTCGATATTCTCCCGAACCTGAACATCCTCGTTGTGGTTTTTACTCAGCAGACGAAGACTCGTTAGCAGTTGTTTGTACAAATGAGCCTTCAGGTTGGATAATTGGCTCTTCTTTATTTCCGGAATCTTTCTTAGCAGATTGGGCTCATCGTACTCTTTGTGCTTATCGAGGTAGTCGAAGAGCTGCAAAAACAGAATATCGTTGGACGATTGGTTCCGTTTGACAAAGAGTCGAAAATGTCTTTTTTCAGCTCTAGTCAGTGAGCGGATCAATTGCAATAAATCGTCAGTCTTCTGTTTTGGCATTGTAATACTACCTTGAATAAACAACTAACAATCAAATAGTTACCAAATAACCCAGCCCTTTGGAGGCTTGGACTATTGAAGCAATTAGGTTATCCTTCTAAGGGTAACAAAAATATCTTTGAAGTATACAAACATACATTATAATATTCTTTTCACCAGAAGCAGGAAATATGGCTACTGACCAAATTCAAATTTTCGATACCACACTTAGAGATGGTGAGCAGGTGCCCGGTTGTAAACTGGCAACTCCACAGAAAATAGAGATCGCACTACAGCTCGAAGAACTAGGCGTGGATGTTATCGAAGCTGGGTTTCCTATCTCCAGCCCTGGTGACTTCAACTCGGTCGTAGAAATCAGTAAGGTATTGAAGCGGCCAACGATCTGCGCGCTTTCACGCGCCGTAGCAAAAGACATCAAGCGGGCAGCTGAAGCTCTCGTCTATGCCAAGCACCCTCGTATACACACCGGCATCGGTACTTCCGAAAGTCATATCGTCCACAAACTCCGGACAACCCAGGAGGATATCCTGCATCGTTCAGTGGAGGCGGTGAAGTACGCGAAGACCTTCGTACAAGATGTTGAGTTCTATGCCGAGGATGCGGGTCGTACCGACAACGAATACCTCGCACGAATTTGCGAAGCTGTCATCGCTGCAGGTGCCACAGTACTTAATATCCCTGACACTACCGGTTACTGCCTCCCAGAGGAATATGGCGCCAAGATCAAATACCTCTACGAAAACGTCCGTGGTATTGAAAAAGCCATTCTCAGTACACACTGCCACAATGATCTAGGCCTGGCTACAGCCAATTCGATTGCTGGTGCACAACATGGTGCCCGTCAGATCGAATGTACGATCAATGGCGTTGGTGAGCGTGCAGGAAACACATCCCTCGAAGAGTGTGTAATGATCTTGCGACAGCACCCCTACCTCAACTTAGACACCAATATCAATACAAAATTACTGAACCAGACCAGCCGCCTGGTCAGCGAACTGATGGGCATGCCGGTGCAGCCTAACAAGGCCATTGTCGGAGCCAATGCTTTCGCTCACTCAAGTGGTATTCATCAGGATGGTGTACTTAAACGGCGCGACACTTACGAAATTATCGACCCAATGGAAGTGGGTGTTGATACCAGCAAAATTGTCTTGACAGCCAGAAGTGGTAGAGCCGCCTTAGCTTATCGCTATAAGAATATTGGTTGCAACCTGAGCAAAGTAGAGCTGGATCAGGTATATCAGCGCTTCCTATCTGTAGCCGATTCCAAAAAGGAAGTAGGTGATGCAGATTTGGCAGCCATTCTCGAAGTCGAGAATATCTCAGTAGCCTCCTTGACCATCAATTAACCAACACTTGTCCTCTTAGCGGATACGATTTCTTATGGGAAAAACTCTTTTTGACAAGATCTGGGATGCACACGTGGTCAGCCAGGTTGACGGCGGGCAGGACGTACTGTATATTGACCGGCACCTAATTCACGAGGTGACGAGCCCACAAGCTTTTTCTGGTCTCAAGCAACGCGACATTTCGCTGTTCCGCCCAAGTAAAACGGTAGCTACTGCCGACCATAATGTTCCGACTATCAATCAGCACTTGCCAATTGATGAGCCGTTATCCCGCCATCAGGTGGATACACTGACCTTGAATTGTCAGGAGTTTGGTGTCGAACTATATGGCCTAGGCCACCCCTATCAGGGAATCGTGCACGTAATAGGGCCTGAATTAGGAATCACACAACCTGGCCGAACCATGGTATGTGGCGATAGTCACACCAGTACACACGGTGCCTTTGGTTGTATTGCCTTTGGAATTGGAACTAGTCAGGTGGAGCAGGTAATGGCCACCCAGTGCCTTCTACAGCGCAAGCCGAAGCGGATGCGCATCAATATTGACGGTGAGTTGTCAGAGGGGGTTCTAGCCAAGGACATCATCCTTTACATCATCGCCCAACTAGGTGTCGGTGGTGGCACTGGCTACTTTGTAGAGTATGCAGGTGCGGCTATAGAAAGCCTGAGCATGGAAGGTCGCATGACCATTTGCAATATGAGCATCGAGATGGGAGCTCGCGGAGGTCTAATCGCCCCTGATGATACCACTTTCGAATACATCAAAGGACGCGAATTTGCTCCCGCTGCTGATCGCTGGGATGCCGCCGTCGAATATTGGCGGTCATTAGCGACCGATGCAGATGCTGAGTTTGATAAAGAATACCACTTTGACGCTGCTGCTATCAGCCCGATGATCACTTATGGCACTAATCCTGGCATGGGCATGGGCGTACGAGAAGATGTGCCTAAACAGGCACGCAGTGGCGAAAGTGAAACCACCTTTGAAAAGGCCCTGGCTTACATGGGGGTAGATGCCGGCAAGGCATTACTAGGTCGGCAAATTGACTACGTATTCATCGGTTCATGTACGAATTCCAGAATCGAAGACCTACGTCTTGCCGCCAGTTTGATCGAAGGAAAGCAAATTGCTTCACACGTTCGGGCAATGATTGTGCCTGGGTCGCAACAAGTTGCGAAACAAGCTAAATCGGAAGGGCTCGATCGGATCTTTACTGCTGCGGGTTTTGAATTCCGGGAAGCAGGCTGTTCGGCTTGTCTAGGAATGAATGAGGACAAAGTTCCAGCTGGCAAATACTGTGTATCAACCAGTAATCGAAACTTTGAAGGCCGACAAGGCCCCGGGGCGCGTACAATTCTGGCGAGCCCATTAACGGCAGCAGCGGCCGCGATCAATGGCCACATTGTCGATGTTCGTGAAGTCTTAGAACCTGTAAGTATCTAATCCATGCAAGCATTTACAACAATACAAAGCTCGGCCGTTCCCCTACCTATTGAAGATGTGGATACGGACCAAATCATACCTGCTCGATTTTTGAAGGCTACCACCAGAGAAGGCTTTGGTGATAACCTCTTCCGCGACTGGCGCTTCACCCAAAGCAACGAACCGAAACCCGATTTCGTCCTTAACAATCCTATGTATAGTGGCCGGATTTTGGTGGCAGGAAAGAACTTCGGTTGCGGATCTAGTCGGGAGCATGCCGCTTGGGCGATCGCCGACCATGGCTTTCGAGTGGTCGTTTCCAGCTTCTTCGCCGATATTTTCCGGGGAAACGCCTTGAACAATGGCCTCCTGCCGGTCATCGTATCACCGAAATTCCTGGATGCCATCTTTCAGGCAATTGAAAGTGACCCACATGCCACCTTCACCGTCTCATTAGAAGAGCAACGCTTGACCATCGATACAACAGGACAAAGTATCCAATTCGAGATTGATCCGTATAAGAAAACATGTTTGCTGAACGGTTACGACGATATCGATTTCCTTTTGAGCAAACGCCAGGAGATTGAAGCTTTTGAAAAGGAGCAAGTCACCTTCTAGCAACAGCGCATTACCAACTCAAATCGTAGCATACCATGAACAAGAAAATCAAGATTGCCGTATTAGACGGCGACGGGATCGGCCCAGAAGTGGTCGATCAAGCTAAAAAGGTACTCGATGCGATAGCACATCGTTTTGGCCATATCTTTGAATACTGCCATGCTCCAGTGGGAGCAACCGCTATAGACCAAACCGGTGAACCGCTTCCAGCCGCCACCCTGGATGCCTGTCTGGAAGCAGAGGCGATCCTATTTGGCGCAATTGGCCACCCGAAGTACGACAATGACCCGTCTGCCGTGGTACGCCCCGAACAAGGGCTGTTACAGCTTCGCAAATCTCTTGGTCTATTTGCCAACTTACGCCCGGTTACCATCTATCCCAGCCTGAAGGATCTGTGTCCCCTTCGCCCCGAGCGAATAGAAGGCGTCGACATGCTCATCGTTCGAGAACTCACTGGTGGCATCTACTTCGGTAAACGCGGCCGGGAAGACGAGGGCAAAACGGCTTATGACACTTGTACCTATACCTACGAAGAAGTAGAACGAATCGTGCGCCTGGCCTTTGTTGAAGCTGGCAAGCGTCGTAAAAAATTAACGCTTGTTGACAAAGCCAACGTCCTCGAATCTAGTCGATTGTGGCGAGAGGTAGTCCAAACCGTGGCCCCAGAGTATCCTGAAATCGAGGTGAACTATATGTTTGTGGACAATGCTGCTATGCAATTGATCCTGAACCCGGCGCAATTCGATGTGATTGTGACCAGCAATATGTTTGGTGATATCCTTTCGGATGCATCTAGTGTATTGGCTGGCTCACTCGGTATGCTGCCATCTGCATCTATTGGCGTACACACTTCACTATTTGAGCCGATCCACGGCTCTTACCCCCAAGTGGCCGGTGAAGATCGCGCGAATCCCTTGGCAACTATCCTCTCTTCGGCCATGCTGCTAGATAGCCTGAACCTTACGGAGGAAGCGACGCTCGTCAGAACTGCCGTAGAACAAGTACTGGCAAAAGGACTGGGCACAGAAGATATTCGGCCTACGATCCAATGTAGCTGTTCCGAGCTTGGCGATATTGTCGCTCACTTGATTGAAGACGAAGAAGCTCCTGGTATTCGTACCGAACAGCTCCATCACCGTTTATCTACTATTATCTAAGATGGAAGAATCGCCCAATATGGGCTCTAAAAATACGATTTGAGTTTTGGGAGGCGGAATCCTTAGGGATTGCGCCTCTTTTTGTCGGTCGTTCACTGCATCGACCCGCCTGTTCAGCAAAAATACCTGTACATTCTGGTGCCAACATTTAGCCTCTCTTTGTCCACTTTCTTGAGAATTGACATTCACGTTGACTTTGTTATCACTCACAAAATGTACAGTTATGAGACGATTTCTGCTATTGGTAATTTCTTTGGCTACCGTCAATTGGGCAATGAGCCAAGCCGTCACCTTGCCACCCGGCGGCGGCAACCAAAAATCTGTAGTTATGCAGTATATGGGCGCCCTGGCTTATGCCAAGGTAGTCTATAACAGCCCCGATGTCACGGCACCGAACGGTAATGACCGGACTGGCCAGATCTGGGGACAATTGGTTCCATATGGCCTGACTGACTTAGGCTTTGGTTTACGCAATCCTTCTCCTTGGCGCGCAGGTGCCAATGAAAATACCATCATTAAGTTTTCGCACGACGTTTTGGTCCAAGGACAGGCCTTGGCCGCCGGTACTTATGGATTGCATATCGTCGTTGAAGAGGAAGGTCCCTGGACCATCATTTTCTCCAACAATAGTACCGCTTGGGGTAGCTTCTTTTATGAAGAAGCCGATGACGCACTTCGCGTAGAAGCAGAAGTAGAAGACAGTGAATTCCATGAGTGGCTCACCTATGAATTTACTGATCGCCAGGCTGATGCTTGTACACTAGCGATGATGTGGGAAAACAAAGCGGTTTCCTTCCAAATTGAGGTGGATAGTCCGCAAGAAGTGTACCTGGCTAATCTGCGCAATGAGCTACAATCTCAACCCGGTTTCACCTGGCAGGGCTGGAACCAAGCTGCTAACTACTGCCTGCAAAACAATATCAACCTGGAAGAAGGGTTGACGTGGGCTGAAAGCGCGATTAATGCTCCGTTCATTGGACAGGAAAATTTCAATACCCTTTCTACTAAAGCGCAACTTTTGATGGCACTGGATCGCGGCGATGAAGGGCAGGAAACGTTGATGGCCGCAATTGAACACCCTACTGCCAATTCTTTCCAAATTCACCAGATGGGTCGAACGATGATCACCCAAGGGGATGCAGAAGGAGCTCTCGCAATCTTTAAGGCCAATCACGATCGTTTTGAAGGTGCCTGGCCAACAGAGGTTGGCATGGCTCGTGGATTGTCCGCAGTAGGCCGCTACGAAGAAGCCATTCCACATGCACAGACTGCCCTTGAGCAAGCACCGGATGATCTAAACCGCAACAACCTCCAGCAAATGATCGAGACACTGAAGTCTGGTCAGGATGTGAACTAGTTTGCCCGGAGGGTCGCCGAACTGAAACTTTACTGTGTGGGCTGCCTTCCAGCAAATCTCACGTAAGTTTAGCAATCACTCGCAAAATATGCATAGGTCGCCTTGTTGCAAGGCGGCCTATTTCTTTATCTTGACCACCGAAAGCACGCATATTTTGCCTACCGCACTCGACATATTGCAAGCCTATTGGGGCCATGAACGATTTCGTCCGATGCAGGAGGATATCATTAATTCTGTTGTTGAAGGCAACGATACACTTGCGCTGTTGCCTACAGGAGGCGGTAAATCCATCTGCTTTCAGGTTCCTGCTTTACTTAAAGAGGGCGTTTGCATTGTCGTGTCTCCGCTTATTGCACTAATGAAAGATCAGGTAGCGCAGCTGCAAGATCGTGGCATAAAGGCCGAAGCTATCTACTCCGGCATGTCTTACCGGGATATCGACCGTATTCTGGACAATGCCGTTTTCGGTCATCTCAAGTTTTTGTATTTGTCGCCAGAGCGCTTGCAAAGTGAGTTATTGAAAGAGCGGTTGCCCAATATGCCAGTGAACCTTCTAGCCGTCGATGAAGCACACTGTGTTAGTCAGTGGGGCTACGACTTCCGGCCTCCGTACCTACAGATTGCGGATGCCAGGGATTACCTCGATCCATCGATACCACTCATTGCACTTACCGCCTCTGCCACCGAGGACGTCATCGATGACATTCAGGAAAAACTAGCCTTCCGCTCAGCCTCTCAAGTATGGCGAAAAAGCTTTTCTCGTCCCAACTTAAGCTATGTCGTACGGCAAGTAGAAGGCAAGCCGGCTCAATTGATCGACATCCTACAAAAAGTAAGTGGTAGCGCTATTGTTTACGTTCGCAATCGCCGGAAAACAAAGGAATTGGCTATTGAACTCGTTCGACGCAAAATTCCAGCGAGCTTCTACCATGCCGGGCTTGATATTGATGAACGGACTGCTCGACAAGAAGCATGGATTAAGGGTAAGATTCGGGTGATCGTCGCCACCAATGCATTCGGCATGGGAATCGACAAGCCGGATGTTCGCCTGGTCGTTCACATGGGTTTACCCGATAGCCTTGAGGCTTATTTCCAAGAAGCGGGTCGTGCAGGGCGCGATGAAAAACGGGCCTATGCTGTTCTATTGCACAACAGCAATGACCGTAAGCGCCTGGAACGCGATTTCAAACAATCCTTCCCTGAACTAAAAGAAATCAAGCAAGTCTACCGGGCCTTAGGCAGCTATTGCCAACTGGCTATAGGCGGCGGCGCAGGCGCCAACTATGATTTTGACCTAACCGCTTTTGCGCAAACCTACAAGCTTGATATGTACAAGGCCTATCACTGCCTCAAGGTGCTCGAGCAAGCCGCATGGATCGCCGTTACCGATGCCGTCTACGTATCAGCCCGACTCAAGATTAAAGTCGACAAAGATGGCTTGTATGACTATCAGCTTCGACATCCCAAATTAGATCGGATTCTCAAGGTAATTCTTCGCACCTATCAAGGAGCCTTCACCCATCCGATCAATATGAAAGAGAAACAGTTGGCCGGCTTCCTAAAAATCCCCGTTGCCCAATTACGACAAGGACTACAGACTATGCATCAGGAAGGCATTGTTCGTTATGAGCCTGCAAAAGACCAACCGCAGCTCATTTTCCTCCGCGATCGGGTGGATGCGGACCGCCTGACAATTGATTGGGAAAATTATCGCTTCCGCAAGGATCGCCACGAATGGCGCATGAAGAAAGCTATCGGCTATGCCGAAAAGGACGTCTGTCGTCAGAAATTACTATTGCAGTATTTTGGCGAGAAAGAAGTTGATCGCTGCGGCCATTGTGATGTATGCCTGGCACGGAAGAAACAAGCGATTGACCAGCAAGACTTCCAATCATTCCAACAACGTATTGCGACTTTGATTCAGGCAAAAGCACAAAGCGTTCAAACCATCGTCGCCGCCTTTCCGGCTGAAGAGGAGGAAACCGTCCTGGAAGTCATTGCCTATTTAGTAGATGAAGGCTTCGTCCGTACGGAAGATGGTCAATTCTTTTGGGTGCACGGAAGTTCCGCTTAGTTTTGCGACATGAGTTCTAGCAAAGGGCCTCGCATTATCTGTACGGTGACAAACGACCTCAGTCATGACCAGCGCATGATCCGGATCTGTACGAGCCTGGCGAAAGCAGGTTATGAGGTGTGGTTGGTTGGCCGCAAAAAAGCGAACTCTCCCCTCCTACCCGATCGATCATTTCGGCAAATTCGTTTGACATGCTTCTTTAGCAAAGGCAAGCTCTTCTACCTGGAGTACAATCTACGGTTGCTGTATTTCCTCTACCGTCATCAGGCGCGTATCATCAACTCAATCGACCTCGACACTTTGCTGCCCGGCTATCTAATCAGTCGAATTCGAACCAGCACAGAATGTATTTACGATGCACATGAATACTTCACTGAGACTCCTGAGGTGATTCGCCGCCGAGCGGTACAATTGATCTGGGAGAAACTAGCTGATTGGATCATTCCAAATCTACGTTATTGCTATACCGTGGGACCGGCACTTGCGCAACTATTTGAGAAGCGCTATGGTCCAAAATTTGCCGTCGTTCGAAACCTCCCCTTGCGAACAGCTCTTGGGGCGAAGTCTCCAGCAGAAAAGAAGGTAATTCTCTACCAAGGAATGCTAAATGAAGGCCGCGGTCTGGAAGTCGCTATTGAGGCAATGCTACTACTCCCCCAAGCAGAACTTTGGTTGGCCGGAAATGGTGATATCATGGATAGTTTGGCCGCACAGGTGAAGCGCCTTGAATTGACAGACCGTGTCCAATTTTTAGGCTTTGTTCCACCTGATGACTTACCGGCTTTAACACAGCAAGCATGGCTCGGACTCAATCTACTAGAAAATCGAGGCCTGAGCTATTATTACTCGCTTGCAAACAAAGCACTTGATTACTTGCAGGCTGGCCTCCCATCCGTGCAAATGGATTTTCCCGAGTATCGGGCACTCCAGTACACCTATCATCCTTTTCTCTTACTTAATGAGCTCGATGCAACGCAGCTCGCCCGAATGATCTTGGAACTGGCGGCACTGCCAGAGCAATACAGTATGTTGCAAGCCAACTGCCTTCGCGCAGCGACAGCACTATGTTGGGAAAACGAGGAGCCTGCCCTACTTGCTGTTTACCAAGAAGCACTCCAGGAAGATCAATGAGTTCCCCCAGCTACGTTTGTTGCAACAGTTGCCGTTTCTTCTTCATCGCGCACCAAACTCCAGGCCACTGCACTAACCCCCAGGCAAACGGCACAAATGGCGAAAGTCAGGCTCTTATCATCAATCACCTTTAAGTACTCGCCCACACCCAGGCTCGCCACTAATTGTGGCAACACCACAGACAGGTTAAACAAGCCCATATACAAACCCATTTGCCGGGCATCCACTTTTTGTGACATAATGGCAAAAGGCAAGCTGACCGTTGCCGCCCAACCTACGCCCAGGATAGCCATCAGGAAGTAAATAGAAATAGCACTTGTACCCATGAGCCACAAGCCGGCATAACCAGCCGCCATAATAGCAATACATATCAAGTGCGTTTTCACCCGTCCGATCCGGCGGGCAACCGGCTCGAGGATAAAGGCAGGCAAAACAGCAGCAACTGCATTTAAGATCAGGAAAGAAATATCAATTACGCTCCCTAAGTACTCGTCGGTTGCTTGCTCGAAACGGTATTGCAAGAAAGGGAACATGTAGATAAACATCGATTGCACACCGATCCAGGTAAAGCTGTGGGCCGCCAGAATCTTCTGAAAACCAATTCGGCCCGCTTCTGTCTTCGATTTGCCGGATTCTTTTTGGAGTAAGGTTTGCGCTACCAGCACAACGGTCAGGATCACACAGATGTATTCCACATAGTGATTATTTACTTCAATTTCCATTACCCGAACCGGCACCCGGTAAATCGCGTAGAGCAAGAAGCCCCAAAGTGGCCGGATAGCCATAAGGCCCTGCATGAAGTTTCCTGACTGTGCCGCTTCATCGTCGTCCTCTTCTATGGAAAATGTTCGAGGTTCAGTAATGAAGAATGGTGGAATCAGCGTAAAGGCCAGCACCAGAATAGCTCCTGCATAAATCAGGAAATACTTCCCGCTAACCGCACCAATCACATAAGCGAGCATGCCAAAAGTGCCTGAAATGGTTTGCATCCAGGTATAGCCTTTGGTACGAGTCTCGCCTTCTGGCGTAACGTCGGCAATGATAGAGCGCGTCGGGTTAAACCCGACATTGATGGAAAGATCAAGAGCTAATGCCACAGCGATAGCCACGCCCAAAATCCCTTCTACTCCCAAGCTCGCTGAAACAATCTCAAGGTTGGGTAACGCTAATAAACTGATGGCTGCCAGAAAGCCCCCCAGAATAATGAATGGACGCCGACGGCCTCCCCAAAACCATACTTTATCACTGATCACCCCGAAGATGATCTGCCCAAAGATTCCGGCAATTGGACCGGCGGCCCACACTAAGCCAATCTCATCAATCTCCAAGCCGTACTTGGTGCCAAGCAACCAGGTTAAAGCCGAGATTTGGATCGACAAAGCAAAGCCCATAGCCGTCGCCGGTAGGCTAATCACGGCGTAGAACCAATTACTGAGTTTCTTCTGCATATCTAACATAGCGAGCGTATTTAGGGGCCGTGCTAATTATTCGATTTTCCCAGGATAACAGCCGAAATGGGTGGCACTGCGTAAGTCCCTCCCTGGAATCCCTGCTCTCCTGCTTGAAAGAACTGTCCGTCATGCAAAATGACCGACCAGTCTCCTTCCGGTACCGCAACTGACTGCGCTTCTCGAGCTCCGTTGAGAAGTACAATTATTTCCGACCATTCGTCATCCACCGCATCACCGTTTAAGGTGTACGCCAGCACCAAGGGTTTTCCTGTGTCAAGGAAGGCCAGGTTTTCCCGGATCGCTTCCGCACTGGTCATTCGGAAAGCAGGATGTGCTTTGCGAAGAGCAATTAGGTTGCTATAATAGTCAACGACCTCCCGGTACTCCGCCTTTCGCGACCAGATGATTTGATTGATCGAATCTGGTGAATTGTAAGAGTTCTCTACATTTTGCTTGGTGCGGAGTAATTCCATACCAGCATGCAGGAAGGTCACCCCCTGGCTAGTGAGAATGATCGTCCCGGCTAGTTGATGCATTCGAATGCGCTCTGCTTCAGAAGCATCCGGTGTAGAAATCACCAAACGATCCCAGAGGGTATGGTTATCGTGGCAGGAGACATAAGTCATAGTTTGCGCCGGTGAAGGCGACCAGGGAGCATCCGAATAATTGACCGCCGCATAATCTACCTGTGGGTGCTCGACAGAGGCCGCAATACCAAACTTGATACTTTCCTCCAGGCCTTCCTGGCCACTAACAAAGCCACGCTCTTCGTGCACAAAGACGCTTCCCTTCAGGCCATCACGAAGGTCATCGCTAAAAGCGGCTACTCCTTCCAAATCAGTCGTATTGGCTTTTAATGCCAGCAAGCTATCGGCCAAGGGACTATCACCTGCCTTCCATCCTTCCCCATAGATAAATATGGAAGGATCGATCTCATGCAAGGCGTTGGCAATTTCGTTCATCGTGGTGATATCATGGATTCCCATTAGGTCAACCCGGAATCCATCCATATGGTACTCCTCCACCCAATAGCGCATTGACTCCAACATAAACTTCCGCATCATCGGTCGCTCCGAAGCTGTCTCGTTTCCACAAGCGCTAGCATCTGAGAATCCTCCTGCCTCGTTTTGCCGGTAGTAATAACCCGGCACCAAGGTATTGAAGACAGAATTCTCCGTTAGTCCTGTATGATTGTAGACCACGTCTAAGACAACACGAATCCCATTATCATGGAAAGCCTTCACCATTTCCTTGAACTCCTTGATGCGTACTGCACCATCATAAGGATCTGACGAATAACTACCTTCAGGTACGTTGTAATTTTGTGGATCGTAGCCCCAATTGTATTGTGGCACATCCAAGCGGGTTTCATCAATGGACCGGTGGTCGTAAACTGGAATAAGGTGTACATGTGTAATCCCCATTTCCTTGATATGGTCCAGGCCGGTGGTTAAACCTTCCGGCGAGCGCGTTCCTTCCTCTACGATCCCCATGTATTTACCAGGAAAAGAGGAACCCGCTGACGGATGAATCGTCAGGTCCCGCATGTGAAGTTCGTAGATGATAATTTCATTGAAGTTATTAAGCACCGGGCTTTCCTCATCAGCCCAGCCCGCAGGATTGGTGGCTTCCCAATCAATAATGTGTCCCCGCATGCCATTCACGCCTACTGCACGAACATATGGATCAGGTACTTCTTCAGACCACTCTCCATCCAAAAGCACTTGGAAGGCATAGTATTGCCCAAGTAGATTTTCTTTGATCTGGGTCGTCCAGACACCGTCATCCTCATAGCTGAGATCAACTGTTTGCAGTGGTTCTCCTCCTTCTCCTGCTTCGTACAGATGCAAACGAACGGCCTCCGCGGTGGGGGCCCAGAGTTTGAACGAAGCGCCGTTTTCTTCCGAGTATTGCAAACCAAGATCAGTTCCCTGATAAACAGGGTAATCGTCATAAGAGTCGTAAACAGGCGGCATAGAGGATTCGGTCTGGCAAGCAAAAAGACAAAGTGCGAATACGGCAAGCGTACAGCCTAGAAAGGCAGTGATTTTCCCTTGTATCATAATTCGATGTTTTTGCGAGGCGATTTGGGGTTCGCAGCAAAGTATACTGCTAAAGATAGAAGGAATTCCTTATCCTCAGGAATCGTCCTCTGAAAGATGCTGCAAATACCACCAGCCGATCATTTCATTGATCGATTTAGTGCGATTAATTCTTGGCCATTGCAGGTCTTGCTGAATAGCTGGGATTAGCCAATCGAGGCCATTATTATCCCGCGTAGCTCGAGGTGGCTTAAATCGTTTCAGCCGTGCTTTCCAAGGGATCGAGAGCCAGTCGTTCCACCAAGGCGGAGCAGGCAATTGTTCCTCATCGGCATAGTGGATATCCATCGGCTTGAAATAGCGATACCGAAGGCTTTGGCGGTATAGACTTTGATCGTGCCGGAATTCATTCGGTACCCGTTGCCAAAAATCAATAAATGCCCGATCCCACAACGGCAAGTACCACTGAAAGCCATGCCATTCATAAGCGCGAACTCCGTTAAGGATATACTTGGATACATATTCCCGCAATACCCAATCTTCCATCACGCTGACAATACTATCTGTGTCGTCCTTCGGCAATTTGGGAAGCAAGTCCTTGAGCAAGGCGTGGGAAGCAGCATCAGGTCGACGGTCAAAGCGGTACCGCAAAAGGTCGTGCAATGCATCCTCTCCCCGTCCAAAGTGATCAAAATACCCCTTCGGATGATAAGAACCCGCCTGAAAATCGCCACAATAGCCAGAGCAAATAACTGCATCTTTTGAAATTGAACGCCCCTCATGCGCTAATAACTTCAAGGCAAAATAATCCTGTTCCTGCGGAAGAGCGGTTCCATTGGCCGCATACTCCGTGTATTGTTTCCAGTCATCGCCAAAGAAGTTTTGAAGCACGTCCGGCGCGTAAAAGCAAAAGAGTGCTGGAATTTTCAGCGTCTGAGCTACTTGCTGCGCTCGGCGCATATCTTGCTTGTGTGCTAACCCATAGGAGTAGGCCGACAGCTTCGGGTAATTTCGTTCCTTGAGTGCCGCCAATATCAGTCGCGAGTCGTAGCCGCCGCTCAGTAATACGACGATTTCCCTTCCATCAGCCCACTGAATGAATCGATCAAATACGCCATCCAGGACTTCATTGAAAGCTACCTCCAGCTGGTCACGATCGGCGGAAACGGGTGTTGGACGCAAATGGTTGTAGTAGGTGTTGATCCGAGTTGCCCGTCCATCCCAACTCAACCATTCGCCGGCACGTAATTGCTGCCAATCCTGCCAAATAGTGGCAGAACCAGGGATGAACTCTGCGCGGGCGAACCAATCCAAATCTTTCCAAGAGGAGTATGAAGTATCCTGGATGGTATCGCGGCCCAGCTGATCAGTAAGTTCCAGACGATCCTGATTGCGCCAGAACAATGGAATCGTGCGACCAATATCCACCCCCGCTCGAAGTTTCCCGTCTTTCTCATGGACTAAGGCAAAGCAACCATTGAGTTGACTCAGCAAGCTGCTAAAAGAGTCATCTGAATGAACTTTTGCTAACTCGGCTTGCAATCGTTCCTCATCCACCAATTGATCCCCCAGGAAGGCATATCCCCGCCAGTAGGTGCCAGCGGCAATGGTATGCCAGCTTTGAGCGCGATCGGCCTTCAGGTGAAGCGAGTAGTTTAGCTCTACTTGGTCGATTAGAATCTCTTTCTTGTGCATAACCAGCTCATCAGGCCCGCGGGCACTTTTGTAAGATAGAGAGGTTGTCTAGCAAGATATTTCCGCGATGCGAAAAGCGGCCATCGCGGTGATAAGCTTCTAGGATGATGTATCGGATAGGTTGCTCGGCAGTAAATTCAATGAGGTACTTGCGCCAATTGTTGTGCTCGATCAATGGAGATTCAAACAGAAGTTGATCCTTGGTACAGCGAGAAGTACTCCCCCAAACACGCAATTTCAGCGGAGCATTATATCCGCTGTATGTACTGCTGCGAGCCAGATCGAGATTGAACGTGTAGCAGTCTTCGGCAGGTATAGTTGCGCTAAGCCGTTGAGTAATGCTCTCCCAGCTACCATCTTGCCTCGTAATCAGGCCTACAAAGGTATCCCCCTCGGCTGCTTCCTGGTAGACACCCCAGTAACCCGGCAGGATATCCGGGGTTGTTCCATCTTCGCAAGGAAGCCAACCAACGGGAACCGTAGCATCTTGTGGTTCGCCTTCGAATGATGGGTTTTGCCAGTAGAGGTTTTGCGCATTCACGGCCGGAATCAAGAATATCAGCCCCATGAACCACCAAACAGTCTTGCGCATTTTCGATCATTTTTGGGTTTATGCCAAGCGGTCACACCATAAACAGCATCGTGCGTCGCCACTAGAATCTTATACCTATACCGTCTGAAGCGGTTTAGGAAAACCCAAACCACTTTGTTGTCGGTATAGTTCTTCTCTTTGTATTTTCGAAGGTACGCCGCTATTTTTTTAGTTTACTATGCAGAGCGTGTTTGGAATTTAACAATCTGCGTCCAAATGGCCACTTTTTCTCAACACGATCGTACTGCTGCAAAATAGCTTTTTTATGATGCCTGAGCAAGATAACATAGCCGGCCGAACACATGCTAGTTAGGTTGTCGGAAATCCTTACATTTGGCCCATTATCCATCGTCTATGCCAAAGAAAAGATCAGCTGATCCAAATAGCCGTCGTCCGAATTTCCTCTATGCTATCGTTAGTGTCGCTGCGGTTTTGTTTTTCCTCGGCTTCTTCGGTTTGCTGAGCCTACAAATTCAACGCCTTGGTGTGGTATTAAAAGAGCAGGTGGATCTAATCATCGAATTAGTCCAGGAACCACAGGACAGCCAGCGTCAACAACTCGAAACGGTGTTACAGCGAAGCGCCTTCCTGAAGTCGGGTACGCTAGAATACACTAGTCGCGAGGAGGCCTTGGAATTGATGAGTGAAGAACTTGGTGAAGACTTAATCAGCCTGGATCTACCCAATCCGCTTTACGACGTCTATACATTCAACGTTGGAGCCGCATACCTTACTGCCGACAGCCTGGCTATAATTCAAGATGTTCTGCGCCAGATGCCTGTTGTCAGCGATGTATATTACCAGGAAAGCCTGGTAGATCAAATCGTCAACAATGCTCGTCGAGTAGGATGGATCTTGCTAGCCGCGAGTTTATTCTTTATTGTCCTGGCCCTCACGCTAATCCACAACACCATTCGTTTGTCGCTTTATGCTAATCGTTTTTTGATCAAAACGCAAGAATTGGTGGGAGCGACCTGGGAATTCATCAGCCGGCCTTATCTGCGTCGTGCTTTATGGCATGGTTGTCTTAGCGGGATGCTGGCTACGGCGATCCTACTCGGCATCCAGTTTTGGCTGCAAAGCGAAATTCCCGAATTGAAATCATTGCATCATCCGATGGCATTTGGTGCTTTATTCATCGGTCTCATCCTGCTGGGCATGCTCATCAATTGGATCAGCACCTATTTTGTCGTTCGACGATATTTGCGACTCCGTGTGGAAGAATTGTATTAGGGCATTGTTGGTATGCATTGATGAGCATCTTGGTCTTATCGGTTCTTAAGGGAATAAGTACGGTCAGACCGGTTAAACCCTTGAACAGGTAAGGGTGTATCAAAAAGACGTACTATCTTTGTGCCTCCTGTTAATTTTGTAATTAATTAAATCGAATGAGTAAGCAGAAGCCCGCTAAGAAAAAAGTGGTTGTCACCACCAGTTCGTCCGCCAGTAAGCGCCCGGCGCAGCCTAAAACCAGGGCGAAGGCGAAGACAGGAACTGCCGCTAAGCGGGATCTTACTTTTGGTCGGGACACTTTTCTCTGGATGGGCATCGGTTTCGGCTTGATTGTACTCGGCATGATTCTCATGACCGGCGGCAAGATGCCAAGCACCGATGAATGGGATCCTAATCTAATCTACGGTTTCCGCCGAACTGTATTAGCTCCATTCGTCATACTCGCAGGGCTGGGAGTAGAGATCTACGCCATCTTCAAAAAATAGGTTCTCCCCTTTCTCATCATGAGCGAAACAATTGAAGCTTTAGTACTTGGAGTCATCCAAGGCCTAACCGAATTCCTGCCGGTCAGCAGTAGCGGCCACCTTGAATTGGCTAAGTATTTTCTGGGCGACACCAGTGTTGGAGAAGAAAGCCTACTCATGACAGTGGTATTGCATGCCGCAACAGCGATTAGCACGTTGGTGGTTTTCCGCAAAGATGTAGCAGCAATATTTCGTGGTCTATTTCAATTCTCTAACAATGAGGAAACCGCCTTCAGCCTGAAGATCATTGTATCAATGATCCCTGCCGTATTGGTCGGCTTATTCTTTGAAGACCTTATTGAAAGCTTATTTAGTAAGCAGATCGTCCTCGTGGCCTGCTTGCTATTTGTCACCGGTTTATTGCTCTTTCTCGCCGACCGGGCAAAAAAAACGGATCGCACGGTAGGCTTTGGTGATGCGCTATGGATCGGGCTGGCACAAGCAGTTGCTATTTTGCCCGGCATATCCCGGTCTGGTGCCACTATTAGCACATCGGTGCTATTAGGCATCGATCGCGAAAGAGCCGCTCGCTTTTCTTTCCTGATGGTGGTGCCACTTATCTTAGGAAAAATGGCAAAAGATCTTTTGGATGGTGGCCTTCTCCAGGTAAGCGACCCCGTCGCCTTAGCCGTTGGATTTGTCGCCGCCTTTCTTACCGGATTACTAGCTTGTACCTGGATGATCCGACTGGTTAAGCAAAGCCGATTAACGATTTTTGCCGTATATTGCTTTACTATTGCGACTTTAGTTTTAATCGCTTGGTACACATAGACATACCAGGCATTTCTAACTTCCGATCCAGCACCTGACCGAATAGCTGTGGAGTTGTTTTGCTGAATCAATTAAATGGAATGAACGACCCTGACTTGCCTCCGATATCCTCCTATGATTTTCTTAGCGGAGCCACACTTCTCGTAGACAAACCACAAGGATGGACCTCCTTCGATGTGGTGAACAAGATCCGACATAGATTGCGTAGAATTCTTGGTGTCAAAAAGATCAAGGTAGGCCACGCTGGCACACTTGATCCCATGGCCACCGGACTGCTCATTATTTGTACGGGTAAATTCACAAAAAAGCTAGCGAACTTTCAGGGGCTCGACAAAGAGTATCTCGGCACGCTTCGGCTAGGGGCTACTACCCCATCCTATGATGCCGAAACGGAAATAGATGAGTCATTTCCTACTGACCATATTACGCAAGAGCTCCTGCAGGATGCTCGCCTCCAGTTCATTGGTGAGCAAGCCCAAATACCGCCAATGTTTTCGGCCATCAAAGTGGATGGGCAGCCCTTGTACAAGAAGGCTCGTCGCGGAGAGGTTGTCCAGGTGCAAGCTCGCCAAGTGACCATTCATGATTTAGAATTCACCGCATTCGACTTGCCGGAAGTAAGCTTCCGAATGTCCTGTAGTAAAGGGACTTATGTGCGATCCTTAGCACACGACCTAGGGAAAGCCGTAGGTAGTGGAGCCTACCTCAATGCGCTATGTCGGACTCAGATAGGCGACTACTTTCTTAAGGATGCGTGGAACCTGGAGGATCTGGTTAGTGAATTGGACACCCTCATGCCCAATCCAAGTTAATTACACCCTCTATTCACGAAGTGCACCAATCCTGATTTGTACACATCCATTACCAAGTTCTAATGGCCAATAGGTCTCACCTTCCTCTTCTCGCACCAAGTCGGCGGGCGGTTGCTGAAAGTGGATCTGATTACGCAAATCATCCAGCAATGGCCATAGTACTTCTTGGTCTAATTCATCTGTATCCCCTACCCTTAGGGCTTTCTTAGCTGTATAGTTTCGAACTCCGGTATCAAATTCCAAGTCAATGCTGTACGATTCGTTGTGATGTGCCGTCATCGTATCTCTCCCACAATGAACCGCTTCCTGCTCCAAAAGCAAACGATTTTGCAGGTGTGGCGTCTGTTCAAAGATCCGCCTTCCCAGTCGATCACCGACCACATGGTCGTGCTCATGTAAAATGATCGCCAACTGCGTAGAATCCGAAATAGTGGAGTAATCCTTTAGAACGCCCCCTTTAAATGGCCCTGAACCCGGTGCCAACAACAGTATCCCAGAGGGCTCAGGAAGCTCCCATTTGGCGTAATTAACAGCTAGGTTAGCCGCAATCACTCCTCCATATGAATGCCCAACATACAAGCGTGGCCCATCCGCAAAATGGGGATGTACTCTGCCTTCTCGCTGCAGGGTATCCATCGCCCGATGAATGGCTCTACTGGTATGCTTTACAAACTTAGGCGGTCG
>SPJK01107963.1_pt1 | contig 27115 bp, 29 predicted proteins | sample 3741771 | NCBI WGS metagenome assembly SPJK01 (sample SAMN10925997, study PRJNA522277) | cold seep metagenome | isolation source: Elba SIP-enriched marine methane seep metagenome, extraction at timepoint T2 | place: Italy: coast of Elba, Mediterranean Sea
ATTAATTCGTGTATCTACAGAGGCGTTTCGCCTGGGGTTCCGATTAACTTAAGTTTCGGTATTTCGTAGGACTCATCCCTGTTTTGGCTTTAAATAGCTTGTTGAAGCTCTGCGGATATTCAAAGCCCAGGTCGTAGGCTATTTGACTGACCGCTTCATTGGTTCCGATGATCTTCGTCTTAGCTCGTTCAACGATGTAATCGTGAATATGGTCCTTAGCACTTCGGCCCGTTTCATTTTTGATGAGATCGCCCAGATAGTTCGCCGACATGTTCAATTGCTCGGCACAGTAACGAACGGAGAGCACCCCATGCTCAAAAGCTTGATCGGTTTTGTAATAGTGCTGCATCACCTCTTCAAAGCGTGAAATCAAGTCTTTATTCAGATTGGTACGCGTATAAAATTGGCGGTCGTAATAACGTTTGCAGTATTTCAGTAGCATTTCGATATTGGCAATGATCAGCTCCTGACTGTGCTTGTCGATGTTTTGCGAATACTCGCGCTCTATCTTTTGTACCAATTCCGTTAGTGCTTCCCGCTCATCATGTGACAAATGGAGCGCCTCACGGACATTGTAGCTGAAATAGGAGAAATCGTCTATGGTTTGCCCCAAAGTTGCCTGTCGAATCAAATCTGGATGAAATAGTAAAGTCCAGCCAAAGCTTCCTGCAATGATCTCGTCATTGTCCACCTTCACCACCTGCCCAGGCTTCATAAAAACGATCGTTCCTTCCTGAAAGTCGTAGGAATTACGGCCATACAAGAGCGTTCCACTGACACCTTGTTTCAGGCTGATTTGGTAGAAGTCAAAGGAGTAACTGCGATCGCCATAGTCGAAATTGGTCACTTGGTCATTGATCGGGATGACTGAAACCAACGGATGCTTGGGAGGCTCAAACCCGTAGAAGTCATGTACTTCACTGATCGTTCGTATTCTAAAGATCTCTTTCATGCTTCCTTTATTGCTGTTCTACGGTTCGTTTCAAGGCCTCATTTAAACGACCATAAGCTTGCTCTACCGGTGCTGGGTTCCAAAAATGAACCCCAATTCCGCGATAGTCTTCGTGGATCGTCACTTTCGTTCCATCGGCCATTTCTTCCAAGATATAGCGATGATCAAAGGTGAGCACTCCAGGCATCCCGCCGCCTTGGTTCAACAACTGCTGTGGAATCAATTGGCGGACAGTAGATGGTATTTCGCTTTCGTTTTGCTCATCCTGCCGAAACAGATAGCGGATCCTGGCACCTTCCACCAATTCGCCTTCAATTGGAATAAGTACCGGGTTCCATTCTTGGTATGACTTCGCATCCATTAGCACGGACCATACCGCATCCGGTGTAGCCTTGATCAATATCTCGTGATGCACCGACTTACGACCAGTCAGCACCAAAATCAACAATAGTAATATGGCAATTCCTATGTAGATCATCCACTTTGATTTAAAGATAGACATACTCAATTATTAACCCATGTGCTGATCAAACCAAGTGATCATTTGCTCTGGGTGCTCGGAGAAGTAGGTGTAGCCATGGAATCGCCAAGGCGTATCCTCTACGTAGAATATTTGCTTGTCCGCAACTTGTGTATTCTCGTACATCCACTGCACATCGGTCCAGCGAGAATTAGTGTCTTCCCTAACTTGAAGATAAAAAGTTGGGATAGAAATGTGCTTTACCTTTTGCATAATATCGTGATCCTCTACATACAAACCCGTAAGTTGGTTGTACAAGGGATCAAAGGCCGCGACGCCTTCTTCCGGAGCGATCCCCATTTGCTCACAGGACCGTTCGATAGACGTGCGTCCTTTCAGCGGAGCAATGGCAATCCAGCATTTAATATCTTTAAATACTTCTGGCGCTTGCTCCATAGCATTCATGGTAGCATTCGCTCCCATACACATACTCAATAGAGAAACATCCATTTGCGCTGTTTCTGGGCGATTCCGCACATAATCGATAGAAGCCAGCACTTCTGCCCATTCAAAATAGCCCACGCCAGTAATCCCTTTCTCCCCTGATCCACTATTTCCGTGGCAGCGCAGGTCATAAGCCAACACATTGTAGCCTGCGTCATGCAGCGCCTTATAGCGAGGCAAGAAATTCACCTCAAATCCACCCGCAAAGGTGAAGGGTTCCTGATGCCCCGCAAAACCATACCGATTGGCTGGTGAAAAGTGGTTGCTAATGATCAGCTTATCCGAATCGGCAGGTATAAACCACCCTTCAATCTTGACGCCATCCTTAGTGGTAAAACTGATTTCCTCGAATGCTAGGCCATATTCTTCAGGCGTGCGTAGGATGGGTGTGCGTGGTGGTGTGGATAAGCCAGCAGCTAGGCCCGCTAGCATTTGCCCTTGTTGTTCCGTAATCATGATTTGGCTTTTGAGTGAGATAAAGAGGTGATTAAGCCATGTGTTGATCAAACCAGTACAGAATTTGCGCTGGGTTTTTCGTCAGATAATCGTAACCAGCTGCTCGTTTGGTGCCGATATCTGATAGCCATAACATTTCCTTTTCTACTTCCAGGTTGGCGAAGTATTGATCGATGTTAGCCTTGTTCAGGTATTCATCCTGATCGTTTTGAACCAGGAGAGTGGGGACAGGGATGTCTTTCACATAGGGCAGGAAAGAGGTTGCTTCCAAATCTATTCCAATTCGCTTGTTGTTCTCTGCATTTACCCATCGGGCTAAGAACCCCGGCAATCCCAATGCTGCGACAAAATCATTGTAGATCATCGGTTGAATGGCGACCATTGCCTTGATGTTCTGGTATTTTTTCAAGCCATCCTCCTGGCCGAAAGCATAGGTACTGGAAGCCGCTCCCATACAAATACTCAGCAAGCCAATTTGGGCGTCGCTATAGCTTGGGTGATTCGCTACGAAATCGACCGCGGCTAATACATCCTTAGCTTCTTCTGGGCCCCAGCTCACCCACTCGCAAGTTCCTGTAGCACTATTGCCGTGATTCCGAAAGTCATACATCAAAACCGAATAGCCTTGATCTACCAGGTACTTGACGTGAAGGAGGAAGGGGATATTCTCATTCCACAACTTCACCATACCCTTACCTTCGGGGGTGAAACCTGCTCGGCAGGACTGGACGCCAAAATGGGACTGAACGATGATCTTATCCGTGCCCCCTTTGACAAGCCAGCCTGATAATTCCACGTCATCAGAAGCCGTGAAGGTGACATCTTCATACTCCAGCCCATGATTAGCTGGGTTATCAAACAGTGGTGCGACACCACCTTTTACAATACTATTGGAAAGAAAATTAGTGACCATAGTAGCGATAGCATTTGTAAGAATGACTGCGCTGTAGTTTCAACAGCAATTTGATCTGAGACAAAATTATCCCTACAGCCAGCTATCGCGCTTAGCCGTTTTACTGAATTAATAAACCGTTTTACTGATTATGGCTGAAATCAGGCCGGCCAGCTAATATCTGGGGCTTAGTCATTTACCTCCCGGAACTCCTCAAATGCTTCGAACCAATTCTTTCGGATTGAATTAGTGGTATCAACATCCAACAACTGTTGCCTATTAACTTCAAAAAGCATTTTCATCTGTGTCCATCGGCTAGGCTCTTGCTTCCAATAGGTTGGATCGCTTCGAAGTACAGCTAGCAATAAACCCCCAGGATAAAAATGGCCCTCGGCTAAGAAGTTTTCCTGCAATACGTCTAACGCCATCGGAATCAAGAAAGGTAGGCCAATATGCTGTCCAATCATGATTCGTAAGTCCTCAACTTCAAATACACCTAAGGTCTTCTGGCGCAATTCATAGGCCGTCTTCGTCAAATGGCTCTCAAATGCTGTTATCGGCCAGTGCTTCCCTTCTAGCTGCTCCAGTGTCTTATTTTTCTGCTCCATGTCTACGCTAGTCTGCTTTCTAACTCGTCAACTATATTCCTCAATTCGGGCTGTTTCAGTTCGGTCCGTATCGTCATCACTACATCTCCTTTATACATAAAGCGAATAAAGCCCTGTTTGGGTTCCGGTTTTAGGCCATCATCAAGTACATTTTCATCTTCCTTTCTACGGCTTTCATTTTCATCGTAGATTCGAATAGAAACGCCCTTAGAAGTGATGCTGTCCTCGTCCTGGAACCACCCATAATCGATAACCTGCGAAATTGCCCCAGGTCGCAAGCGAATAAGCTCTCGACCTTGCCGGTTCCACAGGAATAAACGTAGAAAGAAATAACCACAGAGCAGAAACAAGAAAGAACCTACCAAAGTACCTACTCCGATTCCGACAAATAATAGCATTGCTACCGGTACTAAGCCCGACAAGACACTTAATATGGCCAGCATAATCAGCACAAACGCATTTGCACGCTTTTGCTCCAGGATAACCTCGAAGGTTTCTCCATTCACCTTGCTTACCACCTTATTCATGATAGATCAATATTTTCCAGTTTAGAGCCTTTTGGGAAATTAACTTTGTTGGGTAAAATGCCGCTTTCGTAAAAAACGTTGCGAGTCGCTGCGAACGCCGCGAGAAAAACAGACACTGCCTATTTCGTTATCCACCCAGATAACTTATCAAGAGAAAAGATAATCTTTTACCAGACTACTTTTAATTCCCCTACCTTGTCTTTTGACATTTTATCGGACTCGCTCATCTATGCTGCACCTCCTTCGATCACACTGGCCACTCGGTCTCATCTTGTTACTCGGTTTCCTCGTCCGCATGGCGGGCTGGGAAACGCAGGACCAGAAAAGTCCCTATGCCTTCTACGAGCCAGATGAACACCAGCACCTACAGCTGGCGCAATGGCAGCTCTCCAAACTGGATAGCAAGCTTTACGAAGAGAAAGAACTCCCGCAACACCACTTCAACGCCCGCGCTTACGGCCATCAATTGGGTGCACTTTTATGGTTTGCTTCCCGCAAGGGAAGCCCTCCTTCAAATGATACAATCATTGCCTGGGGGCGATGCTTATCTACTTTGTTTTCTCTCGGCTTACTTCTCCTCGTATTTCTATTGGGCCAACAGCTTTTCGGCCGGACGGTGGGCTTATTCGCCGCCTTCCTGATCGCCATCAACGATCTCAATGTCACCTATAGCCATTACGCCATTCCAGAAGCTGCCTATGTCTTTTGGTTGTATCTGTTTGTGTTCAGCGCCTGGTGTTATTTTCAACGACAGCGCCTTTCGACCCTGGCCTTACTCTTCTTGAGTGCAGCAGGTGTGTTTGCTACGAAATTTGATTTCTTGCCTTTAGTGCTGGCTCTGGCGATCATTGCCTGGCCAAAAATAGAACACCCTGGTCGCCTTCTGTTTCGGCTGATTGGTGCTGTATTGGCCAGTTGGTTCTTTTTCCAACTCCTATGCCTGTTTAACTTTAGCTGGGAAGAACTGAGTTACTCCTGGAGCGAATTGCGACGGCAAAACCAAAATGCGGTACCACTCGACAATCACTGGCTGCATAATCCGATCGTTTACCTCTTTGGCAGCATCGCGGCCCTTGGGTTGCCGGTTTTCATGGTGGCGCTGCGAAGCGCCTGGAGTTGGCGGTGGCAATGGCCCAATTGGAATGCTTCTAAAGTCAATTCACTCCTCGTGCTCCTGGCTTTACTTGCCCTTGAATTTGGCGTACGTTGGAGTATCGACACACCATTTATTCGCCGGCTCAACTTCCTCATGCCCGCTTTGGCACTCCTGGCCGGTTACCAGTTGGGGCAATGGTGGCAGCAACGAAGGGCACGGCTTGCCATTATTGGCCTTTTGGTTTATAGCCTCGCCTTCCTATTGGTTTCGCAGTCCAATCACTGGCAAGACCCTCGCTATGCCGCGCGGGACTTCCTGCAACAAGAGCATCCTGAAACGCCCATCAGCTACTCCGGTTATGCGCAGAGCCAGGGCACCCCGCCATCTACCAAGTTGGAAGAGGCACAGCTATACGTAATGCACGAAACCTACTATCGGCGCTACTGGAAAAACTTCACGACCCCTTTCAAAATTCCGCAGTGTTGCGAGGAGGTCTATCATTGCTTTCACGGCCCCGAGGTATGCCAATTCACGCAGGAACTGCTCGCTGGCACCAACACTCAATTTGAACTGGAGCAAGCCTTCCTCACTAAAGAGTTTTTCCTCGAACGGCTTTTTTATCACCACCTCTTCGGGCACTTTGAAACCTTTAGAGGTGATGTGCTGATATTTCGCAGAAGGTAGATTTCATCTAATGCGAGAATCCTTCCATTTTTTGAACGATCAAAAAACGGAAGCCAAAAAAATCGCCGCTGACGAGCCCTGGCTAAACAACCTCCCCTCCCCGCTCGATACCCAAGCGCTCACCATTCCACGCTTTCATTCTAGGAGCTACCTTTCTTTTTCGCCTTATTTACTTGTCTTCGTATTACTAATTGTTCGCTCGTGGGTCTCTCCTTTGGCTGCCCAAAGGTGGTTGTTCTTAACGCCAGTTCTCTAAGGCGGAAACTTTAATGCTCTTGCGACACAATTAGAAATTCAAAGATTAGGGCAAACACGACATATTTAAGAAGAGTAAGAAGCACTGGAGAAACCAAGCGGGTGGCCTGCCCCGGTCATGTTTGAGCGGAGCGAGTTTAGCGGGGCTAGCATTTTTTGGTTCGTTTTTGTTGCAATGACAAAAATGAACAAGCTTGAGTGTGAAGAACATCACTTAAGATTACCGGGATCTTACATTTTTGACTCCAAGCATTTACTCGAATTCTAGGGTTCACTAATTCATTAAACGCCCCAAATTCCCCTTACCTTCGGGAGAAGAGATTAAAGTAAATCCGCCACATGCAACGTTTTACCCTGCTCACCATTGGAGCCCTCTTACTCCTTCCTATCAGCCTATTCAGTCAAAACATCAAAGTACATCCTTATTTACAGGACGCCTCGCCACACTCCATTATAGTCATGTGGGAAACAGACAGCGGCGAAGAAAGCACAGTAGACTGGGGCCTGACCGACGAACTAGGGCAAACGACAAGCGGTACCGCCGACCCTTCTGAGAACGGTGCTTACATCCATACTGTGCGCTTAGACGGACTAACCGACTACACCCCCTACTACTATCGCGTGCGTACCGGCACTGCCATTTCTCACATTCATCGCTTTCGCACCCCACCCCACGCCCATGAGCACGAACCATTCCGAATTATTGCCATGAGCGATATGCAGCGCGACGGCTCGGAGCCAGATAAATTCCATGAGATAATTCACGATGGCGTGCTGGATTACCTGGCTGATGAAATTGGCGGCGAAGTTTCCGACAACCTGGCCTTAGTCATGATCCCTGGTGATCTGGTAGTCACAGGCACTACTTATTCGCAGTGGGAGAACCACTTCTTTACTCCATCGCAAGACCTCTTCAGTGATGTGCCTGTCTATCCGGTATTAGGCAACCACGAAAACAACACAACCTACTATTTCCAGTACTTCCACCTGCCCGATAACGGTACTCCTGGCTTTGAAGAACACTGGTGGTACAAAGACTACGGCAATGTGCGTATCATCGGCTTAAATTCTAATGCGCCTTTCACCAGCCAAGATCAACTCGATTGGCTATCGGGCCTCCTGGACACAACTTGTAGCGTCGACTCAGTTGATTTTGTTTTCGCGCAACTCCACCATCCACACAAATCAGAACTTTGGACACCGGGCGAATCCGATTTCACGGGTGAGGTGATTGAACTACTCGAATCTTTTACTACAGACTGTGGCAAGCCTAGTATTCATTTCTTTGGTCACACCCACGGCTATTCGCGCGGTCAATCCCGCGATCATCGCCACTTGTGGATCAACGTAGCGACTGCTGGTGGTGCGATCGACAATTGGGGTGAATTCCCGAATTTCGACTATGATGAATTTTCCGTTTCGCAAGATGAATACGGCTTCGTATCGGTGGAGGTAACCGGTGGTGAAGACCCACATTTCGTTGTCAAACGCATTAGCCGCGGCAACGAATTCCAATTTCGGGATAATGAGGTGCGAGACAGTTTCGTGATCTCCCGCACTGAGCAAGCCGTGAATACTCCACAACCCCTTTTCCCGATTGAAGAAGAGGTAATCCCAGAATGTGTCGTTTTGCAAGCATCTGCCTTTTCCAGCCCCGATGAAAACCGGCTGCACGGGCAAAGCCACTGGCAGGTGGCAACCCTGGAAGGCGGCTTCAACGATCCACTTGTAGAACGCTGGAAGAACTACGAGAATTGGTACGACAATGCCAACACACAAGCTGGTGATGACCTAAGCGACGAACGCATCACTACCCTTGATGCCAATACCCAATACTGGTGGCGGGTCCGCTATCGCGATCGCTCTTTGAACTGGAGCGCCTGGACCACTCCTGTATCGTTTAGCACTGGTGCTTCTAGCGCCTCGGACAACCTCTTGCAAAACCCCGGAGCGGAAGACAATCTGATTGCCTGGAGTATTACGCAAGGAGTAGTGGAGTCTTTACCTGCCTTGGAGTGCAATGGCGTACAACCCCATTCTGGCGAGCGCTATTTCATCGTTGGCGGGCTCTGTGAACACAGCGCAGTGGCACGTTGCCAGCAGGATGTCGATGTAAGTGCGTATGCCGATTCGATCGACACAGGCGGCTATGCCGTTAATTTCGGTGGTTACCTGGCGAACTTCGGCGGTAGCGACCGTCCAGAGATGCGGCTCTATTTTCTGGACGATGCAGGGCTTGAATTGGGCACCTCCACAACGCTCACAACGCTGAACAGCAATTGGACACTCCTCAATACATGGGAACTGATCCCGGCTGATACACGCAGTATTCGGGTAGAACTACAAGGCACCCGCAATGCCGGCACCGACAATGATTCCTACTTCGATGATCTCTTTCTACGACTAGGTAGCGAAGTGGCAGATTGCGCTATGCTCGTATCATCGACCGGGAGCGCAGTTCCGTTTATCCCGGAGCTGGAAATCTACCCGAATCCATTCCGGGACACGGCTGAAATCATCTTACCTGCTGCTGGTAACCATTGGCAGCTACAGTTGATGAATGCCTTAGGAGAAAAGGTAAGTTGTCCTACGACCATTACCGGCAATCGGATACAAATTGATGGGAGCCACCTGGCAGAGGGTACTTATCTCTTCTTGCTTCGACAAGGACAGGTGGTCGTAGGAAAAGGAAAATTAGTGCGGGTGAAATAAAAGCGGCACAGGGCGGTGATCGCTCTGTGCCGTCTAACTAGTACTAAAAATCTGTTTACTGCATCTTAAAGCGAATGGGCAAAACCAATTGGACGTGTACCGCCTTGCCATTTACCTGACCTGGCTGGAATTCAGACAGGGCACGTACCGCCCGCAATGCTTCGGCATCCAGGCTAGGAAAGTCGGTCGACTTGGCTACTTCAGCATTAGCCACTCGTCCATCGGTGTCTACGACGAACTTGATCAGGGCCATTCCTTCTGCTTCGGCATCCCAGGCGTCATCAGGATACTTAACCAGTTCGCCGATCCGCGTGATTAAGTTATGGCCGGAACAAGCTTTGCGTTCATCTCCGGTCAATTCGCCGCAGGTGCCATAAATCGGCATTTCTTCGACTTCTTCGTAGACATCAGATTTGACAATCTCTAAAGTCTCTTCATAGGTAGAGGCATCAAAGGTGATAACGGTATCTACCATTTGAAAGGCCGGTCGGTAATCCACCGCTTCAGCCACTTCTTGCATGACCTCCTTCTCGGCTGCTTCATTACAGGCAAAGAAGATCAGGGCACCCAGCGGTAGCAGCAATAGGTACTTGAGCAGCGCTCCTGGGCGCGACGGTTGTTTAGTCATCATAGCTATTCTCTGTTTTAGTTGTGAGGTATGGAAATTTTGGATCAAGGCCAGCGACGGCTGCCCTAAACTTTGTCGGATGAGTAGGTGACCATATTCTCTGACGGGTGTCTGTCGTAGTGCTACGGCATCGGCCAGGTATTCGTGTACGTCGCGCACTGCCTTCCGGTAGAAGTACCAGAGCGGGTTCCACCAGAAGAACAGGCCGATGATCTCTACCAATAGAATATCATAACTATGCCCCTGGCGAATGTGCGCACGTTCGTGTGCTAAAATCGTATTCTCTTCAGCCTGGTCGAGTTGGAGTGCATCGCTCCAAAACAAGTAGCCGAACCAGGAGTAAGGCGTGTGCGGATCCGTGGTTCGTACCCAGCGAATACCATGGCGTTCTTCCAAGCGCCCAAAGTGTATCTGTCGAACAAGCAGGTGCAAGCTCCAGAGCAGGCGACCTAGTGCCAGTGCACAGCCGAATACATAAGCAGCTAAAAGCACATCCTGCCAAGTCCAGCCTGCCGACTCCACGGTAGCGGCCACTTGGCCAACAGTCACCTCTTCTAACCAGATCACCGGCGTGCCCACCCATTCAGGTGTCACCACTGGGATCGACCATTCTACCAAGGGTATAGCCAAAGCCAGCACCAAGGTGGATAGCAGATACAATCGATTCAGTTGAAAGAAGCGCTCTCGCCCAAGCAGGAAATGATACAGTGCCCAACTGGCGAGCCAGTACATACTGACTTCAAAAAGATAGCTAGCCATCATTCTTATTTTTGGTGTTTTCCAATTGATCGATCAGGTCATTCAAATCGTCCAGGTTCAAATCGCGTTCCTTTAACAGGAAGGATACCAAGCGATTTGCTGAGCCTCCGAAATAATCGGATACCAAATTGCGGATCGACTGCTTGCTGTAATCTTCTTTACTCACCTGCGGGCGATAAACGAAGGTGCGGCCGTAAGCTTTGTGCGTAATAAACCCTTTCTCTCCCAAGATTTTCATCATCGTAGAGATCGTACTGTGTGGTGGTTTCTTGCCCTGAGCCTGCTCAGCCAGGTAATTCCGTACATCACCAACGGTGCACTCTTTGAGCTCCCAGATAATCTGCATAAGCTCTTCTTCTGCTTTGGTCAACTTTCTCATCGTGAAGGTTTCATGTTGAAACAAAGTTATAACTAATTTTTTAGTTAATCAACTATTTTTTCGTTATCTGTCGAATTTATTAGTAGATGCGGCGGACTTAGAAAATGGTGGGTCGGTGGTCAAGAATCTTTTCAAGGCAAGTAAAAAGGTGATTCATGTAATCAAAAAAGATACAACAGGTATATTTTATCATTTTTTAGTTGACATTTTGCTAAAAAATTCGTATTTTGATTAGACAAAAGTTGATCATCTATGCTACAATCTCTCCTACGGATTTTATTTCGAAAAGAACGCCCAGCACGCGATTTGTACGCAGTAGAGCTCCCTACCTGCCTGGACAATAGCGATGATTTTGGGCAAGCGATCGAAGCGCTTAACGAAGCGTGTATGCCGCTTACTTCTCCGGAATCGATTGATGAGTTATTGCAAACCACCCTGGAGATCGGCTTGTACGATCACCCAGGGCGGCAATTGGATCGGCTCCTGTCCCAGCTTCATCGGAAAAATGGTGCGAGTGACTGGTCTCGACTAATTGATGGTTGGTGGCACATTCTTCTCACCGAAGACCTTTGCGAGGTAGGGATGCGACGCATTCGGCACTTAGGCCCCGATTCTCGGCAGGTATTTACGCTATCCGAGCACAACTTGTCGTTTGTCCGGGGACTTATCCGCATTGTATTGCAGCACCGTGGCGAACGAGCCCTGCCCGCGGTTTGGCGGTTGCTTCGTACCAGCAATCGCGTTATAGAACCGTACGGGCCGGCAGCGCCACAGGTCAAGTCGATCTGCCTACAGGCCATTACGCGTCAAGGCTATTTGTCGTTCCTGCGCGAACAACTTCCCTATTATCCGGAATTAGAGCGAAGTATGTCGCCAGCAGTTGTGCGAAGAATTCGCAGCTTTGTAGAATACCGAGCTTAATAGGTCAAGTAGAGGGATATTGGTAAAGGGTAGAAGGACGGGTTTCATATTCCATCTTTCTACCCTTTTTTAGCTTTACCAATCAGGGGCCCTTATATGCTACTGAAGAAAAGGATTGGTTTGGCGCTCCACACCGATATTGGTGGCAGGGCCGTGACCAGAAAAGACGGTCACATCATCACCAAGTGGCAATAATTGCTCCTTGACCGAACGGATCAAGGTGTCATAGTCGCCCCCAGGCAGGTCCGTCCGCCCTATGCTTCCCTGAAACAATACGTCGCCCGCTATCACGAAGCCATCTTCCCGGCAATAGAAGCTCAGACTGCCCGGGCTATGTCCAGGGGTAAACAACATCTCCAAGCGCGTTTTCCCAAATTCGACCACTTCGCCTTCTTTAAGGAATACGCCTGGCATTGGGCTTTCATCAGGCACCGGCAACCCATACATTTGGCACACCTGAGGAACAGCCTGCAGTACGGGTAATTCCAATTGGTGTATTTCCAGTGTAAGCTCATACGTATCCGCCACGAAGCGATTACCGAAAACATGATCGAGGTGGCAATGTGTATTAATCAGGCGTACCGGCTCTAAATTACGCTCGCTGATCTGTTGGCGCAGGATCGCCTTTTCGCGATCATCAAAGCAACCTGGGTCGAAGATGATACACTCCCCGGTATCATCATATACCACATAGGTGTTCTCCTGGAAAGGACTAAATGTCAGGGACAGAACTTCCGCCATAGTTCATCGTTTGCGGGTCTGGCGATTTTGCCGAAAAAAGAATACCTTAGGAACGTTCAATAATAAGAATCGAGAAGACTTAAAGGTATTCTTATTGACCAATAGGCCCGAAAGGGCCCATTTTCGGCGACAAAAATAGGCTTTTCACAACTTAAGGCGGGGTTTCCGCGTCTATCATTTAGGAATTAGCCAAGCCTTGCGCTCTGACCGAACACCCTGGTCCAAAACGTTTGTCCATGCGAAAACTGCTATACCTCTTATTTTTCATTGCCTTCTCTGGTGCCGTAGCGGCACAAACTTCTCAAGTCACCTTTGGCAAGAACCGCGTGCAGCACCACCGCGATTTTGACGAGTGGATGCGCTATGAAAGTGACAATTTCATCACCTACTGGTACGGGGAAGGACGTTTCATCGGGCAGGCCGTTGTGCAGATGGCGGAGCACGATTTTTCCTATATCCAGAGCATTCTGGGGCACCGGATCAACGAAAAGCTGCAGATCATTGTCTATGTCGACCTCACCGATCTGAAGCAAAGTAATATTGGCAATGAAGAGGCCTTCACCAATTCAGCGGGCCAAACCAAGATCGTAGGCAATAAAGTATTCGTCTACTTCAATGGCGATCATACCGATCTGCGCCGACAGGTCCGTGAAGGAATTGCATCGGTCTACCTGGAATCCATGCTATTTGGTTCCAACCTGCAGGAGATTGTGCAAAATGCTGTGCTGTTAAACCTGCCTGATTGGTTTAAGCAAGGATTGGTCGCCTACGTAGGTCAAACCTGGAATACGGAGCTCGATGATCAATTGCGCCAACTGCTGGTCGAGCGCCCTGACGAATCATTTGAAGAATTAGCGATCGAACAGCCAAAGCTATTAGGTCACTCTTTCTGGTACTTCATTGCCGAAATGTATGGGGCACCTACACTCAGTAATTTATTGTACCTGACCCGTATCAACCGCTCTATCGAAAGTGGTTTCCTGTACGTGTTGGGCACCCCCTATGAACTGACCCTGGCCGACTGGCAAAAATTCTATTCCCAGCGATTTGCACAAGACGCAAGCAACCGGGAAGTACCCAATGGACAAGAGATCACGGTGCGCAACAAACGCAACGCTCCCATCACGCAACTCAAGCTTAGCCCTGATGGGCAGCGGATCGTATACGTACTTAACGAAATCGGCCGCTACAAGGTCTACATGCAAAACATAGTGGATGGCGAACGCGAATTGCTTCTGAAAGGAGGCTTCCGCAATGCTATTCAAGCTACCGATTACGGCTACCCACTTATTTCCTGGAACCCGAGCGGACAGGAGATCGCCATCCTTTACGAAAACCGCGACCGTCCTCGCCTGCTTCGCTATAACCTGCTCGAAGAAAAAGGCATTACCGAAGAATTAGGTACAGAATACCATCGGGTCTACAGCATGGAATACGTCAACCCCTCTACGATGGTCTTTTCGGCTACTGTTCGGGGTTTTTCAGATATTTTCCTCTACTATCCAGTCACTCGGCAATCACAGCGCATCACCACCGATTTCTGGGATGACCTCAATGCCGTACCCGTAAGATTGCGCAATCGTTCAGGCATTCTGTTTGCTTCCAACCGGACCGATACCTTATTGACGCCCATGCGGTTGGATACTGTGCTACCGATCACCAACTTTGATCTGTTCTACTATGACCTGACTAATCGCCCTGGCGAACTGGTTCGGGTAACCAATACGCCCACGGCTAATGAACGCCAACCGATCGCCATTGACACTACTTTCTTTGGCTACCTCTCCGATCGTAGCGGGATCTACAATCGTGAAATTGGTTACCTGGAAGACTACGTACATCACTACGAGCAGCTCATCCTGCTGGAAGACGGTACCGAGATCGTCCTCCACGCCGATTCGAGCTTGACATTGCTGGATACCACACTGATCGATACGATTTCGATATATCCTGTCATTCGAGAACGAGCTGTCGTGCAAACGGCCGGTAACTTTGATCGAAACCTGACCTGGCAAAGCTCTGCTCCACGAGTGAGCCGCGTGTTGGAATATTTCCCTGGCGAAGGGGAGGAACAACGCATTCAGATTTCAAGCCTTTCAACCGAGCCTACTGCAGCACCACCAGCAACCGTTTACCAAAATGGTCGCACGATTACCTTAAGCGCTGCCCCCGTGGAAACGACGCCCGTAGAAGAAGAGGAAAGCCAGCAGCTAGAGGAAGTCGAAGAGATAACTATTGTGGAAGAGGAACTCCCCGTGGAGAAAGCCGACTCTCTCGTACTTGATATCGACAATTACCTCTTTCAAAGTGAATTTGCGGATGAACGTGATTTCTCAGATGCGCAACCCACTGAAACAGATGAGGACTCTCCTTTGGAGGAAGTAGTGTCGCCTTCACTACCGCTGCCCCAAACAATTGCTACACCGAATAACCGGTCGGCCAATAATGTATATCGTTTCCGGCCAGGGCGGATCGTCCCCTACCGCACCACCTTCCGCACCGACTTCGTGACCTTCAACATGGACAACAGTCTGTTATTTGAGGGACTCGACAGTTATGGCGCCAACCCTGACGGCTTTAATACACAACCCCTGAGCCTAATGCTCAAGGGGAACTTCAAAGACCTTTTCGAAGATTATGTAGTGGAGGGAGGCGTACGCTTGCCAACAACCTTCAATGGCACAGAGTACTTCCTGATCTTCCATAATCGCAAGCGCCGACTCGATCAATACTACGCCGTATACCGCCGCAACCAGCGCTTCGCCGAGGAAGGCGAATCTTTTGTGCCCTGGCGACGAGAAAACAATATTGTGCTCGGACAATACGGCGTACGCTACCCATTAGATATTTTCCGCAGCGTTCGTGCTACCGGCACCCTGCGCCGCGACCGCGTACAGTACCTGGCTACTGATCGTACCGCCTTAAGCGAAGCACCTGCGCCAGACAAAACCACCAGAATAGGTGTCAAGTTGGAATACGTTTTTGACAACACGCTGGATATTGCCTTGAACATCAAGCACGGCACCCGCTACAAAGTATATACGGAGTTCTTTAAAAGCTTTAGTCTTAGTTTTGACCCGAGCTTCCAGTTTGATTTTCAGCGGGGCTACTTAGGTTTGTTCGGTGCTGACTTCCGCCACTATCAACGAATTGACCGGCGCTCGATCATCGCATTCCGAGCGGCTGGGGCGACGGCCTTTGGGCCACAAAAGATCCTGTTCTACTTAGGTGGCACCGACAACTGGTTACTGCCGCGTTTCAACAATACCATTCCGCTGCCGATGGAACAACCGGAGTTCGTAACGCTGGCGAACAACATGCGCGGCTTCGACCTGAATATTCGGAACGGCAACTCCTACGTGCTCTTTAATACCGAGCTGCGAGTGCCGATCTTCCGTTATTTCTCGGAGCGCATCCGTTCGCCATTCTTCCGCAACTTCCAGCTGGTGGCCTTCTTTGATGCAGGCACAGCATGGTCGGGACCAGATCCATACGGCGACGAAAACCCCCTCAACACCAGTATTTTCCCAGATCCGGGTGAAGTACCCAACCCGCCGGTTACAGCTCGCGTGGTGTACTTCCGTGATCCGCTGGTATTCGGCTATGGAGTTGGTGCAAGAGTACTACTCTTTGGCTATATGCTACGGCTCGACTACGCTTGGGGTGTAGAGACCCGCACGCAACTGGAACCGAAATTGCATATTTCGCTGGGAACGGATTTTTAGGGTCCGTCGTTCGGTGTCCGGGGTCTGCCTGTCTGAATTGGCCATTATATAAACCTTTGTTTTCTGATGGCAGGTAACACTATCCGTTCATTCCTGAACTACCGTTAAGGTTTCAGGGAAGCGTCCCTAATTGTATGCAAATGCCGGACTTCCACAACCTTATTTTGCTCCTACTCGCCCTGCTATTTTTTCAATGCGAAAAAATGGAAGGCAGCTTGGTTAATGCGCGCCTTTTAAGGGCAAGAATTGTCAATTACGATCAACCTCAATACCCAACGGAAGCTCCTTGGTTAGAATACATAGTTAGCGTTGAGAATACAGGGATTCATCCAATAGCGTTCCTTTCTGAAACTGGGCAGATCACCCTTCGATCATGGAACGGAACATTTACTGATACCCTCCAGGTTTTTGGAGGCTTTAGATTTATGTGTCCAAGAGAAATCGACACTATTCGGATTATCGACTACTTTCTAGAGAAAGGGGACGACCCCGATCCAATGAATTGGATCAATCCAGAAGCTATGAAATACTCCTGCCTGCTAAACGATACCTTACCATCGGATGGTCAACTGCCTGGTTGTGTCCAACAAGATTCAGTAATCCATGTTGAATCTTTTGTAATCAGAAAGTCTTCCTCCTTTTCCTACGCTATTGAATGATATTGACACAGGACTCTCCTAGCGAAACCTAAAATCCAGCAAGCGGCCATATTGATCTCCGGTAGCAGCTCCTACCAGGGCGTAGTTTCCACTTACCCAAAGCGTATCGCCGATGGCGATGCCTTTGACCAGTTCTTCTCGTCCATTGCTTGGCACACAGAGGTGTAGGCCAGCTCCGTCTTCGCAGTTACTGAGCACGAAAGCACCGGTTGGAAACGCTTGGAGATCCGTGGTGCTGCCTTGATAAATGACCGGGTACTGCTCCAGCATCGGCGACTCGGTTACACTCGGCCTGCTCTGCTGCCCGCTGAGGTACACACAGCTCGCCTGAAAACTCAGAAAAACAAAAAGGATAGGGAAGAGTAAAATTCTTTGACTGTTCGTTCTCATTGGTTTGGTTTTCCCGCAACATCGGGAATCGGGCACCTAGGTGCCACGACATGTGAGTATTCGTTGGGGTTAGCTTATTATCCGTTGGCCCGTCCGGAGTTAACCGGTTGGACCGTCTTTCGTAGAAAGTTACTGGGGAAGGGCGGCCGTAGCCGAAAAGTGATATTAATTAGCGTATTACTACATCAAAAAATTGCAACATCTCAGCATTAATTCATCATAGCATCAAATAATTACAGCATTGCATTATTAGCTCAGGCCAGCTTCCATTTTAGCGGCATTTTCCGCTACCTGAAGCGCTTCGATGATATCGCCGATCTGGCCATCCACGATCTGGTCGAGGTTATAGAGAGTAAGGTTGATACGGTGATCGGTAACCCGATTCTGGGGGTAGTTATAGGTTCTGATCTTGTCGGAGCGGTCGCCGGTACCAACGAGGCTTCTACGGGCGGCAGCCAGCTCGTTCATATGCGCTTTCCGTTGCTGCTCCTGAATTTTCGTCAACAAGCGTGTCATTGCGATCTCTTTGTTCTTGTGCTGAGACCGTCCATCCTGACTCTCAGAAACCGTGCCCGTAGGAAGGTGGGTAATACGAATCGCCGACTCTGTCTTGTTTACGTGCTGCCCACCAGCTCCGCTAGAGCGAAAGGTATCGATCTTTAGGTCCGTCTTTTTAATGTTTACATCCTCGAGCTCGAGTTTAGGCATCACCACCACAGTAGCTGCTGAAGTATGCACACGGCCTTGTGATTCTGTCTTCGGTACCCGTTGCACGCGATGAGCGCCTGATTCAAACTTGAGGCGACCATAAACATCTTCGCCTTTAACTTCCAGTACTATTTTATTGTAGCCACCAGCGGAGCCTTCGTTTTGATCCAATATCTCATGCTTCCATCCCAATCCATCAAAAAAGCGGCTGTACATTCGGTAGAGGTCGCCGGCAAAAATACTGGCTTCGTCACCTCCTGTACCGGAACGGATCTCGAAGATCACATCCCGCTCATCTTCTGGGTCTTTCGGGATCAGCATCACCTTGATCTCCTCTTCCATCTCTTCCTGCTGCGGCAACAGTTCTTCCAATTCCATGGAAGCCATTTCTTTCATCTCGGGGTCTTTCAGCATTTCACGCGCCGTTTCGATATTCCCCAAAAGGTCGCGATAGGCCAGGTACATCTGCACAACTGATTGCAGTTTTTTGTACTCTTTGTTGACCTGCTGAAAACGATCCATATCACTTATGACCTTAGGGTCGGCCAATTGTTCCTCCAAGTTTCGAAAGCGATCGTGTATGGCTTCTAATTTATCTAACATTCGATTCTATTGACATTTCTGGTTACAATCAGACAAGCTCCCCGCGGATCACTTGCTCACCCATAATGTATATTGGAAAATAGAGAAGGCAAGTCCGCTTCCAGGGAAAAGGCAGTAACGCTAATAAAAATCTACATCGGCAATTTTTGTGGACGAGTGCAAGGCATGGGCCTTTTTTCGTCCGCAATAACCGCCGTAGGTCTCCCAAATTGCTGTATGGTTACTAGGTACTTGCATCTGGATGCAAAAGTAGGATAATTTTCCCTTTATCGCTCACCATAACAATTTTCGCATAAAAGCGTTTTCCTCTAGGTTATGCCCGTCTGTTACATCTACTTCTTCGTTCAATTCTTGCATAAGCAGTTGGGCTAAAATAATCATCGGAGATTTAAATGAACGAAAGTAAAACTACTTGTCTATGAAAAAGCTAAGTTCCCTGCTTGTTTTTCTCAGTATCAGTCTGGCGAGTTTATTTGCACAATCACCCGTTGGTGTTTGGAAGACCATTGACGACAACACCGGCGAAGCACGATCACATGTTGAGATATATGAACAAGACGGTCGGTATTACGGCAAGATCGTAGAACTGCTGGCTAGCCCGGAGGACACCTTATGCGATGCTTGCGAGGGCGACAAACATAACCAACCTGTACTGGGGATGGTGATTGTTGAAGGCCTCCGTCCACATCGCGATTACTGGAAGAATGGTCGCATTCTCGATCCTGAATCAGGTAATACTTATGGATGTAGTATCTGGTTTGAAGATGGCGAGTCCGATGCGCTACAAGTACGCGGGAAACACTGGACCGGCTTGTACCGTACGCAAACATGGTACCGAGTGCAGTAAATACAACGCTACACGCTTTTCTGCTTATCTTTTGGTGAGCCCCCTAAAATCCGTGTAGCGTGTAGCGTGTAGCGTGTAGCGTGTAGCGTGTAGCGTGTAGCGTGTAGCGTGTAGCGTGTAGCGAAGAAAGTCCGTTGCCTTAAAAAAATCTCACAAATAAACAATAAGATCGACCAGTCCGTAGTTCTATAGTTGATTTTTTCAATGCCATAATTGCCGTTCATGAAGCAAAAATTTACACCAGAAGATTTAGTTTCTTACCTGTATCACGAAACCAGCGCATCGCAACGCCTGGCCATCGAAGAGGCGATCCAAAGTGACCCTGTTCTGGCAGAAGAAGTAAATGCTATGCGACGCGCAAAACGCCAAATGCCTAAGGTCAAGTTTAATGCTTCTGACCGAGTGCTAGGAAGAGTATTGCGATACAGTCAACATCGAGAACTGGAGACGCAGGCATAAGCCTTCGCTAAGGTTCAACAGAAGTGAAAAAACGGCTTTCTCCATGGGGAGGGCCGTTTTTTATTTACCCCAAGAGGTGCCTTTCGTTTTAGTGAATATTAGCGAGGAAATGCTCCGAATACCGATAGGCTTTCCAGGAAGAATAGGCTTCACCTATCCCAAGGACAAGCCAACCAGCCAGGAAGATAAAATTGCGGGTCCATTCCACTTGCGACGTGAACATATCATAGAAAGGTCGGATGAAAAGCAATTCGATGACGATAACCAGTGCTGCTAAGCCAAACAGAAAGATGGCAGCCGCTCTAGTGGGGCGTGTTAGATAAGCCTGCTGTTTTCGGCGAACTCTGCGTAGAAATCGCAAATTATCTTTATCGTCGGGTTGCAAACGGATTAACTCGCAAATAATATACTCGGCTCCTTCGTAATCCATATTCTGGTACAGAGAAGCTGCTTTGCGAAACAACATTCGACGCAACACCGTCTGGGTGTCCAACTCACCAACAGTCGCATCAAAGGAAACTTCTATGGCTTGATCAACGATAGCTAAATGCTGGCGATAGGCACCAATCTCAAAAAGGGCGTCGGTATAGGCCGTCAGGAATTCAAAATACTCCCCAATTTCCAATTCTATGATACGGGCTTCGTGTTCTTCAAAAAACCGAATAATACCGCGGTAATCTTTAGGCGGGATCGCCATAAAGTCGCGGTACAAGCGGGAATGAAGCGTCGATCTGATATTCATGATTAAGCCGGCAACTAAGCGGATATATCGATGGAATGCTCAACCACCTAGATTGTTTACGAAAATAACCTCTTTTACCTTAAAGACAGGAGAAATGCTCAAACGTTGACAACTTATTTACATTTCTCTTCCGCTCAAACGATTAGCCCATTTCATTCAGGGTATAAAGAACGGGTTTACTCGGGCTGACATCGATCTGAAAAGCTGCTATCTGAAGGTTCAATAAGTAGAGGCCATCAGGTACTTCATCCGGCACATAGATCAACTCCGTTATAGTGGCCCTCTCCCGAATCTGCCGGGGGTAGGACCAAAAAGCACGATGTGCTAACAACTGTCCTTCATCTTCTTCGCGATCCACCGACGGCAAATCCAATAGTAGATGCTGCACGCCATAGTCGACAAGTAGGCGAGCAGCCTCTTCAGCTAGGTAAGGAGGGTTTGTGCCCGAGTAGTTGGCGGTAAGTTTCTGTTTATCATTGGGCAATGTTCGCAAAATGACCGCCTCCACTTCGCCGGGCCGCAATTGCTCCGCTAGTTGTGTTCGCATCACCACGCGGTCGCCATTATCTTGTCGCATTGGGTAACAACTAATCAGCCGCGCTGGAAAATGGTATTGCTGCAAAGACCGGTCAATGGCATAGGGCTCCCTGGCAATATGCCCAACGCACTCTGTATGCGTGCCGTTGCCGTGTGGATTGAGGCGAATATTCATAAAATTGACCAAGCCACCCTGCGCCGTCGAACCAACGAAATCACCCGCTACCACCGGGCTGACCTCCGGCAATGGTGCGTAAAAACAGTTTGGATCTTCTGCACTGAAGCGGAGTGGAATGCCGATGTTTATCGGCTCGGTGAGCACTGCCTCATAGGCTTGTCCTGCAACAGATAGCTTGACTTGCATTTTCTAGTTTCAGTTATGTGTTTGGTCGCCTTGCGCCCAAAGCCATGGTTTATGGTCAATCGATAACTTCCGATACTTGAATGAAAAAATAGGTTTTTCACCGGAAAGCCGCTTAAGTTGATCTGGATAATTTTAGCGCATTTCTTAACCATTTTGCCATGTCGCTATTTAAACGCCCAGCGAAGGAAGCTCAACCGCTTAGCATTAAAGGCCACGAATTGAGTTGCTCTATTTGTCGGAACACCACCTTCTTCAGCAAAAGGGTACAACTCAATACGACTGTACTCACCCTGCTTAACCTGGACTGGATCAACAGAAACGCGACTTGCTTCACCTGCTCAGATTGTACGCATATTCTGTGGTTTGACGCCAGCTAAGCAACGAATTCCCCAGGTGCCTCTTCCCACCAAAATACCGGCCTCCGGCATCTAACTAAGCGAAATACAGGATACGTCGCGACCCTCCTACTCTGATCAATCCGCCACAGCCTTCGCTTCATCTGCTGTGCGCACAAAAGCTTTCCTATCATGTTACTCATGCTATCTATGAGCGGTACCAATGTACTGCTACTAGCGGGAGGGGTATTGTTTCTTCTCATCCTGCTAACGAGAGGGGCCCTCCACTTTCTCCGCCGACAAGATGTCGGATCGCGCAGTTCGCTGCACCGGACCAAGCACCCCTCAGCCGAAATTTTTCAGTATCGACCTCTTTTTTTTCGTTTAGGTTTAGTGGTATCATTAGCCTGGGCTGTGCTGGCTCTTAGTTGGACCGTCTACGAACCAAAGGATACTTTGCAATGGATCGAGATGGGCGATTCCGGTGAGGTCACTATTGAGCCTCCCCCTCGAACAGCCGAACGCAAGCCTCCTCCCCCACCACCTCCGCCAAAGTTCGAAGCGGTGGATGATGAGCTGCTCCCGCTTGACACGACGACCTTCAGTTCTATGGACGTCAACCCCGGCGACCTGGTCGCACCGACTTCTTACCCTAAACCCTCCGCTCCAAAGTATATCCCGCCACCACCGCCGGTGGAAGTAGAAGACGAGGTAGATCTCTATCCTTTTGTTCAGGAAATGCCGGTTTTTGGTGATTGTCGAGATTTACCCACGGCCGAGCGCACCGATTGCTCCAACCAGGCCGTCCTCGCTTTTATTGGCGAGCGCGTGCGCTATCCTGCCTTAGCGCAAGAAACCAACGTGCAAGGAACGGCAGTTATCCGGTTTGTAGTGGAAAAGGATGGTTCTATGAGTAACCTGGAGATCGTTCGTGACCCTGGCGCTGGCTTGGGCGAAGAGGCCTTGCGAGTGGTGGAAATGATGACCGCCCTCGATCGGGGATGGACGCCTGGCCGCCAGCAAGGACGAACTGTTCGGGTACAGTTTCACATCCCCGTACGCTTCCAATTGGAATAGCGGTCATTCCTTACCTTTGCGGCATGGCGCATTTCTTACTGCTTGATACGGCCACCGATGTGTGCTCGGTTGTTCTTGCCAATGATGAAACCATCTTGGCTAGACGTCGAACAACCGTTTTTAGCGACCATGGTCGGGTCATCACGCTTTTTATTCAGGAGTGTTTAGCAGAAGCCGGTCTAAATTTGCAAGCGTTGGATGCCATCGCAGTCAGTGCCGGTCCAGGTTCCTTTACGGGGCTTCGCATTGGCGCCAGTACAGCCAAAGGCCTGTGTTTTGGGCTGGGTGTGCCTTTGATTGCCGTCGACACACTAGCCGCCCTGGCTCAGTCTGCGATACAAGCTACTGACGAAAAAAACAGCCTTTATATCCCCATGCTGGATGCCCGCAGCATGGGGGTATTTTATAGTATACATCAGCAAGACCTTACTGTTGTCAAGCCATTAGATCGAGCAAAGCTTACATTGGCTGAACTGTCTCCTCTTCTTAAAAAGCATTCTATTATTTGTTGTGGCAGCGCGGCAGAGAAGTACCAAGAAGAACTGGGAAGTGCTGAGATTGAATACCGCCTACAGCAACATGATGCCGCTTTTTTGCTCCCCTTATGCCTACAGGCATGGCACACTAAAAACTTTGCCGACCTCGCCTACTTCGAGCCCAATTATGTGGCTCCTCCCAACATTACAACCCCACGAAAACGCAAGAAAATATAAATCCGTCATCCATAAATGACTGATTGTATTCAGAAAACATAAACGATTGTGACATATTAAATTGTTAGTTTTTTGTATTTTTGAAATGTTTGCATCAACTTTGTAAGGAGAGCAAATCATTAATAGAGCTTTGTCGAGAGGAAAATTGGTACGGTATTTGAACTACCCATACTGGATGTGCCATTTTTCTAATGCTAAAAACTCCTAGTCAATGGGAAAGCAAAAGAACGAATCGGTAACATTAACCAATAAGGGTAATGAGAATATCCAACTGGACTATGCCGAGCTAAGAAAAGCAGTACTGGTCTTACGTGCCGTGAACCACAAACTCCGTCAACGTATCATCGATCTACTGGAAGAAAGCGAAAGCCTAACCGTAACGGATATTTACATCAGTTTGCGTTTGGAACAATCTGTAGCATCTCAACATCTTGCGATCCTCCGCCGAGCGGGAGTGGTCAAGACAGAAAGACGCGGCAAATTTATCCACTACTCGATCAATCGGGAACGCTTGGTACAAATTGCTAAACTGGTAGACGATCTAGTTGGATAATGTAAACGAATTCAAACGAAAAACCGGATGCTGCAAACCTTCCCCAGGCTTGCAGCATTTTTCTTTTGTTCTTTGAATTTTTTAGCCCGTTCTAGAGCATTTAGCCGACAGGAACGCCCTAAGTAGCGTTTGGAAAAACAGATATAAATATCGATATTTGTAATGCATTCATTTAATATACCTCTCTACGTTTCCTGACCCAAGCATAGCAAGCCACTAATTTATCTAACTCCCCGCCCATAACAATTGTGTTGGGCAGATTCTTTGCGTGACTATTTTACCTAACCGTGAAATAGTCGGAAACTTAGCGTTGCTATGAGAAATGCGAACAATAAGATCGTTCTTGACGATGAAAAATTAGAAACATCTGCGGAAGTGCTACGCGCGCTTGCTCATCCGTTGCGAATGCGCATCTTGGCTTTTATCGACAAGCATGGGTCGATAAATGTCAACAAGATTTATAATACGCTTCAGCTTGAACAATCCATTACTTCTCAACACTTGCGTATTCTTCGCTTGGCCGGCTTGGTAATGACCGAACGGAATGGAAAGTACGTGATGTATAGCGTGGAGTATGACAAATTAGGCGATGCGGTGACAGCGGTCCGCGCCTTTCTAGAAGACGAAAATTAGGCTGCCTTTTCTTCGATTTTATAGCACGGCTATTCTACTAATCATTATTCCTCCTCTTCCCTTCCTACAGCCTCGTGCTGTTCAGGTTCCTCTACCGTTTCTTCTGTCTGTTGCCTGAAGAAATCACGGTGAAATAGCAGTATCTGTATAACTCCCCAAGAGATAGCTACGTCGGCTATATTGAAGACAGGCCGGAAGAAAATAAAATGATCGTCGCCCCAGAAAGGAAGCCAGGACGGAAAATCTCCTTCCAGCAACGGAAAATAGAACATATCTACCACCCGACCATGCAAAAAGCCGGCATAGCCGCCTCCGGCAGGAAACAACTCGGCAGGTAAGCCATGCGAATAGGAGGCCGAAAAGATCACTCCATAGAAGGCGCTATCAATTATATTGCCTATTGCTCCCGCCACGATTAAAGCAAAACTGATGAGCAGGCCGCGGCTAGCATTCATGCGCAATAAGCCGCGGATGAAGAATACAAGAAACACCACTGCTAATAAGCGAAATAGACTTAGAATCAGCTTCCCATAGGGAATATCCAAGGTCTTACCGAAAGCCATACCTTCATTCTCCACAAAGTGAATCAAGGCTCTGTCCCACCCCAATATAGAGATGGTTTCGCCATAAAGAAAGGTGGTCTTTACCCAGATCTTAATCGACTGATCGAGTAATAAGATCATAAAGACTATTCCAACTATCAGCAGCCAGGATTTCTTCAACAATTCAGGATTTGCTCACGCGAAGATAAGAGCCAGTGGGCACATAGCGAATTTCGTGCAGGATAAGTTACATCACGAACCTGCACCTGCCATCACCAGCAGGTTTCCAAAGGGAAACAGCCTTATCGATAAATTGTTTGGGCAAAAAAAGCCCTCTTCTTACCGTCGGCGACGGCTATTTTTAGCAGCAATGCTAAGCGTGGCGTGTGGTACTGCCCGCAAACGCTCTTTGCTGATCAACTGGCCTGTTTCCCGGCAAACACCATATATCTTATTCTGAATCCGGATTAAGGCATTTTCCAAGTGCTTGATTAGCTTCTGCTGGCGCGAAGCCAAGGTATAGAGCCGCTCATTCTCTTGCGTACCTACACCGTCATCCAGGCCTTTCACCTTTGAATCCGGGTTGTCCGCAATTTCAGATAATTGCTCGCGGTAGAATGTAAGCTCGTCTCTAGCCTGATCAAGTTTCCCTTGAATGAGGCTGCGAAATTCTTCTAACTCCTCATCCGAATACCTAGTTTTCGGTGCGTTGGCCTGCATCTAAACTGTTTTTTAATCAACAAAAATGTCCTTTACCCTGCCTCCATTGAAAAGGGAGGGTAACAATCCAATCCCCGGGTGTATTAGTCAGTGAGTGGATCCTTCTTATCAGGGCAACTATATTGACAACTAGAATGCCGGATCCAGGGCATTTCTATTTGGCCCTTCTCATATTATGCCTGCAAAGATACTGCATTTAGGGTATCAAGGCCAAATTTTTCTCTTACCGATCTCTTATTGAGCGCCCTCCTCCAAGACCTCCTCCTCATCATCTGGGGCTGTAGGCTTGGCTTGAACCTCCAGCGGATTCTCGTGCATTTCCAGAAACGAGGCTCGTTGACGGAAAATATCAATAGCCAGGAACAAGGCCTTGCGAAAGCTCGATGGGTCGGCTTCATTCTTACCCGCCAAATCAAAGGCGGTGCCGTGATCAGGCGATGTGCGAATAGCACTAATCCCTGCGGTAAAGTTGACGCCTTCCCCAAATGAAAGCAGTTTAAACGGAATTAGCCCTTGATCGTGATACATAGCTAAAACCCCGTCAAATTTTCGATACTGTCCCGAGCCGAAGAATCCATCCGCAGAAAATGGCCCCATGACCAACTTCCCGCCTTTCTTACTTTCCACAACGGCTGGTCGAATAATTGTTTCTTCCGCTTCTCCAAGCACGCCGCCATCGCCGGCGTGAGGGTTCAAGCCAAGTAAGGCGATCGTGGGCCGCTCAATACCGAAATCCATCTGCAAACTTTGGTGCAGGATATTCAGTTTCTCCAAGATCAATTCTTTCGTCACCTGATGCGGCACTTCCGAAAGCGGAACGTGATTGGTGACTAAGCCTACCCGGAGCTGCTCTCCTACCATCAACATCAAGCTTTGGTTTGCTCCAAATTGACGGCTTAGATACTCCGTATGCCCTGGAAAGGAAAAACCTCCC